>Ga0315903_10002134_pt1 | contig 29675 bp, 35 predicted proteins | sample LakEriMetagenome_7_FD_203524 | JGI IMG/M metagenome (GOLD analysis project Ga0315903, IMG submission 203524) | Freshwater fungal communities from buoy surface, Lake Erie, Ohio, United States - Buoy 2 MA119 | ecosystem: Environmental > Aquatic > Freshwater > Lake | place: USA: Lake Erie, Ohio... | reverse complement strand
TGGCAATGGCAGAGTGGGCGTCGTGTATGCTCCATCTGGAAAGTGAACTTACTGTTGACGATGATGAATCATTTCGTCTGCCGAGAGAATTGGCGTGTGCCGATCTTCAGAAGTACATGGCAGTCGTAGTTTCCATTGTCCGCAGTACCGGATACGTCAACAAAGCGAGGGCAGAAGACGAATGCAAACTGCCCACCAGTATTGTCGCTTTCGATCAGTTTCATCCCCCTCGCGGTATGCAGATCGAGACAATCGAAACTGAAGAATACGACGTAACGTTTGCAGCGAAGGTTATCGACTGGATGAAGTCGCTCGATGCCGACGGCAACAACTACTACAGCAACCTGAAAGTGATTGCCCACAATGAATACGTCACATGGAAGACCATCGGGTACGCGGCGAGTGCGGTTGTTTCATACCAGAAGTGTATGGAAGAATCGACTGGGAAAACTGTATCTGATCATATTGGCCTTGTTGGTAGTCGCTTTGACCTGAGAGTCAAGGTGACAGGAACTCACCCATATAATACGTTCCGCGATTCCAAATGTCTTCACCGTATGGTAGACGTCTCTGGTAACCTGCTGGTCTGGTTTGCATCGGGCACGTCTCGCTGGCTGGAGTACAACAGAGAGTACGTTGTCCGGGTAACGGTCAAGGAACACGGAGAATACCGGGGGCAGAAGCAAACGGTTGTGAATCGTGTCGAAGTACGGTCTGAATACCCGCTCGAAAGCGAAGCGGCACCAGCCACTGCCTAGTTGCGTTCTGCGTTGAAATTTGCTAGACTGTACGCCCGCAAACATCTGACACTTCACCCAGCAAAAGGAGTTCGCACTTGTCCAATTCTGCACCAGCATTGTCGCTTGAAGAGTACCAGAAGCACATTCCTTATATGATGAAGGCTTTGTATTCTGTCCATAACCAGATCGGCGGTGATCTCGAAGAAATGAAAGCGTCGCTCTGGTTACTGTATGACAAAGCCTGTCGCTTCTATCGACCTGCTGCCGGTAAAGCGTTCAAGGCATATCTGTACAAAGTCGTATGGGATGATACCTACGCTGCCCGTCGCATCGAAGTCAATCGAAAAGCCAAACACCCCATGCGACGTATTTCCGACAAGTTCGATATGCAAGACCGTGCCCGATTTTCATTCCCGGACTTTCTTTCTGAGCTATCCCAGGAAGCCGCAGGCGCGGTTCTGGTGGCTTTGGAACCGCCGGACGGGGTAAAGTATGCTCTGGACGGAACGCCGAAAGCCAGAAGCGTATTAAAGGTTGTGCGGGAGCACTTTAACTGGTCGTCTGAACAGTTGCACGATATCTGTAACGAAATACGAGAGGCACTCCGATGACAACAGATTTTTGCCAGATCATCATTAACATGGAAGACACTATCGCAGGAGAACCGCCAAAAGAGAAGTTTGTCGAGTATGAAGAAAGCGACAAATGGTGGATGCTCGCTTTGGGTATAATCAAAGAAGAGAAGGTGCTGAAGACGATTGTACTTGATCGTTGCATTCTCAACAACTTTGAGTACACACAACCCATGACGAAAGTAGACGACGGTTATCGCATATTTAATACTCCCAGTGGTGAACCGATTCTCACATTCCGAGTTGAGTCACTACAACGAGCAAAGGTATCATACGTATGAAGTGGAAGTCTCTGACTAAACCACTCCCACATCAAGTCGAAGGGTTCCACCTGATTGAAAAGTTTCGTGGAACCGTTTTAATTGGTGATGAGATGGGTCTCGGCAAATCGTTTCTGTCTCTTCTGTGGTCCGTACAGAAAGGCAAGTTCCCGTGCGTCATCGTATGCAAAGCATCGTTGAAGTACAACTGGGAGTATGAGGCACGCCATCACTTTGGCAAACATGCTCTGGTACTCGAAGGTCGTAAAGTAAACAAAGCCGGACGGAGAGCGGTAAAGAAAGCAGAGATCATCATTCTGAACTTCGCTATTCTGGGTGCGTGGGTCGATGTACTGTGTGACATCGAACCGGCAGTCCTGATCCTTGACGAGTGCCAAGGAGTAGCGAACCGCAGAACGGACCAGTATAAATTCACACACCAGCTTCGGTGGAATTGTGATCACTTCCTGCCTATGTCCGGTACTCCACTACGCAACCGTCCCATCGAACTGTGGCCGGTTCTCAATATGCTCAGACCAGACCGATATGCTTCGTATGTCAAGTTCGGTACGAAGTACTGTAAGGCTGAAGTGATACGCGGCAAGCTGGAATTCAGGGGAGCACAGAACCTTGACACACTTCACCGTAACCTGACTCGTCTGTGTATGTTCCGTCGTCTGAAGAAAGACGTGTTGAAAGACCTGCCGGAATACACAAGACAGATCATCCCACTCCCTTACGAACATAAAGCCGAGTACAAGAAAGCAGAGAAGCAATTCCTTTCATGGGTCGGACAGACCTATGGGAAGGGGGCGATGCTAAAAGCCAAGAAGTCTCAGTCTCTTTCGAAGACTGGATATTTGAGGCGATTGATCATCAAGAACAAGATGAAGTATGTGATAGATTGGATAGATGATTTCTTACACGAGTCGGACGAGAAACTCGTATTGTTAGGATGTCACACTGAACCAATTGAGCAACTTTGTAAGAGGTACGCAAAGGTGCATGTGAGAGTTGACGGAACAGTCACCAGCATGAAAAAGCGGAAACTGGCAGTTGACAAATTCCAGAACGATCCGAACTGCCGTTTGTTCATCGGGAACATCGAAGCGGCAGGCGAAGGACTTACCCTGACTGCAGCCAGTCATCTAGCGTTCTTTGAAATTGACTGGGTTCCAGCGAGACACGCACAGGGCGAAGCACGTATCCATCGTATCTCGCAGGACAACCACTGCTTCATCTATTACCTTGTGGCACAGGGTACGGTAGAAGAACGGATTGTGTCAGTGGTCGAAGAGAAGTCTGGTAACCTGAATCAGATTCTGGACGGTGGAGAAGGCGAATCTATCGAACTGCTGGAACAACTTGCCCAGTCACAAAAAACATTATTCCGATGAAAGTTAGCATCGCTACGACTGTCTAATGTTCGGGCGGAATTAAACAGCCCCCGGTTCTCAATTTCAATTCCACCGTGTAATGAGAATTATGGACTTCATCCAAATCTGCGAAAAGTACAGAATCCCATATCGAACCCACGGAGCACACACCAGTCGCGGCTGGATACAAACTGACTGTTACAACTGCGGTCCCGGCAGTAATAAGTTTCACCTTGGATACAACGTTGCGATCGGTAGGTTTTCCTGCTGGCGTTGTGGTGGAAAACATCTGGAAAGCACGCTGCAGGCGTTAACAGGGGCCAGTCTCGCTGTAGTCCGTGAGATAGTGGCCGAACTACCCAGACAGAAGAATCTACAACAGGGAATCGAAGCCTCAGGAGTTCTTAAACTGCCGGATGGGATTGGTCCGTTGCAGGATTGTCATAAGCAGTACCTGAGAGATCGGGGGTACTCATGGCTTCGCTTACAGGAACTCTGGCACATACAGGGAATCGGTCTGGAAGGTGGTCGTTTGCAGTGGCGGATATTCATACCGTTTGAATACAACGACCGTGTCGTAAGCTGGACCACTCGCTCTATTGCAAAGTCAGAAGATATTGTTCGCTATCTGACAGCCAGCAAATCAGAAGAGATGATCGATCATAAGAAGTTGCTCTACGGTCACGACTATGCCCGGAACAGTGTGGTCGTCGTGGAAGGATTGTTTGACGTGTGGGCTATCGGTCCCGGTGCATTAGGTACACTCGGAACGCGAGTCAGCAAAGCCCAGATCAAACAGTTAGCGAAGTATCCAAAACGGTACATCTGTTACGACCACGGTGCGGAACGGTATATGCAACGACTGGCAGAAGAATTATCTCTGCTGCCCGGAAAGACATTCACTATTGAACTGGAAGCAAAAGATCCCGACAGTGCTGATACCAGCGAACTTAAATCTCTCAGGAAGTTATTGAAATAACACAGGAGCAAAGCGATGGACAAACTGTTCCACCACAACAAATCGACACGACCCGTTTCGACAAAGGAATCGGAGACTCTGGCAACACAGTTACATTCGTGTCTCATCAAGGCTGGAATTGGACTCTCGCGGAAAACGTCTCTGACGGAATGGTCGAGAGTATTGAGACTTTTATCCGAGTCGGAAGACAACTTCCCACCAGTATTCGACTGGTTCTGCAATGTCTACTCGACAGACCCAAAATTGAAAGCGATGGTACAGTCAGCGAGAGCACTCCGGGCTAAGTGGGATGATGTTGTCTGGATGTACAAACACGCTCACAACCAGACAAAGCAATGGGATCTGCCGTCATACCGAACGATTCATCCACATCTGCCAGAAAAGTTGATGTGTCAGGCACGACGAGAGGTTCAGGGTCTGACAACTTCGAAAGAAGAACTGATCTACGCAGCGTGGGAGTATCTGGAGTTCTGCGGTGACATTATCGAAGCGGCAGAACAGTATCGTGAGAACCTGAAGAAAGAGAATAAGTTTCAGGTGTTCTTCGACGTTGTCACTCCGGCACTGATTGACGTGTTCGAAAGAAGTTACACTATTCCATTCATCAAGAATCTCAAATCGAAAGTGAGCTGGAGTGGATGGAATGGTTCGCTGGGTGGATCGGTACACAACATCTCGTACAAGAACCCACAGCCGATGGTGGCAGAGTTACAAGCGATGCTCAGATCAACGCGAGCAGGACAGGAAAACCCTTACATTGCCGATGCAGTCGTAAATGCAGTAATCAGGAGAACTATCAATAATGAAAATCAAAGAAACCAGCAAGAATCAAAAACGCGATCTGATCGTTCTGGGGGCGATGATAAATGATTCGCAGGTTCTGCACTCTGCCGCAGTGTGGCACGCACAGCACGAAGACGATCTGTTTCTGGCTGATGCCCCAAAGCGAATAGTCAAGTGGTGCCTGAAGCATTATGTGAAAGCAGGTAAAGCCCCCGGCGATGATATCCTTCGTATGCAGTACCTCGAACCGTTCGAAGAGAAGTCCGGTGGTGGGGATCTTTGCGAAGCTATTGATAACCTGCGACTGTCTGTGGCTGAAGCGTGGGAAGGGACTACGTTCCGCAGAGACCAGCTATTTGATATCACTGAGGAAGTACTACGACGGCAGCAGGTGCTGATCGCTTCTGACAGAATGGGTGGTAGTTCTTCTGCGGATAACATCGTTGACATTGTACCGGGAGCAATGCCGGTAACGCTGACAAGGGAACCTGAATACGATTCGATCTTTGACGATCCGAACGTAGGCACGGACATCTCAAAGATTTCAGCCCCCGTCTTCCATTTCGATAATGAAGTAGTTGACAAGTTCTTCGACGACACGTTTGCACCGAGTACATTCACCGCGTTCCTTGCTCCTGAAAAACGTGGGAAGTCCCAGTGGTTACTTGAAACGACTATTTCTGCTCTGAAGTCCAACAAAAACGTTCTCTACCTTGACGCGGGGGATATGACGGATGAACAGGTGTTTCTCAGGTTCGCGGCGAGGTCTGCGGGGAAGCCATACAAAGAGGGGCCAAGGTGGATCTGGAATGACCTCACGTCGGAAGGTAACGAAGTCATCTTCGACGTTGAGGAAGTTGAGACAGCGGAAGCACTTACTCAGGATGAAATCAATCGCATCAAGAAGCGACTCAAAAAGGCGTGTAGAAATCGTTTTTTCTCACGTAACTTCCCCAGAGGTATGCTTACCGTCTCAACCATTAGATCCATTTTGGATTCTCTATCTATGCGCGGTATCCAGATCCATGTAGTCGTTGTTGACTACGCGGACATTCTCGGAGCGAGCAAGAGTAAGTATCAGGACAATCGATTCGCTGTTACAGAAATCTGGGGCGATCTGCGTACACTGTCCCAGTCGTACAAACTGGCACTGGTTACCGCTACGCAAGCGAATGCTTCTGCGTACTCAGAAGAACTGTCAGAAAAGTCTTTCAGCGAATCAAAGACAAAGAGAGCTTTCATCACGGCGGAGATCGGTATCGACCGCACCGAGATTCACGAAAGCATCTTCAAACTCTCATACACATTCCGCCGCACTGGTTCCAAGTCTCGCTCGATCTACGTAGCATCTGACCTTGCGACCTATTCCCCGGCAAAGTGTGCGATATGGGTTCCTCGGAAGCTGGAGACGTCAGAAAGAAAATCCAGTAAATTCCGTAAATGAAAATCCGCATCTCTACGACTTCAGAATAGTGGTTCCATTTCCGTAGTTTCATTCCTTGGAGAAGTAAATGAAGATCGACCTCACCGATATACCCGAAATGAAATACCCACCAGAGGGGTATAGTGATCCGTTGCTCACTGTGGTTGATACCAATTTGAAAGTTCGCATTCAACTTTCATTGATGATGACAAAACACGCCAAATCGCCTGAAGCCGTTTTGATTTCTCAGATTGCCCGCTACTACAGCGACAAGATTTACTCTCAGCTAACGCACGAAGAACGCGAAGCTGTCCGGGACGGCATCGTCATGATGGGGGAACGTGTACCATCGAAACATCGTCAATTCTACTGGAGGCGGCTAACTGCAGCGATTATCGAATCGCTGGCAACCCCACCAACAGAAAGAGCGGCAGCACTCCCTTCGATGCCAGCACCGGAAGCCGGTCCACCAGCGGAAGAAACGGCTCACAATACTTTTGTTCTGGATTCCATGACAAACGTGATGGAACTGCCGTCTCCGGAACCAGTTTCGGAAAATTCTGAAAAATCCGCAGATTGAAACTTAACATCTCTACGACTTTTTATTAGTGTACGCTCCGCGCCAATTTTGGCAAACAGTTTTTCAGTTCGTTTAGGAACACCAGTACCATGTCCAAAAAGATTTCACGTAAGGATCTCAAAGCAGCCGCCGACGAGATGGGTCTGAAGACAACCGTCAAGGGTAAACCTATCAGCAACGAAGCGTTGCTCGCCCTTGTTGAAGAAAACATGGAAGACCACGAAGACGACGGCAAGTACGAGATCGAAGTTCTCGCCGACATCGCCGCTGCCCGTGATGCAGAAAAGGATATTGAAGTCTCCGGCGACGACCCGACCGTTCCAAAGAAGTCATCCAAACCTGAGAAGCCAGCAGCAAAGGCTGAGAAGCCAGCGAAGGGCAAGAAGCCTGCAAAGGAAGAGGACGAAGACGACGAGGAAGAGGAGGAAGAGGACGAAAAGCCAACGAAGTCCAAGAAGTCCGGAAAGAAAGCCAAACCAGCGGACGACGAAGATGACGAGGATGAAGCACCGAAGAAGTCATCCAAGAAGTCCGGCAAGAAAGACAAGAAGCCAGCGAAGAAAGCTGAGAAGGCCGAGAAAGCGAACACCGACCGATGGGGTTCCCGTGAAGGATCTTCCGCTTATCTGATCAATTCGGTTCTGTTCAAGGCGGGCAAGAACGGACTCACTGCGGCACAGATCCACGAAGCGGTCGTCGAAGTTGATGACAGCATCACGAAGGATCGCGTTAACGCCCATCTCCGCCGTCTGCATCTGGTATCGAGTCTGATCGACCGCGACGCCAAAGATCGCTACAAGGTTGTCAAGGTAGCGAAGTCTGAGGATTGATCCTCAGTACAACACCAGTAACCATCACAGAGCACCGGACCGAAATGTCCGGTGCTCTTTTGCTATGAATGGACCACCACGTCATGCTTATCAAGAAAACGTTCAAATTTTATGCGTCTCACCGTAATCGAAATATGGAGGACAAATGCTTCTCCATTCATGGTCATCGATACGGCATTACGCTATACTTCCAGGCCGTTCGTGATTCTGGGAACCCGGACATATCGATTCCCTTTTCAGATTTCGAACGGGTCGGACGGTACTTCAATGAGAAGTGGGATCATGCCCACATCATCGACAAGGATGATCCGTTGCTTCCACTGTTCCAACAGGTAGAAGAAACGAACTTCCCGATTCCAATGAAACGAGTAGTTCTTGACGAAATCCCCAGCGTCGAGAACATCTGCTTCACTATCTTTGATGATCTCGCGGCAGACTGGCCACTCATCACACTGGAGATACAGGAGACGGACAGTTCGACTGTCTGTTACAGTGCCCACGACTACGAAGAAGACCTCGTGCGTATCAACCGCGTCCCCCACGAATGTGATTTCTCTGACCCTTTAAAGGTGAAATGCGATGAATGTGGAAAAACCCGATTCCTCTACCGATCCGAACTTCGTAAACGCACAACCCCCGGAACGTGAATCGACAACCCCGTATGAACTGGGTGTACATTCGACCTTCGTAACTATTCAGGGAGAGGGTCCGTGTACCGGACAAAAAGCCCTGTTTATTCGACTGGCTGGGTGTAACCTGCAGTGCCCGAAGTGTGACACGGATTACACCAGCCACCGGGAGTTCTGGACAGACGAAGCATTCGTACATAACACCATCGTGAAGCATCCAGATGTTGATTTGTACGTCATTACTGGTGGAGAACCACTTCGTCAAACGGCAGCGTTGATCAATTGTATCGAACGTCTGGACTCGTATTTGATCAAAGAGCGTCGTGCCATTCGTATACAGATAGAAACGAATGGAGTCTACTCCCCCTTTCTTGACAATTTTTGTAACGTTGACGTCATTTACGTTGTTTCCCCCAAAACAAGTCATATCACGCATGACGATACAGAACTGTTTGACTTCTGGAAATACGTGATGTCTGCTGATGGTGTTTGTGGGATCGATGGACTTCCCACTCGCGTACTGGGGCAGTGCATACGACCGCATCGCCCAACAGAATGGATCATGGAATCCAATCGTCGTCGTGTGTTCCTGCAACCGGAAGATTCCAAAGATCCGGAAACCAATCGCCGAAACATGGAAGCCTGCGTCCAGTCGTGCATGAAGTACGGGTATACCCTTTGTCTGCAAATCCAGAAAATTGTGGGCTTGCCATAGTTAGCATCACTACGACTATATTGGTTGGTTCAAGTTTTACCCACTTTTACCCGGCATGGAATGTGCCTTGAAACAGAACAATGAATTCGCCATTTGAGGAACCCGATGACGAGCGTGAATTTTCAGAACCGTTTATCCCTGAATCTGATGACTCTGAATCAGCAGAGTCAGACCTGCCACAGTTCGACGATGACGGCAATATGCCGGTAATGCCCACAGAAGCAAACGTTCACAGTGATCCTCTGATCCTGACGGATGAAGAGTTTCGTGAGTTTGTTGATCTGCGGCATACTATCGCAGAGCGAGCAGACTTCAATGGATCAGCACAGGGCATACGCGACTTCCTCGATGCTATCGGGGAAGATACTACCCGTGAGGGTTTGAAAGATACCACACGTCGTGTCATTGAATCGTGGGAGGAGTTGTACTGCGGCTATGCCGTTGACATTCCGTCATTGTTCACTACATTCGATGCAGAACAGTACGACGAAATGGTTTTGTTGCGTGGCATTCACTTCTACAGTATGTGTGAACATCACATACTTCCGTTCTACGGGGTAGCTCATGTTGCATACATCCCCGGAACGAAGATCGTCGGACTCAGCAAACTGGCTCGTCTTGTGGAAGCCTTTTCCCGCAGACTGCAGAATCAGGAACGCCTCACTAAGCAGATTGTCGATACCCTGAATGAGCACCTGTCTCCCCGTGGGGCGGCATGTATCATCGAGGGGCAGCATATGTGCATGGCATGTCGTGGTGTGCAGAAACCCAACAGCGTTATGGTCACTTCCTGTATCACTGGTGCGTTCAATACACCAGCAACCCGTGCCGAATTGTTTTCTCTTATCAAAGGTTAAGTAATCATGACCACCAGATCCCATATTGTTTGTCGTTTCCAGTTCGAAGCATTTCACAATTGGCCGGATGCTCCGGAACAACACGCATATCTGAAAACTGTGCATCGCCATATGTTCCATGTATCAGCATGGAAGCGAGTAACCCACGACAACCGTGATATTGAGTTTATCCAACTCAAACGCGATATGGCTTCGTATTGCCATTTTACATATGGGGCCGAACCAACGACGTTGTCGTGCGAAATGATGGCCAAAGAACTGCTGGAACAGTTCGATCTTGATTCTTGTGAAGTTTCTGAGGATGGGGAAAACGGCGGTCGCGTTACGATAATGGAGCATTTCCCCTTACTAGCGAAACCAATCGAGCAGAGCGATCCATTCGAGGAAGAGGAAGAAATAAAAGTCTCCAACCCAAACGGAAACCGTTTCAAGGGTTCCTGCTTCATGGGCAAGGAGTGCGAAGGACCATACGACTGGAGAGAACAGGTAACACTGTTCATTCCCGGATCGTATCTTACAGGGATTTCATTGAAGACTAGCTTTGATCGTTTCATCGGAAGATTGCATCAAATCAGAAAACAACAGTTCGTTATTCCGGTCTATCTGGGTGCCGATAACGATCTGAACCACAGAGAGGCGACAATCGAGTATGTACTGGACAAACTTGCGAGTTTTAGCCGGTCAGGAAAAGATACGCGATTGTTTGTTGAAGTGGAGTCAGTAAACGAGTTTCTCAACAACTTCGGAAATTTGTGGAATCGTGAGCAGTACTCCGATCTGGATAAATACCTCGTATCGAGGAATCCAGATGACATCATAATATCTGATTGCTTCGCAATTAAGTTGTTCGGAAAGGAACGCATCACTTGGATTACTGCTCATCCCGAAGGAGGTGATGACGACTACATATTTTCAACACCCTACAATGACGAGCGGTTTACTGAAGACTTCGCTATCTGATCCGGTTCTGTTTCCATTCATTTCAGGAGTTTGATCTATGTTGTACTACGTCCCATTGGAGTCTTACAAAACCCGGTACACTTCACAATGGTCTGCCCCGCGTGTGGGGTGGCTTGAAAGGAAGTGGATCGAGAACAAGGTTGAATACGAGCGTATCGAAGGTAGTATCGGACACGAAACCGCATTCGCCCCCCATTCTCAGGAAATGGGGAAAGGAAAAGTTCTGAATCTGAAACGTCGTCTTGGGTGGGCATTTAAGCAGACCGAAACGCTCGTAACTATGATACTCGATGGAAAGATCACAAACAACGACCGTATCCTGTTCGATGACTTCTGGCACCCCGGAATCGAACAGATCGCTATGGCAATGGAGCAGGTCAGAGACTGGATACGAATGGGGGCGTTCTGTCATGCTCAGTCGGTTGACCAGTACGACTTCACGACAAGAATGCAACCGTGGATACGACATGCGGAAGCGGCAGCAATGGATATCTATTCGCATGTATTCGTGAATAGTCCAATACTGGCGGAACTACTGGATGTCGCGTTTCCGCAGTCGCACGCTGAGAAGCATTGTGTGGGGCATGTATTCGATAGCGAAAGTGTTATCAGCAGTATCCCCCATCGCGACAACAAGAAAAAGAATCAGGTTGTGTTCAGTTCGCGATTCGATTCTGAGAAGCAACCTCATCTGTTTCTGGACGTGGTTGAGTGGTACATCAACAACCGACACGGTTGTCGGTATGATGACGTCAACTTCATCATATGCTCCGGAACAGAGTTCAGAAGCGACGATCAGACCGCAATTGATCGGGCAAAGGATCTTGAACAGCGATTTCCGGAGTTTCTGGAAATCCGGGACGAACTGGATAAGAGTCAGTACTACACCATCCTGCAGGAGTCTGCGGTACAACTCTCAACCAGCTTACAAGACTGGATCAGTTTCTGTCTGCTGGAGTCCGTCTCGTTCGGTTGCGTCCCGGTGTATCCAAACTATCGGAGTTTCCCGGACGCATTCGGAGAATTCAATACGCTGCTCTACCCAGCGGGTCTGCAGGTTAACCCGAAACGCCAGATTGAGATAATCAACGAGTACATTCAGGACGCTTTGCAAATCGCCGACAGCAATGATATGATTTTCAAAGCCAAACTGTTCAATACGATTGTGGAGCGTCACGATTCCACATGGCACCGCATGATGAACTGTCTGGGTGTCAATGTTCCCGGACCATCGGAAGGAAAGCAGGAGTAATGACTCGATTAGGGGAATCCCGACACATTCCCCCATGCAGGACAAGGAAGACCAAAGGCGAACGTGCTGAAGAACGCGTTCGCTTTTTCTTTTTGGACTCTGGGGCACACTCGCTGTACAACAAACATATCGGTCACCACGGCAGCATCACCGAGGACATGAAGGATCGAATGTCCAAGATGACTCCGATGGAAAGGTTTGCAGCACGCAGACGCTCTCCCAGCCTGTTTCGAAGTAAGCGTAAGACTTCGTATGATTATTACAAGTCCAAAGAGTTCTACGACTACTTAGCGACATACTGTCAGTTTGTGATCGATTACAAAGATTCAATTGACGCATTCGCAACACTTGATGTTTTGTTCAATCCAGAGATGTCTTACAACATTCTCAAACACATAGAAAACGAATGGGGCTTATTCCCAGTTCCAGTCATCCACTACAACACAGACATCGGATGGGTTCATCGCTACTTAGACGAAGGTTACAACTACATCGGAATCGGTGGACTCGGACAGGAGATCACCAAAGCCAACTACTATGAGTGGGCAGACAAAGTATTCACAGTTCTGTGTGATAAAGAAACTCACTTACCACTGGTCAAGACTCACGGGTTTGCGATGACGGCCCACCAGCTTCTTATTCGCTATCCGTGGTACAGTGTTGACTCGGCAAGCTGGGCGAAGGCTGGTGGCTTCGGTCGTTTGTATGTTCCAAGGATGACCGGCGGGAAGTTTGATTTCCTGAGTCCACCCTACACACTGAACTGCTCTGTGTTGTCTCCCACGAAACACCGTGCCGGACGGAATCTGAGTACTCTGAAGAAAGCAGAACAGGCAGTCGTAAAAAAATGGGTAGAAAGTTGCGGCCAAACTTTAGGTCGTTGCGACAGTAATGGGTCCACGATTGAGCAAGGCGTCATCAATTATCACGGGGCACGAAAAATCTGCAATCTTCGCTTTTATGAAATGATGGTTGAATCCCTGCCAGATTGGCCTTGGCCGTTCGTTGCCAAGAAAGAACGGAAAGTAGGGTTATACTTGTGAGTGCGAAACAACTAAAAAAAGTACTCAAATACAATCCAGAGTCCGGACACTTCACATGGAGGGTGGATGTCGCTCCAAGAGCGATGAAAGGGCAGACGGCAGGAAATCCGAAAAAGGGACGTTATACAAAGATCTCCTTTCAAAATGAATCATACTACGCCCATCATATTGCTTGGCGTTTTGTTTATGGGTATTGGCCCACAGGAGAAATCGACCATATTGACGGAGATCCATCAAATAACCGAATAAGCAATTTACGGGATGTCACAAGACAAGAAAACAAAAAGAACGTCAAACTCCAGTCAAATAATAAGACTGGGGTCAGCGGAGTTTCTTTCGACAAACGAATTAAACGATGGATTGTTAAACTCGGAAAGAAATACATTGGTTGCTATCAATCAGAAGGCGAAGCAATTGAGAAGAGAAAACAGGTCGAAGTAGAGAACGGTTACCACGAAAACCATGGACGCGAGTTCATTGGTCAAGCTGTTCTGAATATGAAAAAGAACAGATCACGTAAAATGCTTTTGTTCTACTCCGGGAGTACTTCCGGGGAATCACTTCCCGAACAGGCTTTAAAAGACAAGCACAACGGGAAGGGGCCGGATATCATGTTGACGTTCTATGAAGTCTACGAGATGCGAGGCGACACTAAGACGAGAATCTTCCGCCACATTAAAAGAAGAGGTAAACAGAATGAAAATTGATCGCGAAGCGTTACTCAGACAACTCGAAATCGTCGCCCCCGGTATCAGCAACAAAGAGATTGTCGAACAGTCCAGTTGCGTCGTCTTCCGGGAAGGGTTTATCCTTTCCTACAATGACGAGGTTGCTTGTCGAATACCCACCGAGATTGAACTCGATGGAGCCATTCATGCAAACACGCTTCTCGAAACACTTCGCAAAATGAAAGAGGAAGTCATCGAGATTCAGATCGAAGAATCTCAAGTCGTACTTGTGGGTAAGAACAAAAAGATTGGCGTTCGTCGTGAGGCAGAGATTCAACTGCCTGTCGATTCAATCGAACCACCCGGCAAGTGGAAGAAACTTCCCGAAGACTTCTCTGACGGTCTGGAAATGGTGATCTCCTGTGCTGGCAAGGATGAAAACAAGTTCAGCATCACCTGTGTTCAGTTACACCCCGAATGGGTTCAGGCTACCGACGACCTGCAGATTGCACAGTACCGGATGGAACTACCCATTGAAAAGTTCGTCCTGATTCGAGCCGCCACGATCAAACAGGTGATTCCGTTCGGAGTTACCAAAGTATCAGTGACCGATAACTGGGTGCATTTCCGCAGTCCAATCGGTCTGATCATTTCCTGTCGTCAGCACATCGAGAACTTCCCGGATACAGAGGGGTTGTTCAGTCGCTCCGGGGAACGTGTCAGACTTCCGAAAGCATTGGGCGAAGCGGCGGATCTGGCTGAAATCTTTTCCAGTCAGAACGCAGACAAGAACGAGATCACTATTACGCTGAAACCGGGGAAGCTGGTAGTGTATGGCGAAGGCAACTCCGGCTGGTCTCGCGAAACCAAAAAGATCAAATACGATGGTCCGGTGATTCAGTTCCGGGCAGTACCCAAACTACTTCGCACCGTGGCTGAGAAGCACAACGACTGCGAAATCTGTGATGGCATTCTGAAAGTTTCTGGCGGAAACTATTCGTATATTTCCGCACTGGGTGTGGTCGATGAAAAGAAAGGCGAAGAGTAATGCAGGGCAGTGTAAGTCACGAAGCGTATCTGCTGGAACTCCAACATCAGGAGAAGGTTGATTGTCTCAAGAAGTCGCCAGAAGCCGTAATGGCTGGACTCGATCTTGTGAAGTGCGATCTACTTCACATGGCACTCGGACTGGCAACCGAGGTTGGCGAGCTGCTGACAACGGTCAAGGCGTATACGATGTACGGGAAGTCCCTGGATCGCGAAAACCTGATCGAAGAACTGGGTGATCTGGAATTCTATATGGAAGGGTTCCGGCAAGTTCTGGACATCTCTCGGACGAGGACACTGATTCAGAACAACGAGAAACTGGCAGTTCGTTACAAGGACAAACAGTACTCCGACGCGGCAGCGATTGCCCGTGCGGACAAACCGGAAGGGCAATAGATGAAGGGTTTGTTTCAGGCCGCGACTTTAATGCGGACAAAGGTTTATTCAGCATCTGCTCGCTGTGGGGCGTGCGGTCTGTACAAACACTGTAAGTCACCCAAGCTGGAACCGCAGGGAAGTGGTTCCACTGGTGTGATGATTGTACTGCCGCCGATCAGTAAACCTGCGGATGACAGCGGTGTTTTTATGATGTCTTCTGTCGGTACTAAAGTACGCGACGTACTTCTGGATATGAACATCAGTCCGAAGAACTGCTACGTCACTGCTGCCACAATCTGCCATACCAATAAACCCACAAGCGAACAGATTGATGCCTGCAGTTTCAAACTACGCGAATCGATCAAGGAACTGAAACCCCATACAGTGATTGCTATCGGGGATGCCGCAGTCAGGAACGTTATCCAGTTCACATGGAATAAACCAGCAGGCGATCCACATCGCTGGTATGGTTATCAGATTCCAGCACAGTTAACGAACTGCTGGGTCTGTCCCGTGATTGAACCCACGAATGAGGAACGGCAGTGTTCCGGCGTACTGTTCGAACAGCAGATCGCTTCTGCACTGAAACGCAGGAAGCACCCCTACAAAGAGAACAAGATCCCAGACTTCCATTCTCAGGTTAATATCCTCGATGAAAAGGAAGCAATCAGATGTATCAACCATCTGGCTGAGAATGGTGGTACGGTTGCGTGGGACTACGAAACCAACAGCCTGAAACCGGAGCACAGCAAAGCCCGGATTCTGGCCGTTAGCTTCTGCGTAGGCGGAAAGTATACTTTTGCCGTTGCGTGGTCGGAACGGGTTGCAGAAGCCGTTAGAGCGTTCTGCAGAAGCCCCCGTGTAAAGAAAATTGCCAGTAACCTGCAGTTTGAACATCGGTGGACTCAAGCGATCTTGAAAACCCGTGTTCGTGGCTGGTTGTGGGATACCATGCAGGCAGCTCACAGTCTGGACAATCGGCAGGGAGTCACCAGTATCAAGTTCCAGTCGTTTGTTCAGTTGGGTCAACCCAGCTACAACGACAAGATCCATGACTTCATGACAAGCGACGATAAGAAAGAAGATGACAGTCATGCTGTCAACAGGATCGTACAGGATATCCCAATGCACGAACTGTTAGTCTACTGCGGACTTGACTCACTTCTGGAATACAAGGTAGCGGTCAAACAAGCTCGCCTGATGGAACACCCAGCGTATGAGGAGATGATATGATACCGTGCGAACCGGAAGCGTATAACCTGATGCACGAAGGTGCAATAGTGATGAGCGAAATCTCTTCCAATGGATTTCGCATTGATACCGAGTTCCTTTCTAACTCGCGTCTCAAGATGCAGGAAGAAATCAAGAACGTCACCAAAGAACTCAAGGAACACGATTACTGGCGACTCTGGAAAAAGAGATACGGCGAGAAAGCCAAACTGACGTCGCCCGATCAGTTGGGCAAGTTACTGTTCAAGGAACTCAAATATCAGCCTACCGCGTACACCGACAAAGGGAAACCATCTACAGATGCACTCGCACTTGAAAAGATCGATGATCCTTTCGTGCGGGATTACAGTCGTATGTGTAAGCTGATCAAGAGCGACCGCACATTCCTTGCCGGGATCGAGCGGGAGACACGTGGTGGGTTTCTCCGAGTGTTCTTTAACCTTCACACAACAAAAACATGGCGATCAAGTTCAGAAGCAGTCAACTTCCAGAATCTGCCAATCCGGGAAGGCGAGATGGCACGTCTGATCCGGAGTTGCTTCATCCCACGGAAAGGTCGTTGTATTGCGGAAATCGACTGTAGCGGTGTGGAAGTTCGTATCAGTGCGTGCTATCACAAAGACCCGGCGATGATTCGCTATATCGAAGATCCATCTACGGATATGCACCGAGATACAGCATGTGACATATTTCTGTGTAAACCAGAGCAGGTGACGAAAGCTGCCAGAACTGCCAGCAAGAACAGCTTCGTGTTTCCAGAGTTTTACGGTTCGTACTACAAGACTGTAGGCAGCGATCTGTGGGACGTAATGGAAATGCGGAACATCACCCTGAACATCAACGGCAAAGAGCGATCTATCCGGAAGCATCTGGCCAAAAAGGGAATCACAGAACGCGGAACCAGTACCGAACCAGAACCCGGCACGTTCATGGATCACATCCGGACGGTAGAAAAGATATTCTGGAAAGAGCGGTTCCGGGGATACGACAAGTGGAAGTTCGATACGTTCGCCCAGTATCTGAAAACTGGTGGCTGGAAAACCAAAACAGGATTTCAGGTCACTGGGATCTACTCCAAGAACGACGTAACAAACCATCCGATTCAGGGGAGTGCTTTCCACTGTCTGCTGTGGGGTCTGATTCGCCTGCAGAAGTGGCTGAGAAAGCACAAGATGAAAACACTCATTATCGGACAGATCCACGACTCCGTCGTGTTAGATGCTGTCCCTAGCGAACTCCAGGATGTGCTTCACAAATGGAAGTATATCATGGAAGTAGAACTACCACGTCACTGGAAATGGATTATTGTTCCGATGGTGGTAGAAGCCGACGTCGCCCCGATTGATGCCTCATGGTTCGCGAAAGAACCATACGACATTAACTCCAAGGGGATCTGGGTTCCAAAAACAGCACTGTGAAGGATACTGCAATGGCAAACGATACTGAATTTGAATTGTACAAGAAATATCGTCCGACGAACTGGGATCAACTGGTAGGACAGGAAGGTGCATCGCGTCAACTGTCGGCAATGTTAACGAACAATAAGATCCCACGAACTATTCTCATTACGGGTCCATCCGGTTGTGGGAAGACTACCATTGCCCGCATCATCAAAGAGATGTTGGTGATCTCCGATCAGGACTATCAGGAGATCGATTGTGCGGACAATAACGGGATCGATATGGTCCGGGATATCAAACGCCGAATTCATGCCAGTCCCCTGAATGGCAAGTGGCGAATGTTCCTGCTGGACGAGTGCCATCAGTTAACAGCCGCCGCACAGGACTCGCTGTTGAAGGTGCTGGAAGACACCCCAAAGCATGTGATCTTTGTTCTGAATACTACGAATGCCCAGAAGCTGAAAGAGACCATCAAGACACGCTGCACCGACATACAGGTGAAGAGTTTCACGACAGACGGTCTGACGAAGATCATTCGACGTGTTTGCAAGAAAGAGAAGATCAACCTCAGTGACGACGTTCGTGACATGATCATTACTGCAAGTGATGGCAGTGCAAGGAAAGCCCTCGTCATCCTGCATCAGATACAGGATCTGGAAAACGAAGACGATCAGAAAGCGGCAATCCTCAAGAGTGATGTTCAGGCAGTGGGGATTGATCTTGCTCGTAAACTTATGGACCTGCGTTCCACATGGGGTGACATCGCAAAGGTTCTGAAGTCCATCGAGCAGGACGCTGAAGGGGTACGCCGTTGCGTTCTGGGGTATGCGTCTGCGATAATCCTGAACCAGAGCAAACCCAGCAAGATCAGTGCCAGGGCTGCGCTGGTGCTCGAAGCGTTCGAAAGCAACGTTTTTGATTCCGGCAAGGCGGGACTTGTACTTATGGCTTACAACGTTTTTGGAATTAAAAGTTAGCATCACTGCGACTATAAATAAAACACTTTTTCAGAAAGTCCGATATGGCAAAAGTCGCTAAAGAACCACGAAACATCTTCCGGATTGATCCCAATCGTCTGGACCGGGAATGTGTTCTGCACGTCGCAGACGTTCATAAACTGATGTGTCAACTGGCTGATGCAAAGCTCGCATTGGCTGAGGCTGAGCAGACCTACGTCGCTGTTAAGGCGGAACTGGATGCGAAAGTCCGGAAGAATCCTGAAAAGTTCAAACTGATGAAGATCACCGAAGTCGCTGTACAGAACGCAATGCGGAACAGCAGCGACTATCAGGAAGCAAAAGAACTCCGGGACAAGTGTTTGTACGACGTTGATATCATTCAGGCCGGAGTCACCGCGTTGAATCACAAACGCGATATGCTCAAGGGTCTGATCACATTATACAGCATGGACTACTACTCAGAAGTCACTGCTGATAGAGAGGAGATCGAATCGATCAATAAGACTGCTTCAAGGTCGAAGGGGGGTGTACGTTAGGAGTTCGTCATGTACTGGGAATTTTGGGTCGTTTTGGGGTTATCCCCACTGATTACTTATTTGAACTGCAGACTCGGCAAGTATGGTATTCTCGCCGGAGAAGCAGCATGGAATCGTTTCATAAGGTTTCGTCATGGCGAAAAAGAATAAAGCCAAAAAAGCCGAACGCCTGTCAATGAGGCAGCGTGCGGAAGAACACTCATCTGGGCAGGGTAAGGGTGCGTTGACGCTGCCTGACGGCATGAAGGTCGTCAAGATCAAAGCTACCTGCAACAAGCGATGGAGTATCATTCCGTTCATCGCAACGGAAGCCAATCCGGGAGCGTACAAATATGACCGTGTCGGTAAACTCTACGCCGAACGGACTTACTTCGCTCATGGTAACGTAGGACCAGAGCAGTCGCTTGTTCCGTGTCCATATCACAACACGAAGCACCTTTCGCCGAAGCACAGAATGCGATGTCCGATATGTGACCATCGCAACAAACTGCTTCAAGATCCAGACACAAGCGATGAACAGACAAAGGCGTTAGCAGTCAAGGAACGCCAGATCATGCTGATTCTCGACGAAGAGGATCGCGACAGCGGGATTCAGGTCTTCGACTACAGTTTCCACGGATTCGGGAAACTGCTGGATGCTCAGTTGAAAAACTTTGACCCGGATGACGAAGAGAACTTTTACGCCGACTTCGAAGGTGGGCAGGTTCTTCGTATTTCGTTCGAAGAAAAACCGACAGGCAATACCCGCCCATGGTTCCCGGCATCGTCGATCCTGTTCCGTGCAAGAAAAGAAGATCTGCCGGAAGAGGTGATCGAACACGAAATCGACGTGGATGCGATGATCGTCCTGCCATCCTATGAAGACTTGTCGGACATGTACTTCCAGACTTCGGCACCACCGAAGAAAAAGAAGTCCAAGGACGATGATGATGATGACGATGATGATGATGAGGAAGATGAAAAGCCAGCAAAAAAGTCATCCAAGAAGAAACCACCAGTCGATGATGACGACGAGGACGAAGATGACGATGATGATGATGACGAACCACCTAAAAACAAAAAGAAACAGGTGGAAAAGTCATCCAAGAAAAAGCGTCGGGATGATGACGATGACGATGATGATGATGATGACGATGTTCCATTCTAGTTCAGTGTGTGGCTGAACTTGTGTTTTGGTTGTACGATTTGTTCCAGTTGGGAAGTAAGTAACAATGGCGAAAATGACGTTGGCTCAGGCACTTGAATCTATCAAGAATCACGCAGATGCCCTCACTGTGCTGATTGAACATCTGAATCTTCCGGCAAAGGGTGCTGCGGCACCTTCGAAGAAGGGTAAGCCGCCAGTGGATGAAGACGAAGATGACGATGATGAGGACGACGAAGACGATGACGATGATGACGAAGATGAAAAGCCCGCAAAGAAATCTTCAAAGAAGTCACCACCAAAGGCAGCGAGCAAGAGCACGGCCAAAGGTGGCAAGGTAGTCCCAGTCGATGACGACGAGGACGAAGATGACGATGATGATGATGATGAAGACGATGATGATGAAGACGAGAAGCCAGCAAAAAAGTCTGCCAAAGCTGCGGCGAAGGGTTCCGGCAAATCATCGGGGGGCAAATCTTCTGCGAAGGCTGCCAAGACTACGGACGAGGACGACGAAGACGATGATGACGACGACGATGATGATGACGAGGACTTCAAGAAAGCCTTCAGCAAGAAAAAGGACAAGAAGTAGTTCTCTCTGATCACGGTTGACGATTCGCTTGTGTAACTCAGAAGCTGGGTGGACTTAACGGTTCACCCAGCTTTTTCGGTGAACTATGAAAACAGAAAGATTACTCAGCTTTATGAAAACGAAGTCGCCCAAGTATGTGTTCGATCCGGAAAACTTCCTGAGCAGTGCATCGACACTTCTCAACTGCAGTCTGACAGACAATCCCTTTTGTGCGTATGAGAAAGGGAAGTACTATTTCTTCGTGGGCGATTCTCAATCCGGTAAGTCGTTTTTTACGATGTGTGCATTTGCTGAAGCATCCATCGACCCCGCATTCGACGACTACACATTCATCCACGACAACACAGAAGACGGTGTACTGTTTGATGTTGATCGTTACTTCGGGAAGAAAGTAGCGAAAAGACTACGGGCACCAGCAGTCGATGAAAACGGTGAGCCGTGTTGCTCAGCCTACATCGAAGACTTCTACAAACATGCGAAGGCTGCATTCCGCAGGGGTCCAACGATTTACATTCTCGACAGCATCGATGCCCTGACTTCCCGACAGGAAGAAAAGAAAGAAGAGGCACAGGAGAAGGAAGCTGCGGCAGGAAAGAAAGTTACCGGGGAGATGTCGGATGGGAAGGCGAAGATCAACAGCAAGAAACTTCGCAGTTTGATCAGACCCATGAAACAGAGCGGTTCCATTCTGATCATCGTTGTGCAGACTCGCGACAACCTTGGAATGACGTTCAGCGAGAAGACTCGCTCCGGTGGACGTGCGTTGAAGTTCTACGCGACATCTGAAATCTGGACGAGTGTAATCAAAACACTCACCAAAGAAGTTCGTGGTAAGAAGCGAAAGTACGGAATCATTACCCGGATGGACGTAAAGAAAAACCGTCACACAGACTTCGTGGGACAGGCTGATATCCCCATCATAGCTGGATACGGATTCGACGACATTGGTGGGTGTGTTGACTGGTTGGTCGAGAATGAACACTGGAACAAAGGAAAAAAGATCACAGCACCAGAGTTCAGCGAGGTTCCGCTCGGACGCGAGAAACTGATTCAGACGATTGAGGAAACAAAGAACGGTCACTACCGTCTGCAGGAACTGGTCGGGGAAGTTTGGAATGAACTGCGTGAGTCTTTGAAACCGAAAAGGAAACCTCGCTATGAGTAATCGCTGGATCGTGTGTGACGTCAACTATCTTTGCTGGCGGAACTATCATAGCGGAATGCGAGATCTAACTCATCACGATATCCCCACTGGTGTGATGTTTGGATTGCTTCGGGACATTGGAACATTCCAGCAGGAGTTCTCGACAACTAACATCGCTTTCTGTTTCGATGGACTGGAATCAAAACGAAAGGAAATCTATTCCGGTTACAAAGCGAATCGAGAAAAGAAGAAATCGGAAATGTCTGAAGATGATCGGCTGAAGTACATTCAAATGATCAAACAGATCAAACGACTTCAAACGCAAACCCTGCCGGACATGGGGTTCCGGAATCTATTCGCTGAGTCAGGGTATGAGGCAGATGATCTGATAGCGTCGTTTGTCCAGACGCACAGCGACACGGAATGTATTATCGTGTCGGCAGACCATGACCTATACCAATGCCTGACAAAGCGTGTCTCGTTGTGGAATCCCACCAGACGGGAAATCTATCGGGTTGAGGATTACTTAGCGGACTGGCGTTTATCCGTGCGTCAGTGGCGTATGGTAAAAGCTATCGCGGGGTGTTCTTCGGACGATATACCGGGCGCACCGGGGATTGGAGAAAAGACAGCAGCGAAGTTCCTGCGTGGGGAAATGAAACCATCGGGGAAGCAATATGAATCGATCATGGAGTCCGAGAAGACTATACGACGTAATCTGAAACTTGTTACTCTGCCGCTACCGGGAACTCCGCGATGCGAATCAACCACGGATCAGGTTGATCGCAAAAAGTGGAATAAGGCTGTCCGGGATTTAGGGATGAATTCTTTAACGCGAGCAGAACCGAGGTTCAGAGATGGCTAAGAATACGAAGGCTAAAGGCGGAGCGTACGAACGGGAGATCTGTAAACAGTTGTCGCTTTGGTGGTCGCATGGGAAAGATGATGATATCTTCTGGCGTACCGCTTCATCTGGTGGTCGAGCTACCCAGCGAAGTAAAAAGGGGAAGACCACTTTTGGAAACCACGGCGACATACAGGCATCGAACCCAATCGGACAGCCGCTGATAGATCGTATCGCCATCGAGATTAAACGCGGGTACAGCAAAGCACAGGTCGGCGATCTGGTTGATGCTGCTGCTGCACCGAAGTCATCTGACTTTCTGGGTTTCATTGAACAAGCCCATCGCTCTGCAAAGGAAGCGGGGGTTCCGTACTGGATGATTATTCACAAAAGAGACCGCCGGGAAGCCATGGTGTACATGCCGTATTCGCTTTGGTCTGCCGGAATAAATTCCGAAAAATTTAAGTATTTCTTTGGAGCAAAGTTACCATCACTGCGACTATATGGGGGTTGGATATTCGGAGTCCGGCTGAACACTTTTCTCAAAAAGGTAAATCCAGATGACGTCAAAAACCTATAGGCACAGAGTCATCGGCGGCAACTGCGACGGAAGTTTGCTGGAGTCTACCACCAAACCGAAACAGAGAGAAGAGTTTCGAGCCGGTCACGATCTTTATGAATTCAGGCGAGGTGCCTGGAGATTTCAAAAAGTCTTACTGGGAAAGTTCAATGAAACTCAAAGTCGGTGACGTTATCAATTTCGTTGTGGACATTTCATGCACGCCAGACGCAATGTGGAGAACCATTCAGACCACAATCGTCGCACTGGACTTCGACAGCGACGGTCTGCTGGATGGTATTATGTGCAACAAGACGAACTCGTGGCACGGGTACATTCCAGCCGGTCAGCAATATGACAACGTGTTCCGGTCCAAGAAGAAAGCAATGAAACGATGCCAACAGCTCGCTGCCCAATCTGCAGAAGCCGCAAGCTAACCGTCGTCGAGAAAGGTCCACCGGGATTTCCGGGTATGCCGTTCTGCACAGATTGTAGAGTCGCAATCAAATGGAACGGTGAGACATCACCTCTGTACTGGGATGATATCAAACAATGCTACTGCGTTAAGTTCGTCGGTGTAGCGCAGTGGTTTTCTCCCCCGCTTTCAGTCATCGACACGATCACCGGACCACTTCACATGGAACCCAAAATCAGCAAAAAAGCATCCAAAGAAGTTGGTGATCGTGTCGGGGGGTTTACTGGAAGAACTCGCTGTCAGGAACTGGCCGTCATTAAAGCGTTGTTGGACACTTTGGAAAACCTAGAAGAGGAGTGCTATCATGAGATACTGCTAGAAACACTTGAACGTCATCCTTGGATCTCCACTTACTTCAGGGCGACCTACGATCTCAATCGTAAATACGGTCTGAAGCCGAAGCATCTGAAAATGCTCCTGAACCCATCGCGGCAATCAATCCCGATGGGTTTATTCACAATTCTAACTGCCCTGCAGTGTAAGACCATCTCACCAGTCGAAGGGGCTATGCAGTGGTGGGCGATGCTTCAGGAATTAGATCCAGCGTTGCGAAAAGTCGCTAACATGATACTGAAGCGACAACTCGGACCACTGACACGTCAGCATTGCAACATCGCAATGCGTCAACTGAATCTGAAACCCTACATACGGAAACTTGTAGATGAGCAGGAAGCCTGACAAACGGCACGAGGATCTGAAGGAACGAGTGCGTGTAATTGATAATGACGGCGAGAATCTAATCGATTGGGAAATCGATTTCATCGCTAATCTGATTGACAATCCGCCTTCCTACTACTCGGAAAAGCAGGAAGACATCATCGAGCGTATTTACAGACAGAGGGTCAAGTGAAAATGAGTCCTTACAGAATCGAAGTCAGAGGTGCGAAGGGTTGTTATTGGTTTGTGCTACTTTCCAGATCAAACGGGAAAGTCATCTGTACCAGCGAAACGTACAAAACCAAAGCCGGTGTGAATAACTCTGCAGAGAAATTGGCGAACGCACTTAACTGTTCTCTGCTCGTACCAGTATAACCACACCACTCGTTGTGGTGTTGGTTAGCGAGTCGGGTGTACGTGGTACTGAGAAACCGCCCCGTACACCTACTCGTTTTTACATTTCAGGAGTAGTAAAATGAGTGTTGTTGATGATCTGCGTTGGAAAAGATTCCCAGTCGGTTCTGATGGATTCGTCTGCTTAGTAGACGTAATGGGCGATGATAGTTCCGTAGTACAGGCTGCGGCAGTTTCCTACGGCAATGACCAACGTGATGGAAAGGAAAACGATAACGAAGGTCTGATTCGTTATCTCATGAGACACAACCATGGAACCCCATTCGAGATGTGTGAAGTCAAGTTGCTTGTTCGAGTACCGATGGATACCTGGCGGCAGTGGATTCGCCATCGAACCGCCAATGTCAACGAGTACTCCACTCGTTACAAACCAGCAATCGACAGCATGGCGATAACCGCCGCAGACGAATGGCGACTCCAGTCAGACAACAACAAGCAGGGAAGCGATGGGTTCCTGAATCGCTATAATCCTGTTAGGATGGACGGAGAAGACTTATCAGACATAGAGGATCGTTTCCATAAAGAAGCGAAGAACATTTACCAAATACGACTTCAAGCTGGGGTGGCACGCGAACAAGCCCGGAAGGATCTTCCGCTCTCCACCTACACGGAAGCCTATTGGAAGTGCGATCTGCGAAATATCTTTCACTTCCTCGGACTGCGGATGGACAGTCACGCACAATTGGAAATCCGGCAGTACGCGACTATCATTGCCAGAGAAATCATCCACCCGCTGTTCCCGCAGTCGTATCAAGCGTTTCTGGATTACCAATTGAATGCAATGACTTTGTCTGCTTTGGATTGTTACGCAATCCAGACACAGTCACTTAACCATTTCACCAACAAGCGAGAAAAAGAAGAATGTCTGAAGAAACTGGAACGACTGGGGATCAATCTGCCTTCGCCATCCAAGTAGGCGGCGACCACTACAAACAGTACCCCATTCAACCTATTCAGTATGCTCGAAAGAACAACCTGGATGCGATGCAGTTTAGTGTCGTGAAGTACGTCACACGACACAAACAAAAGAACGGGGTACAGGACATACGGAAAGCTATTCACTTTCTGCAGATGATCGCCGAATACGATTACGGTGTAAAGGTTCCGATTGACTATGCTGAACTGGATCAGGCTGAAAAACTTCCAAAAGCATCGCAACCTGAAACTGACACTGGGGCAGGTGACGACGATAGTCGGCTCAACTGATGCCGGGAAGTCTGCAATCATTCGAGCACTTCGCTGGCTGTTCCTGAATCAGCCACGGGGTAAGAAGTACATCCGACACGGGGCGAGTAATTGCTCCGTGTCGGTTTCTATTGATGGTCGCATTATCAAGCGATCAAAAGGCAAACGAAACTACTACCAGTTAGACGATCAGATTTTCAAAGCGTTTGGGAATAACGTACCATCGCCGATTGAAGATGTACTGAAAGTCACTGAACTCAACTTCCAGAAACAACATGACGCAAGTTTCTGGCTATCGCTTACACCCACCGAAGTTGGGAAGCAACTGAATTCCATCGTCAATATGGAACTGATGGATAAAGTTCTGCGGCGGATACAGAATGACGAACGCAAGCTGAAAAGCCAAATCGAGTACGAAGACGAGCGGCGTACCGAATACAAAAAGCATCTACAGGATTTACGACCGGTCAAGGATGTTTCCGCAGCGTTTGAATCCCTGTTGTCGATACGTTTTGTCCTCGATGGATTGACCACCCAGCAAACACGGCTCCGCGTTCTGATAGATAGTCTGAGCAGTTTATCCAGTACGCTGGAAATCAACGGAGCCGTGTACGCTGGATTGCGTGGATTGATCCAGCAGCAGACCGCTATCGAGCACACAAAAAACTACGCCGATCGTCTATCAGAACTGCTGGATGAATTAGAGTCGCTTAGTGGGCTTCCTGATGACAACGTGATGGAAGTTCTGAATGAAGTGTTATCGTTGCAACCAGACCACAAACCAATAGAGCGATTGGAAGAGTGTCTGGATTCCATTTCCCAATACGAACAGGAGTTAGAAGAATGTCGAAACCAGTTACAGGCGATCAATACTACGATATCGAAAGTCTCAAAAGCAATTCGGGTTTGTCCCACATGCGGGAAAACTCTTTCGGACGAGCAATAGCAATTGTATGTGCAGACTTGCACCTGTCACACAAAGCACCAATCTGGCGATCTGTCGAACCAGACTGGTATCAAGCAATGTGGAGGAGTCTGACTGAACTGAGAATGCTTCGCATGAATGTACAGGACGACACGATCTGTCCCGTACTCCCGGTCCTGTGTTCCGGCGATGTGTTCGACAAATGGAACAGCCCACCGCAGCTCATCAATTTCGCGATGAAGGGACTTCCAAAGATGTATTCGATTCCGGGACAGCACGACATCCCAAATCACAACCATGACGAGATGGATAAATCAGCGTACCGTTCGTTAGAAGGGATTCGATTGTTCTCTCCTAATGACGCTGCAATACTACTACCAGAAATTAAAACCGACTGGTACGCATGGGAAAAGGAACCACCACAACGTAAACACGAGTTCAACGGAATCTCAATTATCCATCGTTACGTGTGGTCTGGCGACTGCAAGTTTCCCGGTGCCCCACCAACCTCAAATGCGAAAGCAATCGCTAAAGAGTATGATTCGCGTCTGGTTGTCTGCGGGGATAATCACAAAGGGTTCTACGCAGAGAAGTACAACGTCTTCAACTGTGGTGGATTCTTCCGCAGAAACAGCGATCAGGTTGATTATCAACCACGAGTGGGGATTGTGTATGAGAACATGAAAGTGATTCCATATCATCTGGATACAAGAGAAGATACCCACCTTCCCATGATGATGGCAAAAGAGCTTGAAGCAATTCAGGAGAACGCCGAATCATGGATTGGAAAGCTTCGCTTGTTGGAATCCAGCAACAGCGACTACCGTGTGATGATGGAAGATACAATGCGAAAGAATAACGTGCTCAAAGAAATTCGTAACTATCTGCTGGGGGTGCTTGACGATGAGTCGTGATATCAACGAACTGAAACGGAAAGCGGAAGCACTTCAAAAAAAGATCCATCAGGCGGAAGCCCGTCGTGATGGAATCCTTGAACAGCTACACAACGAGTTCAACCTGACCGGCGAGAAAGCCGCCAGAAAACATCTCAGGAAACTGAAACTTCAGACCGAGGAAAAAGAAAATGAGTTTAAGCTCGCCCTCAGAAACTTTGTTAAAACCTACGGAGAGTTTATCGATAGAGATGACTGAGGCACTGGAGAACGTCGCTAAGATCATTGACAGATCGAAAGAGCGTTACTCCACACTGAAGTCGCACTACACCGAATCGAAGTACCGTCTCAAGGAACTCTACAGTAAATATGAAACAGTCGTAGAGGCGAGAGGGATTGCACAATCGGTTGCGTCGAGTATTCAGTCATCTTGCTTTGATCAGTTTGCTGCAGTCGTTTCGAAATGTCTTTCGACGGCACTGGGTTCCCGGTATCAACTCAAATTGAACTACACCCAGAAAGCCGGAAAGACTCAAGTCGAATTACTGTTGATGGACGGCGAAGAAGAATACGATCCAATGAGCGACACGGGTGGGGGAGTCGTGGACATTGTAAGCTTCGCTCTGCGGATTGCCGCTATGGTAATGAAAAGACCGGAAAGTCGCAGTCTGTTTATTCTGGACGAACCTTTCCGGTTTCTCAGTCAGGAGTACCGCGAGTCAGCAGAACAGCTCGTTCAGGAACTGGCGACAGAACTTAATTGTCAGTTCGTCATCGTTACACATATCAACGAGCTGATATCTGGAACAGTCATTAACATTGACTAACGTCGCAGGAACTTTGCACGATAAAGGATTTGATTCATCATCGGGCGTATCGGATTCGACTTGTGGAACATGTGGTATAGATAACCACCGAACCGCACTTCGTGTCCGAACGCCTTTCTGCATGAGTCCCGAAAGTGATTGTCCTCACAGCCCCACTCTACGAACTCTTCGCACATCCCACCAACCTGAGTATACAGGTCGCGATGGATAAGAATAAACCCACCCGGAGTGACCGGAAGTCTGCGGTTCTTTGTTCGCCATACATAGTTGCTGCATTCGAACGTGGGCGATGTTGGGTTCTGCTTCAGAAGCAATTGCGTCTGCTCATTATCAAGTCGCAGACAATGCTGGTACGGATAGACCAGTTTCCCGGACTTCTCCGCGTAGGATACGGAGTCTGATAACTGGTTTCCGGATACCATGCTGTCAGCGTCCAGCACGCCTACCACAGCGTTCCGCGCGTCCGATACGGCAAGGTTTACCAGTTTGGATTTGCAGAACGGAGCCGGGCTTGTATCAGCCGCAACAATAACCTGATCGAAACGGCACCGTGCCCAGTTCAGAACGAATTCAAACAGGGGTTTCCGATCGTCCCTGTCCTTCCATGGGATTATGATCGTCGCCGGTAGTACTTGCATCGGTAAGGTCTCCATGCCAGTCATAGTTGCTTTCATCAAACCCCGGAACATTGATACGATCAGTATTCGGGATTGATCGGTCTCGTTTATGACCGCACCAA
>Ga0315903_10002126_pt1 | contig 29754 bp, 39 predicted proteins | sample LakEriMetagenome_7_FD_203524 | JGI IMG/M metagenome (GOLD analysis project Ga0315903, IMG submission 203524) | Freshwater fungal communities from buoy surface, Lake Erie, Ohio, United States - Buoy 2 MA119 | ecosystem: Environmental > Aquatic > Freshwater > Lake | place: USA: Lake Erie, Ohio... | reverse complement strand
AATTTAGCAATACAGGCAAGAGGGCAAAAGGTTCAAGATCAAATAGATGCAAGAGATAAAATTAAAGCTCTTCAAAAACAAATTGATCAAACTAATAAACTTGCAGACGCAAGAATTAAAGCACTTAATGCTTCCAAGGAAGATGCTGATCTTAATCGTGAGATGGAGTCAGCAAGACTTGAATTACAATTCGCAGAGTCTACTGGCAATACGCAACAAGCAGCTCAGGCAAGATTAAGATATGATTCAGCTGTTCAAAATCTACAAACCCTCGGGCAAACAAGATCAATTGAGGCTGCAAGAGATAAAGCAAATGCACCATTAATTGATCAAATTCAAAAAATTCAAGATGCTAATACAAAGATTGCAGATGCAGCAGCACTGGCAGGAGAATCTCTTGCGTCTATAGATAAACAAATAGCAAAGCTTTCGGGTATTATTGATAATTTAAATCAAGCACAAACATCTTATAATTTCAACATGGCTAAGTGGATGACAGAAACGGGTGGAACTAAAGAACAATTTGCAGCAACCGAACTAGGAAAGTATTTAGGCGCAGGACTAGTTGCCCCAACAGAAGCAGCTGGCAAAAAGCTTAAAGATCCAGGTCCTAACATACCATTTAAAGATGGACTTAGACCAGCAGGTCCAACAAAAATAGATCAGGCCTCAGACCTTGCAACAAAATCTATAAAAGCAGATAGTCTTGTTATCGGTGATAAAAACCTTGTAGATATATTTAAAAAAGCAGCAGGTCAACCATCACTTCCAACCGTAACCACAAGTGGCGGCGGCGGAAGAACTATAACTAAACCAGTAACAGGAACAAGACCACCGCAATTTACAACTATGAAAGAAGCACTTGCTGCATCTGCAGATAAAACAAAAAATACATTTATAGATAGCAACGGAGCAAAATGGGTTCTTTCCGTAACTAGAAATGGTGCAAACTGGCGTTCAGGTGAATGGTCAATGCCAGGAGTAAAAGCTGGAAAAGGATTAATGAACATTGATCCAAGTATCCCTACAATTGTGGGTGACATGGGACCAGAGGTAATTTATGGTAATATGGTTATACCTAATCTAAACAGCATACCATTTGCAACTCCGACTTATGACGTAAATGCTGGCAAAAAAAGTTTTGCTAATTTAGCAGCTCAGTCTGAGCCACAGCAGCCAATTGTTCTTAATCAAACTATAGTTCAGGCCCCAGGAGAAAATACAGATGCCCTGGTTAGAAAAGTATCTCAAGCTACAATTGAAATTCTTGATAAGGGAAACAAAAGATCAATTTCTGAGATAGGTCCAAGGAGATCGTAATGGCAATAACACTACCAGTAGGTTCAGTTCTTTACATAGACACTTCTACAACAGACACCCCAACCTGGGTAAAATTAACTGAACATAATAGAGAGCCAATAAGTATTGCAAACAATAGAATTGAAAAACAACAAAGAATGGCTAATGGTACTATGCGTAAGCTGTTTACAGCAGACAAAAAAGTCATATCTACCAGCTGGAGAATGTTGCCTTCATATAGCAGTATGACAATAGATAGCGGATATGGAGCAGTAGATTTAAAAACTTTCTATCATGACAAAGGAAAGGGATCCTTTAAATTAAAAATTTCTTACAATGCAGTTTCTGCAAGAGATGAAATTATTAATGTAGTGTTTTCAGAATGTAGTCATACTCTTATAAAGAGAAACGTAAAATCAAAATCTTCTGATGCCGCTCAAGAATTTTGGGACGTTAGTATAGGCCTGGAAGAAGTATAATGCTGACGGGTTACAACACAGCTCTAGAGGCTATCAACAAATCAGTTTCATACACATCCGTACCTGGGTGCTGGATTGAATATAACATGAATGATTTAATTGATGGTGCAGATATTGTTTCTTCAACAGATGTAACAACATCTTCGGGGGACACCCTGCCGTTTAAAAAACTATTTCCAATTAAATCTATAATTGATCCAAGAAGGCCTAAGACTGCAGGAATTAAATATTTTATATTAAATTCAGCAGTTAATCAATATCCAACAGTATATTCTGCCTCATCTAATCAAACATATAGGCTATATTATCCAGGGGATAAGGTTGAATATAAGTATTGGGTAAGTAAGAGAGCAATAGGAACATCTCTTACTGGATGCCTACTAACCGTTTCTTATCCAGTAAGCAAGACGGCTGCATCTAATAAAATTACAATAAAGTTTGAAACATCCCACACCAAGCCCAACGCCTGGACAGTTAAGATTAAAAATTTAGCAGGGGTTGAATCTACAATATCTACAAACGCTGTTGTTCCAAATAACGGCGTTGTGGATCTATACTATAACGGATCTTCTTGGTCTACAACTAAATTTACTACTCCATCGTCTCCTGTAGGAATTTCAGAAATTAAAGTAGAGGTTACATCGGTAACAACGGCAAATGAGTATGTTGGAATTATTGAAATTGCAGCAAAATATATTAAAGATGTAACCGATAGGATTGTTACTTTTGATGTAAGAAAACAGTCTTCAAGCTCTTCAGACGGAATAACTCCAGTTGGAATGGTTACGGCAAACTCCCTATCCATAGATTTAAACTGCTATGACGAAACAGGATTTATGTATGATAAAACATTTGCCTTTAATAAAGATAAAATAAATCTTTATAAAAATATTATAATAGAGCCATTTATTACAATAGAAAATTCAGATAAAATTCCTTACGGAGTTTTTTATGCTACAGAAGAAATTTCCCTTAGTGAATATGGAGATGTGTCTATAAGTGCATTAGATGGCGCAGGCTATCTTCAAAAGATAATGGCTCCAGATATTTTAATGAGAGATTATTCTTCTCAAGCAATTATAAGAAGGTTGTTAGACAGTGTAGGATTTACAAATTACAATTTTAATACAACAACAACAGACTCTTCTACTGTAACCCCTTTATTTTATTATACAAATAGCACAAAAACAATGTGGGAGCATTTACAAGATTTGTGTAATGATACTCAAATGGTTGCCGTATTTGACGAATATGATGTTTTGCAGTTTTATACAAGAGAGTATTTATTTCAAAATAAAAATGCAGCATTTAAATTTAGATACGAAAAGATTGGAAACAATCTTCCAAACATCGTAGATTTAAAAAAGACAGTTGTTCCTTCGGCAAAAGCTGTCAAGGTTAGATACACTCCGCAATTAACTTCTCAGTATACATATTCTGCAGATCCAGTCTACGAGTCTGGAATAATTAAACTAGGTGCAGCTGCACTCACACAAACCCTAAGCTCATCTACTGGCCCAGGAGGATCTATTTTTACCGAACCAGTTTCTGTGTATGAATCAGCAGTAGACCATGTGTTTTATCAAAAAGCAGGATATCTTTTGATTAACAAAGAAGTAATAGAATTTGATGCAATTAAATATACATACAAGGTTGCAGGACAAAACTTAACGGCAGAGCAATGGATAACATCAGACATTGATATTGCAAAATATCAGGGTCTTTCAGAGGCGGGCACCTTTAAGCCAACGGGAGAATTTAGAATAAAGCAAAGAAACGCTTTTAATTTATTGACTGCTCCAGCAACACATGAGGTAAATCTAAGCGCAATTAAATCAAGATGGACAACATATGTTTATGACAAAGATGCCAAAACCTCTACTTTAAATAACAATTTAATTACGCTAGAGTCAACAGACTCACAAGGTCTTAAAACACCAAGATCTATGCTTACAGTAAACTCATTAATTACAGCAACACCAACATCAACATCTCCTACAAAATACACTATATCTAGCACAACTGCAAAAACAATAAGATCGGGCTATAGTAATTTTGTTGCTGCAACAAGCATGTATTTTCCTATTGCAAAAAATTCAGACGGCACGGCAAGCGGAAATCAAATTTGTGTAGGGGGAATTGCAGTTTGTTTAAACGAAGATCACACATCAGGGTATATAGTTCATGTCGAGCCTGTACAAAGCGCAGTTGCAAGAGATTTAAAAGAAAGATGCGTAAAGATAATTAAGGTTGTAAATGGAGTAGCCACAACTTTGCCAGACAGCCAAACTGATTCAAATCAATTTCAAAACATAACTGGTGGCAAGATGTATAATATTCAATTAAAGGTAAATCAAACAACCAACGGTACTGAAACCTATAAAACCTTTAAGCTAATGATAGACAACACGGAGATATTTATTTTAGACAAAGACCCTTTGCCTACAACAAACAGAGTCGGTCTTGTGGCTGGAATAGGAACGGCTAGATATGATTATCTATACACCTCTCCTATTACCGAAAGCGAGTTTGTTACAAAGGAAGTCTATAACCCATACAAGAGCTACCTTGGGCAAAATTCATTTTTAGTAAAACAGTTTTCAAGTTTTATCTTATCAAAGGGATCCGTAACCGAAGAAATTGGATACATGGAAGAGTTTGGACCAGTAGCAAGAGAAATTATAAAGCTATCTGCCAGAATAACTTCAGGAGACAATGCTCCAGCCATACCAAGATATCCAGTAATTACAATGAATCCATTTGCAACTATTGTAGGATCTAACATAGATGCCTTCACCATGGAAGCTTTTGTTATAAATAACTCAGGAACTTATACTATGCTAAGCGATGGAGAAACAAAGTTTTTTAAAGTAATTGGAGACAGCATTGTAAAATCAGATTCATTTGAATATATAGATCCTAACCTTACTGATAAAGAAAAACAAGAACAGTTTGCATTTGATTCAAACTGGATACAAAAAGAGTCTGAAGCAAAAGCTTTATCTGAATGGATGAAAACCCAGTGGTCTAGACAACAAACTATTATAGAGATGTCCGTATTTTTTAATCCGCTTTTGCAAATAGGGGATATTGTAGAAATATCTTATCCTAAATCAGAGCTATACTCATCAGAGGACAGTTCAGTTCCAGCAGGCTACTCCGTTGGAAAATATGTAGTTTTAGATATGAACCACGATTGGGTGGACGGGCCTTCAACAAAAATATTGTGTAGGTCGATTTATGTTAGCTGAAATGGTAGAATGTTGATATGGCAAAGAATCCAACAAACCCTAAATTAAAGTTATTTGAGGATGACCCTTTAACCAAGGTTCTTAAAAAAGAACACTGGGACAAGGTAGACCCTTTTACTTTTGATTTTGACGAAAGCGCAAGCTCAACTTTGCCTAAAGACAAATTTACTTTTGAGGTAAAAATTGGCGAAGACAATGATGATGAAGAAGAAGATTTAAGCAAGCTTAAAGCTCCAAATTTAGAAGACATATCTGTAGTAAAATCAGAGATATATTTTGATCAAAAAAACATACCTAGAGCAAGATTTATATTTAATGTTAAAAATAGTGGCGGAGAAGATGTTATAGGCGTTTACGGAAAGGGAGGATAATATGAACCTAGTAGGAGAATATGTATTTTATGAAGAAGGCAAAGAAATTTGTCGTCAGTCTAATATCCTTACAAGATTTGGAAAAAGATTTTTGACTTCCTATTTAGCTGGAGCTGTAACCTTTAATAATAAAAGCATAGCTTTAGGCATAGGATCAAGCACCCCTTCTGTAGAAAACAGCCAATTAGATTTTGAATTTTATAGATCTGCAGTAAATTTAGGCAGCATAGATATTCAAACAAACCCACTAACTCAAGCTTCAACTTATGCTGTGGTTTATAAAACCACAATTCCAACAGATATAGTAGGAACAATAAAAGAAGTAGGATTATTTGCAAGCGAAACAGAAGGAAATACTGACTACTCAAGCAGATTTATTTCTACATTTGAAAATAATTTAAGCTGGCTAGACGATGCTGGAGGACCAGCAGTTGTATCCTACACGCCAGCACCTAGAATAGGAAACACATGGTTTAGCCTTTCTGCATCGGCAAACCAGTCAATTAAATATAATTTAAATACAAATTTTGATATCTCTGGGTATAGTCAAAACGATAGTCTAACTCTTGCTCTTAAACAACAAGATACAAATTTAGATTATGTGTTTGTTAGATTTTATAGCACAACAACAAGCTATTATGAAATTAGATTCCCAGGACTTACTGGAGCTGGTGCAACCGATAACAGGCTTTCAGCAATAACTCTAAACAATTTATATGCTTCAGGATATGGCTCAGGAACTCCAGATGCCGAATCTATAGTAAAGGTGTCTGTTGGCGCAAAAGCAAAATCATCAGGAGCAACAACGGTACTTTTAGACGGGCTAAGGATTAACGATGAAGATACATTTAACTCTTATTCATCAATTATTAGTAGATCTGTTTTGACTAATGCTGTTAATAAAACTTACGGCAGAGAGATGGATATAGAATATAGAATAGGGCTAACATTCTAATGAGAGATCCAGGCCTTGATGGGGATTTTATAAGCACGGCAGATCTTCAAAAAAATGAAGATGGAATTGATGCATCTAATAATATACTTTCTAAAGACTCATACTCTGTAACAATAGAAAATTTACCAGTAAAGCTTGTAGGTAAATATAATTTTGTTTTTAATTATTATTACAAAAATCCAGATGAGACACAATCAACCCCACTGCTCGGACCTCCTTCTGCAACATATTCAATTGAGCTGACAATACCAGATTTATCAGAAGCTCCAACAAATGTTGTAGCAGTCGGTGGAGTTTCTTCATACACAGTTTCATGGGACAAACCAACATTTAAAACATATGGCGACACTATAGTATATGAAAGCGACACAAACTCTTTCAACTCTTCTTCTAAGGTAGTTTTTGTAGGCACAGATACTCAATGCAGTGTTATTACTTCTGATTACAATAACAAATGGGTATATGTTGTTCATAGAGATATATTTAGAGAAGCACATAAAAAGGGTACGGTTGCAGGACCAATCACAATAAAGACTGCTGACCCAGACACAACATTCACCGTAGCAAACCCAGGAAGCACCAGCGCTTCTGCATCTATAGATCCTTCTGACCTAAGCGGATTTAGTTTAGTCTCAACAATATCGTGGGCACAATCCACAGATACAAAAACTGCTGGTTATGCTATACGGTGGTCTACCAATGATCCATCTGTAGTTCCAACTCCGCTATGGGAGTATGCATCCGTTTCTGGAAGATCAACAACTTCTTTTACAGCTACAGGTTTAATTCCAAACACAACATATTATTATCAAGTTGCCTCAACTACCCCTTACGACGTAGTAAATTGGACTGGAGCCGCTTCGGGAACATTTATAGCTTCAGATGCAGACGGAACAGCAGCTGGAGCCCTGGCAAGACTTAAATCATATATTGCAATAGGTGGAGCATCCCAAGATCTATTTAAAATTGGAACAGGAATTTCTCAAGGAATTAATTTAAATACAGAACCATTAACAACTCCATCATTAACAAGCGGAACCTATCACGGAATTATTTTAAATAAATCTACCACAAATGTTGGAAACAATTTTTGGCTAACAACAGGACAATTTAGAGTTGGAAACCCAACAGAGTTCATGTATTGGAATGGAGCCAACCTATACCTAACTGGAAATATAAATGCCACTGGCGGAAAGTTTACAGGCAACGTTCAGTTAGCTATACCAGCAGGTGCAACAACAAGCGGAGTTCTTTATGCAGGGGCTTCTCCTACAAGCGGCACAAGAGTTAGATTTAATAGCGAAGGCATATTTGGATACGATGCAAACGGAGAAACATTTAAGCTACAGTCTTCCGACGGCTTGATGACTGCAAGTAAAGGACAAATTGCTCAATGGACAATAGACGGCACAAAGCTTACTAAAAATAATGCAAGGCTAGACAGCACTGGAGTAATTGAATTAGGTGTTTCAAATACAGATAACATAATCAGGCTTGATGCAAATGATCCAACCTATAGACTGTGGATTGGAAGAAACTCTTCGTCTACTGCTCCTTTTAGAGTTACAAAAGAAGGTGCACTAATAGCAAGTGGAGTTACAATAAATGGAAACTCTACATTCTACGGAACATTAACAGTAGGGACACAGCTTTCAGACGGAACTACAATTGATACAGTTAAAACAAATGCTTTACAGGGTATAACCGATGCTGGCGCAGCAGCAAGCCAAGCAGCAATTGCAAAAGCCAGGGGAGATGAAGCCTACAATGCGGCAATAGCTGCAGGACAAAGTGCTACTGCAGCAGCAAATGCCGCACAAGCCGCATCAGACGCAGTGGCATTAAAAATGTCGGCATCTGACATTAACACAGTCTTAGATCTTAATACAACAGTAATTAATGGAAGCAGAGTAACAACGGGAACAATTGATGTTGCAAGATTAAATATTTCTGGAGGATCTGCAGGTTTTAATGGATTTGTTGTAGACGGAAATGGAATTCGTGCAACAAACGGAGGATACCAAACATTAAATATATCTTCAACGGGAACTATTTCTTTAGGAGATTCTACTAATGGATGGACAGTAGATAATCAATATATTAAATCAAGAAGTTATTACACTACAGGATATACTGAATTAATTTTAGATGGATGGAATGGATCTATTACAGGTGGAAGAATTTCAGGAACAACAATTGAAGGAAACACAATTAAGGGAAACACAATTACTGGTGGAACAATAACAGGATCAGTGGTTCAAACAAGTACCAGTAGCACAAATGTTAAATTACAAAATTCTGGTATTGATAGCTTAGAGGTTACACTAAGTGGTACTACAGTCGGTCACATTTATGGGGTGCTTGCTGGTGGAACAACTTCAGCAATAATTATGCAAGGTGGAAGCGCTGACCCAAGCTCGACTGCATCCGTATATCCTAGAGCATATATAGGATCATCTGTTATTTCTATTGGGGCAGACGCAAGCACTTCTATACTACTAAATTCAGTTGACAATACAACTAAACTATTTGGAAGCGGAGGTATTTACACAGATACGGTAGGATCTTTTTACATGAGATCTGGAGACACTACAGCTGCTGTTGCAAACATGCAAATTGTAAGCACTGCAGGAACCACCTTTGGAAAGGTAGCTAGATCCACTTCTTCTAGAAGATACAAAACTGATATAGAGGAAATTTCTTACCCAAACGAATCTGTCAAACTTTTAAGGCCAGTTAAATACCATGGAATAAAAGATATGGAACGTGGAGATAATACTTGGTATACTGGATTAATTGCAGAAGAAGTTGCAGAGATACCTGGACTTGAACTATTGGTGACATATGACGACGAAGGTCAACCAGATGCAGTAAACTATGCAGGGCTCTCAGTAGTCCTAGCACAAGTAGTTAGTAGAATATTAGATAGGCTTGACGCCCTAGAGTCGTAATGGTATACTGTTTATCTATCAAGGAGATAAAATGGCAGAAAAAATTGAATTAGTTGTAAATGCTCTTCAACAAAGAATTGGAGATCTTGTCTCACAATATGAGACAACCATGGCAATTCTTCGTGCTGAAATTACGCAGCTATCGGATAAAATAGAAGAAATGGAAAAGTCTAAAAATACTGAGGAGTAAATATGGCATTTAATAATCTAACACCAGTAACTATAGGAGACGGGGATCCAGTAACAGCCGACGTCTTGCGTAAGATCGTTGAGAATATTAATATTATTGCTAAAGGCGAAACGGTAACTCCAGTAAAGATTGAAAGCACAACTATTAATGGCGGAACAGTTGTAGGTGTTAAAGGATTTAATACTACGGTTGGCGGAATTATTTCTGGAAAAACTTTAAAGACAGATATGAAATCTTTTTCAGTAGGCTTATCGAGTATCGGGTTTATAGAAACTCCAACAGTAAATGTAACAATTGAGTATGCTTCTGCAGCAGACTCATCAGCTTTATATACTCCATATATTATCAATGCAAGTAAAGATAAGTTTAATATAATTTGCAAAGCCCCTAAAGGCACAAAGACAATAACAACGGCAAAGATACATTGGAGTGCTAGCGGAAATACTTCCAGTTTAACCGAATAAACTATTGACAAGTCAAAACATTATGTTATAATTCATATAACATAAAGTCGCTTCTTGCGACTTTTTACATATATTAAGGTATTTAATGGCTAACGATTTAAAATGGATGCTGTCTTCAGATCAGCAATTCCCATATCAAGATGATAAAATGATTGCTCTGTGGTTTAAAGTTATGAAATGGTTTAAGCCCGACGTAGTGGATTATTTAGGAGACACTGATGATCAAGCTTGCTACAGCAAGTATACAGAAGGAAGATCAGCGGAATTTTTAAATTTACATAAGACAGACAGCAGAGATCTAATAGTTCCGATGATGAGGCATGAAGCAAAGGGAGCAAGAGATTTCTATGCAAAGACTCGTGAAATGTTGCCAGAGGCACAATTGTTTTCGGCATTAGGAAATCACGATGTTCGTATTTTTAATTATATGGATGCTAAGCTTCCAGATTATCTAAAAGAGGTTACACCAGAGACCCTGTGGAATTTAGATACATTAGGATATGAATACATATACTATGATTCATTGCCAAAGCGACGCTTCGGAGACGTTCACGTACATCATGGAATTTCAATTTCCGCAACTGGCTCTGTTCGCAAAGACATGGAAGATCTTCAAGTATCTCTTATCCGTGGACACTCACACAGAATTGCATCACACCTTGTAACTTATGAACTAAGAAATAATGGAGAGGGCGAAACGCTTCGTGGGTATGAAATTGGACACATGTGTGATGAAAAGGGTCCAGGAATGAAGTACACCCAACACCATGACTGGCAAAAGGGATTTGCAATAGCTCATATTGTAAACGACTATCCTCATATTCAAATGATTCATGTTGCTCCAGATTATTCGTGCGTTGTAGACGGGAAAGTGATTTCTTTATAATGTGGTGCGGTAAATGCGGTGGAAGAGTGTTTGTAGATAGAGTTTTTTCACAAAAACTTCACGTAGAAGTTTTCTGCATTTTGTGTGGTAAACGTAATATGATTAACAAAGAAACGAGTGCTTTCGGAAGATGGCTAGAAAAACTAGAAAATCAAAACTCAAAGAACTACGGTATTTCTTCTTAAACGAAAAAGTGCATAAGGTTTTAAGAGCTTCAAGATCTAAAGACGAAGTCATTGCCTGGCACTATGAAAGTAAAAAAAGAGTATTGTATTCATATTCGCAGGTTGAAAAAAATATGTCTAAGGCTTATTCTATTTCAGAAGTTGCTTCGTTATTAAATAAACACAGGATAACTATTGAAGACTATATACTAGAGGGTAAAATTAAAACACCCGTAAAGATATATTCTATTAGCGATCCAGACAATAAAAATTGGTCTAAATATTTATTTAGCGAATCGGACATTTTGGACATACATCAGTACATATTGGACGCAGGGCATTCAGGAAACCTTCCGTCAAGGGCAGAATTATTGGGTCTTTTCAAACACAACATTATATTGTATACTAAGACCGATAACGGATTTGTACCTGTATGGAAGGCGTAGAGTGTCTAGAATACTTACATGTGAAAAGTGCGGGAAGAGTTGGGAACTTAGGTGGGGCGTATTTGCTCACGAAAGTTTAAGCAGACATATGAAGGAGCATAAATGACAACGAAAGTTAAGGTGGACCTTTCGTTTACAAGGAATCTTGGCAATTACGAAAGCATTAAGATAGGCATTGGCGTAGAAGATGATGTCAGATCTGGTGAAAACGTAAATTCCGCAACAGAGCGTGTTTATAAATTTGTTGAAGAAAAGCTAATTGAAAAAACTCGTGAAGTAGAAAAAGAGTTAAATAATGGCAAATGAAAAACAGCCTTACGTATTAATTGGCCTATACATTTCTTTGTATAAAGAAAAATACAATAAGTCTATTTCAATAAACAAGTTTCGTGAAAAGTGGGCAATGCAAGATGTTATAGATAGCGTAGGCTACGAACGTGCCAAGGAGCTCTTAGTGTATTATTTTAGTACAAGTAAATCAGGTCACCCATTAAATTTTTTTTATAACAATTTTGACAGAATAGATGTTTTGAATAAAGAAATACAAAAAGATAAGGTTAATCGCAGCATCTTGCTTGATGCGACTAAAAAGATGGTGGAGGGCGAATAGTGAATACAGAGGCAACATTAATATCTGCTGTATGTAAAAATAAAGACATAAGCACTCTGCTTGCGGATAACGTAGACGAGTTATTTACTTCTCACAGAGATATTTGGGAAAGCTTAAAGAGTTATTACTATAAGTTTAAAGCAGTCCCAGAGGTTGGAATCTTAATTGAAAGACACAAAGATTTTGAGCCAGTAGACTCTAAAGCCGAAACAGGTTACTACCTAGACCAATTAAAAAATGAATTCATTTCTAATAAGTTAAAGTCCATCATCATACGTGGAGGTTCTGCATTAAAAGAAGATGCAGCCTCTAGAGTCCTTGCACAAATGCAAAGCGACTTAGCAAATTTAAGCAGGTATACAAATAACGTAAGAGATTTAGATATAATTGATGTAGAAAATGCAGCAAGACATTATCAAGCAGTAAAAGATAGATCTGCGGTAATGGGCGGAGCTCCAGGAATCCTTACTGGCTTTTCTGCAATCGATAAGGCATACCCAACGGGCATGGCTCCAGGTCATTTAATTGTCGCCATCGGCTGGCCAGGTAAAGGTAAAACTTGGTTCACGGCGTACCTAGCGTGTAAGGCTTGGGAACAAGGATTTAAGCCTATGATTGTTTCTCTTGAAATGTCTCCCGAAAACATGCGTGACCGCATATTTACAATGCTCGGATCTGGAATATTTCGTGCAAGTGATTTATCAAAAGGAGATATTAATATTGACGACTTTAGGTCGTGGGGAAACAAAAAGTTTGAGGGAAAGAACAGCTTTGTTCTTATTTCAAATGAAGGAAATTCTGAAGTAACCCCTGCTACAATTCAAGGTAAGATTGATCAGCATAAGCCAGATTTAGTTATATTAGATTATCATCAGCTATTTAATGACAACAAGCGTTCTAATTCTGAAGTAGAAAGAAATAGAAACGTTTCTCGTGAGTTTAAAATGCTTGCAGTGTCAAATAATATTCCAATTATTGATATCACTGCAGCAACAGCAGACGACATTTCAGATCAAGATAATCCACCGATGATGTCTCAAGTGGCATGGTCAAAAGCAATTGAATACGATGCAGACATGGCACTGGCTGTTCATAGATATCCTCAAACTAATATGATTGAGATTGTGTCAAGAAAAAATAGACACGGTCACGATTTTAATTTTTATTTAGACTGGGATATCAATCGTGGTATCGTCAAGGAAATTTACGAAAATCCGTTCCAACAAAATGAATCACAAACAGATAAAAAGATTTCAAGTAAGGGTTGAGTTTGCTGACGATTCTGGTATACCTAGATTAAAATACCAGTACGAAAACATGCTTAGTCATGACATGAGAAGCAAAGGGTACGCTAGGGTACTTGACATAGACACAGCATTTTCGATAGAATTTGACGGTCAGACATGGGTGTTCTTAATGACACTTTATGGAGTATACGTAGGAAAGAAGAAGGCATGGCTATCAGAGGGCATAACGCAAGGAAAATTGATTCCACGCAGTATGCGCCCAACCATATCAAGTCAATTGTAAAAAGCTTAGGTCTTGATATAACGGCGGAACCTGGAAACGAGGTAATGTTCTATTGCCCATTTCATTCAAATAGACATACTGCTTCTTGCTGCATAAATAAAAGCACTGGTGCATGGCTTTGTTTTAACCCCTCATGTGGAGAGTCTGGAACATTAATAGAACTAGTAAAGCGTGTTTTAAACAAAAATGATTTTCAAGCAATGAGATTTATTTTATCCCAAGAGGCAGAGATATTAAATAATTTTGACGAGATAGTCTCTGGTATGTTTGAAGATAAGCCAGACTTTGAAGAGTTTTCTCAAGAAACTTTAGACGGATTGCATTTAAATCTTTTAAATTCTAGTGCAGCAAAAGATTATTTAATCTCAAGAGGAATAAACGAAGACTCTATGAAGCACTTCGGATTGGGATATTCTTTAAATATGTCAATGGTAATAACGCCAGTTCACAGCCCTAGCGGTATTCCAATAGGACTTGTAGGAAGATCTATTGAGGGTAAGGCTTTTAAGAACAGCACAAACCTTCCTAAGAGCAAAACTATGTTTAACATACATCGTGCAAAAAAAATTGGCAATCATGTAATTGTAGTAGAATCTAATTTTGATGCAATAAGAGTTCATCAGGCGGGATTTCCAAACGTTGTGGCCACCCTAGGCGGATTTTTGTCAGTAGAGCAGCAAGGATTGCTTAATAGATATTTTAATAAAATAACCATAATGACGGACAATGATTTAGCAGGCAGAGAGCTTGGATATAGCATAGCAAATAGATTAAGAAATAAAGACCTATTGTGGTCTTCGTATGAATATGGTAAGATATATCCTCATGGTGCAAAAGATGCAGGTGATTTGACCGACGAAGAGATTAGAGCCTGTATTAAAAATTCTGTATCCGACATAGAATACAGATCTTGGAACTCGTGATATAATAAAAAATACAGATGGATTTATACCATCAACTACAAAGGAGAATAAATGAGTATAGTAAAGGGTCTAAAAGACCTAAACAAGGCACTAGATAAGCCTACATATAGCGGCGGAGATGAAAACAAAGGACGCTGGCTAAAAATTGAAGACGGAGAAAGCGTAAAGGTTAGATTCCTTCAAGAGCTAGACCCAGATTCACCAAATTATAATGATAAGCTCGGATGTGGATTTATTGCACTAGAGCATACAAACCCTAAAGATTACCGTCGCAAGGCTCTAGATACAATGGAGTCTGAAGGCCGTGACTGGGCACAGGAACAACACCGCAAGGATCCAAAGGCTGGCTGGAAAGCAAGAACACGACTATACATTAACGTGTTGGTAGATGACGGAAAGAATGATCCATACGTCGCAATTCTTTCACAAGGCACAAGCGGTAAAACAATTACACCTACATTAATTGAATATGCTGGCGAAATGGGAAGCATCACTAACCTGATGTGGAGAATTAAGCGCAACGGTTCAAAAACAGATACAAGTTATACAATCATTCCTCTAGCAAAAGACGAAGCACAATTTGACTTCTCTGGCCTAGAACTATTTGATCTAGAAAAAACTGCTGTAAGACATGTTCCATATGCTGAGCAAGAAGCTTTTTATATGGGTGAAGGCGGATCTTCAGACGAAGTTTCTGAATCAAGTTCAAGCGTAGATTGGTAATATAAATAAATGCAGGGCTAGTCTATTGACTGGCCCTGCAATATTTGTTAAAATAACAATATGATTTCATACGATATACCTGATCCATTTGAAACTTTTGTTTCAAATAAATACAAAAATTACGTCGGTGCGGTGTATGATTTTTTTGCCAGGGAATGGCATATGAAATGTGGTTGTTGCAAAGAAGACCTGTATGCACCAAATAAAAAAACTATGACAAAGATTAGACTTTATCATACTAGAAACGAATGCTGTGGCGGTTATTAATGAGTTTTACACATCTGCATGTTCACTCATACTATTCATTAATGGATGGTCTTAATTCGCCTGCAGACTTAGTTAAAGCAGCAAAAGATGCTGGGCAAACAGCATTAGCAATTACTGACCACGGAACATTGTCTTCACATCGTGAAATGCAAATAGCCTGTAAGGAACAGGGTATAAAGCCTATACTTGGGGTAGAGGCGTATATATCTCCTACAGATAGATTTGATCGTTCGTCTAAAACAGATAAATCAATTCAGGCCTATAACCATATTATTCTACTTGCTAAAAACAAAAAGGGTTTAGAGAACATAAATATTTTGCAAGAGCTCGCATGGAACGAAGGCTTTTATCACAAGCCACGTATTGATAGGGAGATACTTAATGAATACTCGGAAGGCGTTATTGTATTGTCTGGATGCCTTAATGGCCTCATCTCTAAATGCATCGAGAAAAACGAGTTCTCTGAAGCTAAACTTATTCTCAAAGATTTTAAGAAAAATTTCGGTGAAGATTTTTATATTGAGGTTCAGGCTCACAATCCGAAAGAAATAAATGAAGGCCTATTGGCGCTAGCAGATGAGCTTAAAATTAAAGCGGTGGCAACAGGAGATGCTCACTTTGCCAAAGAAGAAGATAGAGTTTTAGAAGAAGCAATGCTTATCTTATCTACATCTCCAAAAGCAGATAAAGAAGCAGATTTTGAAATGTCTAGACAGATTAAAGATATGTTAGATAGATTCAATTATCTATATCCTGATAGAAAAATATCATTTGTTGACTATAATTTATTTATTCAGACTAGGGCTGAAATAGAGGCGGACTTTAAAAAGGCTGGCATAGATAGAACCGACATATATACCAATACCATGGAGATAGCCCATAAAATTGAAGAATACGACTTCTACCAGGGGTTGGACCTCCTGCCTGTTCCTAAGACCAATGCTGACCAAAAGCTCCGCCAGATGGCCTTAGAGGGCCTTAAAAGGCTAGATCTGGACAAAGAGCAGGTCTACTTAGACAGAATTGAGGAAGAGTTATCTATAATTAAAGATAAGTCTTTTGCCTCATATTTTCTTGTTGTGGCAGACATGGTTAACTGGGCAAAGGATAACGATATTGTTGTAGGGCCAGGGCGTGGCTCTGCAGCAGGCTCCCTTGTATGCTACACATTAGGAATTACAGATGTAGATCCAATTAAATATGACCTTCTATTTTTCCGATTTATTAATCCTGAACGTAATGACTTTCCAGACATAGATACAGATTTTGAAGATCGTCGCCGTAAAGAAGTTAAAGAATATTTAAAAAAGAAATTTAAGCATGTTGCTTCTATTTCTACATACACTTATTTCAAAGACAAAGGCGTAATTCGTGATGCTGCTCGTGTGTTCATGGTTCCGCTTTCAGATGTAAATCGTGCCATGAAATCAATTGATACATTCGAAGACTTTATAGATTCTCCAAACACAAAAGAATTTAGAATGAAATACCCAGAGGTCTTGTGGCTTGCAGAACGTTTACGTGGAAAGATTAGGTCTGTTGGAGTACACGCTGCTGGAGTTGTGGTTGCTAAAGATGATATTAGAAAGTATGCGCCAGTAGAATCTAGGGCGGATGCAGACGACGATGTTTCTGGAAGAATTCCTGTGGTTGCGTACGACATGGATACTGTTGCAGATATAGGATTAATTAAGCTAGATGCACTGGGACTAAAAACGCTTTCAGTTATTTCTGACACATTAAAATCAATTAAGAAAAGAACCAAAGAGGATATAGTTTTATCAAGGTTGCCGCTAGACGATAAACTTGTATATAAAACATTAAGCGAAGGATATACAAAGGGTGTCTTCCAGGCTGAAGCTACCCCTTATACAAACCTACTTATCAAAATGGGAGTTGATAAGTTTGAAGATCTTGCTGCATCAAATGCATTGGTTCGCCCAGGGGCTATGAATACAGTAGGAGCTTCATATGTTAAGCGTAAACACGGAGATGAAGCGGTACAATTTATCCATCCAATTATGAAGCCGTTTACCGAGAACACATATGGTGTTATTATATACCAAGAGCAGGTTATGCAGGCATGCGTACACCTAGGAGGGATGACTTGGTCAGAAGCCGATAAGGTTCGCAAGATCATTGGTAAAAAGAAAGATGCAAAAGAGTTCGACCAGTTCAAGGATAAATTTATTGTTGGGGCTTCAAAACACATTTCTAAGAAGCAAGCCGAAGACCTCTGGCACATGTTTGAGGCTCATGCGGGGTATTCTTTCAATCGTTCTCATGCCGTTGCTTATTCTCTTCTTTCTTATTATACTGCTTGGCTTAAGCATTATTTCCCTCTTGATTTTATGTTTTCAATTCTTAAAAACGAAAACGATAAGGATGCTAGAACTGAGTACCTCATTGAGGCAAAAAGATTAGGGCTTAAGGTATCACTTCCTCACATCAATGAATCAGAAATTAATTTTTCATTAAAAGATAATAAAATTGTTTTTGGACTTGCTGAAATTAAATTTATATCTGACAGCATTGCAAATAAAATTTTAGCTTTGCGACCATTTAAAGACTACGCAGACTTTATAGAAAAAGCTTCTAAAAAAGGCAGTGGAATAAATAGTAGAGCAGTTTCAGCATTAAACGCAATTGGCGGTGCAGCATTTGAAGACAACAAAAGGTCTGGAAATGAAAAGGATAGTTATTATGAATATTTAGGTATACCTACATTTAACCTAGAGGGTATTCCTCCAAGAATTAAATCGCAAGCAAGGCCAATTGAAGAGTTTGACGACTTAGGTTCTTTTGTAATGTTCGGAATGGCTAAGTCTATTAAAAGAGGAAGCGGATGGGCAAGGGTAGAGTTGGTTGACGAAACTGGATCAATAGGATTATTTGATACAGAGCAAACAAAAATAGAAACTGGGCAAATGTATTTTGTTTTAGTTGGAGATAATAGAATTGCAAGGTATGTAAAGGTATCTGACGTAAGTCCTGATTCAAAAGATATATTCGTAGACTTTCTTTATAGAAAACAATACGACCTTGCGGAAGGCGAGTACTATGTGGTAAACTTTACTCCCTATGTGACAAAAGCAGGAAAGACTATGAGCCATATTGTATTATCAAATAAAGATAAAGATCTTACACGAGCCATTGCTTTTCCAAGTATGTATAAGATGTCTCTTGCAAAAATGCGAGAAGGCATGAGTTGTAAAGTGGTTTTGTCAAAACTAGATGACGGAACTCTTATGGTAAAGGAAATAAAATGAGTGAAGAGCAAGTTGTTGTAAATCAAGAACCAGATTTTGATGTAAATGAAGTTCAAGCACAATTAACTGCAAGTAAGGTTCTAATTTCAATCTTAGAAACTCTAGGACAAGTAACAGTGCCAACTAAAACTTTGTTTGAGGCAAACAATAAAGACAAAGAATTAGTTGTAGACTATGACGAAAAAACCCTAAGCTTTATCTTTAGGCTTCCTAGAGAAGAAGACATGGTATACAATGCAGAATTAATAGAAGAAAATGAGTTGATTAATGACTTCGAATAGTATTGTTACTGAGTACGGCTTAGACGCTTTATCAGCACTTTTGCATGAGGCGGCAAGGCAAAAAGGTTTTTGGGATGGCGAATACACTAATGATAAGATAGGCAATAAGCTAGCCCTTGTACATTCTGAAGTAACAGAGGTGTTAGAGGCAATTAGAAAATCTAAAGGCAGCGAGCATATAGTAGAAGAAATTGCAGACATTTTAATTAGAGTCCTTGATGTCTATGCTGCAATGAGAAATGAAGAACAAGTTATTCACAGCTTAGATGAAATTTTAGAAAACAAAATAAATAAAAATAAAGAACGCCCAAGACTTCACGGCAACCTATTTTAATGATATAATAAGCAGAGAGAAGAAAGAATAATAATGGAAATTATACTAGACGATATACTAGCAAAACTAGATCCAAAAACAAGAGCACGAGTTCAATCAGCAGTAGATGTAAATGTAGATAAGCAGCCTACGCCAAGCATAGGGCTAAACCTTGCTTTAAAAGGCGGACTTGCTTATGGAAGACAGATTCTTGTTTGGGGAAATAAATCTGCGGGTAAATCTTCTTTTTGCTTACAGATGTTGGCCCTGGCACAAAAAGAAGGTAAGAGTTGTGCCTGGATTGATGCAGAGCATTCTTATGATCCAGATTGGGCAAGGAGCCTCGGCGTAGATTCAGAAAAATTAATTTATTCACAAGCAAAAACTGTAAATGATATGGTAGATGTTGCAACTAAGTTAATGGAAGCAGAAGTCGATATTATTGTTGTTGACTCTATCTCGGCATTGCTACCAGCAATTTACTTTGAAAAAGATGGAAACGAATTAAAAGATTTGCAAGACACTAAGCAAATCGGTGCAGAAGCAAAGGATATGACTCACGCAGTCAAAATGTTAAACTATGCAAACAAAAATACATTACTTATTCTCATTTCACAACAAAGAAACCAGTTTGGATCTATGCATGCTAGCCACATACCCACGGGCGGAATGGCAGTTAAGTTCTTCTCCTCTACCGTTATTAAGCTATGGTCTTCGGAAGCCGAAGCTAATGCTATTAAAGCTGGCATTAAAGTTGGTGACAAAATTATTGAACAAAGAGTTGGCAGACCAGTCAATTGGATTATTGATTACAACAAAGTCGGTCCCCCAAATTTATCAGGACAATATGATTTCTACTATCAAGGAGAAAACTTAGGGGTAGATTTAATTGGAGAGACACTAGATGTTGCAGAAATGTGTGGCATAGTTGAAAAAGGTGGCGCTTGGTATACTGTAGACAAAGAAAGATTTCAGGGTAGAGCAAAGGCAGTACAGTATCTTCGTGACAACCCTAAAGTAGTTACAAAACTACAGGAGGAGATTCGTGCCAAATCTTAATGAGTTTTTTAGCAAAGAAGAGATTAAGCCAGTAGAGCTTGAAAAGTTTGGCGGCAAAAAGCCTTGCGCTAAATGTGATAAAGATGCAGAAGAATATTTCTGGGATGCAATGTCTCTTACAATGAGTTGGGAATGTCCTGATGGCCACAAAAATTCTTTTAAGGTTAATTAATGTCAGAAAGATCTGAGGTTAAAAGAGACGGAGCTAAAGCACAAAAAAATAGTGGACGTGGAGATTACCAAAAGGGTGATGCTAAATGGAAGCAGTTCTTGGTTGATTATAAAGAAGCATCTTCCTCTTTTACTTTAAATAAGCCTGTGTGGTCAAAGATATGTACAGATACATTTAAGGTAAGTCGTGATATGCATCCAGCTTTAAAAATTATTATAGGAACAGATTCCAAGGTTCGTCTTGGAATTATTGAATGGGCGGTATTAGAAGAATTAATACAGTTCTGGGAGGACAACAATGTCAAGCGGTAAAAGAAATAACAAAATACCATTTAACCCTACTCAAATTAAAAATGGTAGAATTGTCAGGCTTAGAAAAGATGGTACCGTAAAGGCCGATCTTGGCCCATACACGGTAAAGCATAAGAAAGTTAAGTAAAGGTTATGAGAGAAATATTTTTAACAACGGCAGTAGGTGCAGCAGTAGGTGCGGTATTTAGCATATTTAGATTACCTATACCAGCCCCACCAGTATTTGCAGGCTTAATGGGAATCGTAGGCTTATGGATAGGCTACGGTATCGTTCAGAGGTTTATATAATGGAAATGTTTTTAATTGCGGGAATAGCAATAGGTTTTTTAATTGGATATCCTTTTGGATTATTCATAGACAAGTTAGACAAGAAAGAGAAGGCTAAGAATGGCGGAAGATAAGAATACTTTAGAGTTAATTAGCTCTATTACAGAGTTTAACGATCTGCATGAATACATGGGGGATGAGCAACTCGATAGGGCTTTGTCTATTGTAGTAAAACTTCTTATGAATCCAGACGTTCCGTCTGCTAAAGCTCCATACCTAATTATTGAACTACAGGCAATGTCTACTAAATTTTCTATGATGGCCTCTTACTATTCTACAATTGCAAAAGATAAAGCAGGCACTACAAATAATAATAAGAAAAATATTTACTATTCAGCAAAGGAGTCCATAGACAAACTTGTAGATGCACTTAAGTATGTCGTTAGGTATAACTCATAAATGGCCAGAGATATTGTAAAGAACTTAAAGTTTAAAAAGCACACTGGCAAACACTTTGACCCAGAAAAATTTGCAGAGCTATTGGATCAATCTTATCGCAATACAAAACGTGCAGATGGAGAAATGACCAAGAGTTCGTTTAGCCCAAGCACACTAGGGTACGGCCACGGAACATGTCCTAGATACTGGTATATGGCTTTTAGCGGTGCTATGTTTATTGATGATAACGACGCCGTAGCCGTTGCAAACATGGCTCAAGGTACGCAGGCTCATGAGAGACTACAGAATTTAATTAAAACTATGCCAGAGTGGCGAGCAGAAGAAGAGGAAATTGTAAATGAGTATCCCCCTATTCGTGGCTTTATAGATTTAATTATGGAGTATGATTCAGAAACTGTAATTGGTGAAATTAAAACAGCCAAGCAAGAAGTGTGGGATCAAAGGCAAGCAGAGATGAAGCCCACAACAAATCACCTGCTTCAGTTGCTTACATACATGAAGCTAAAGAATGCTAAAGAAGGATTTTTCCTTTATGAAAATAAAAATACACAAGAGCTAATTGTTATTCCAATTTCAATGAATGAAAAAAACAAAGAAATTATTGAAGAAGCTTTTAGATGGATGTGCGAAGTATGGGATAACTTTAAAGATGGCGATCTGCCCATGAGACCAGCGGGAGCAACGAAATCCAAAATGCCATGTACGTACTGCCCCGTTAAAAAGGAATGCTACTCTGGATTAATTGGAACAGTTGAAATAGATACATATAAGGTTCCAAAAATATGATTTGTTCAAATAAAACATGTCAAAAAGAATTTGAGCCTAAAACACATAATCAAAAATATTGTGTAGCTGAATGCTGTCGAATTGAAACAAATAGACGAATAATGGAAAAGTATTATGAAAACAAAGCAATTAAAAATGGTGCCGTTAGACCGTGTAAAAAATGTGGAGCCCAACTGAGCAGATACAATAAAGGCGTTCTTTGCTCTGCTTGCCATAAAAAAATAAATACCGATACAAAAAATAAGATAATGGAAATGATTAATGAAATTAGCTGACCTAGTAAAAACTAAAGCAAATAGAGTTTTGGGAATAGATGCTTCTACAAACTCAATAGCTTTTTGTTTAATGGAAAACGATCTTCCATTAAAATGGGGTAAAATAAATTTTGTCGGTCAAGATATATATGAAAAAATACATGACGCTAAAATAAAAACTAATCTAATGTTAGATGAATTAAAAAGTGATTATATTGCGGTAGAAGGGGCCATACTTGTCAGATCCCCTGATGCTGTGATAAAATTGTCTTATGTATACGGTGTCGTTATTGCTGAGCTTATGTCTACTGGCGCTTCCGTTATTACTATATCCCCTAGTTCTTGGCAGGCATATATTGGAAATAAGAACCCAACCAAAGAGGAGAAGGCGGCTATCAGAGTAAAGAATCCAGGGTACGCAGACTCATGGTATAAAACTCAATTACGTAATATGCGTAAACAAAGAACAGTAGATTATTTTAACAGCAAGTATAATTTGTCTATAACAGATTTTGATGTAGCAGATGCATTCGGCATTGCTCATTATGCAAACAAGGTATTAACTCAAAGATGATGTGCAAACACGTTTATGAATATGTAAACCAAGATACTTGTCCGTATTGTGGTAAAGATACTCATGAAACAGACTGGGAATATCAATGGTCTTTGCATAAAGAATGGATCGCCAGTGGGAAAGCTACATTACAGGGGTGGTGGTCTATTTGAAACTATATCAAAGCAAGGATTGGCTATATAGAAGATATGTAGTTCAAAAGAAAACGGTAACGGAAATTGCCGATGAATGTAAAGTCTCTGCTATGACCATACAGAGGTATCTAGAGCAGTTTAAATTAATTAGGAGGCGGTAATGTTAAGACCAGTGTTTAAAGATGTATCAGATTTTAAATGTGAAGACCTGTACCTTCATTCGGTAGGTGCGCCATCGGGTAATAAAATATGGGCGGCATGCCATGAGATTGCCCATATGCTTATTGATAAGAATATATCGTATGGAGACTCAGCCTTGAACCCAATTAGAATATTTTCTACGACGGACGCAACAGAGCAATTAAAAGTTCGCATAGATGATAAACTAAATAGAGTAAAGAATAACCAAGGGTTTGCTGGAGATAATGATATTGATGACCTTATTGGGTATTTAATTCTATATAAAATAGCTAAATCCAGTTGATTTTTTAGTCGACTAGAAGTATAATGTATATATGAGCGAAATAGAATTATCTGAGCGCTTTGACAGAATGAATAAAGTTGTCGAAGAGTTATTAAAGGGAAACAGCCCAACGCAAATTGCCACCTCAACGGGACTTCAAAGAAAAGAAGTTCTTGAATTAATTGACGACTGGAAGCAAGTAGTTCATAATGATAGCAACATAAGAGATAGGGCAAGAGAAGCTATATCTGGTGCTGATCAACATTACGACATGCTTATAAAAGAATCATGGAAAACCGTAGAAGATGCAGATCAAACAGGGCAGCTCGGAATTAAGTCTGGCGCATTAAAGTTAATTGCAGACATAGAGGCAAAAAGAATTGGAATGCTTCAATCTATAGGCGTATTAGAGAACAATGAAATTGCATCTCAGATTGCTGAAACAGAAAGAAAGCAAGAAATTCTTGTAAAAATTTTAAAAGAAGTAACTGCTGTTTGTCCTAAGTGCAAGATGGATGTAGCAAAACGACTATCACAAATTACTGGAGTAGTAGAACCTATAGAGATTATCGAGGAAGTTAGTGGATCTTAATTTTAATGACTTAATTGATATCCTAGACGGAGAAGAGTTTGAAGAAAGACCTGTAGATTTAAAAACTTTTGTAACTAGTCCAGATTATTTAGGGCTTCCCACACTATCTGAATATCAATATACGCTAATAGAAAAAAGCTCTACTATATATAAAGAGTCTACTTTAATGAAATTGTTTGGAGAGGAAGAAGGAAAAAGACAATTTAAACAAACCTGCAATGAGGTAATTGCACAGCTGGGCAAAGGAAGCGGAAAAGATTATTGTTCAACAATATCCGTAGCCTATATGGTTTATTTATTGTTATGTCTAAAAGATCCCGCTTCTTATTATGGTAAACCTCCTGGAGATACAATAGATATTATTAATATTGCTATTAACGCTCAACAGGCAAACAATGTATTTTTTAAAGGATTTAAAACAAGAATAGATAGAAGCCCATGGTTTGCGGGTAAATATGATCCGAAAGCTTCTGAGGTAAGATTTGATAAAAATGTTAACGTATACTCAGGACACTCTGAGCGTGAGGCCTTTGAGGGTTATAACGTAATAGCCGTAATTCTTGATGAGATATCGGGATTTGCTACAGAAAACACTACTGGACACGATCAAGCAAAAACTGCAGACGCCATATACGATATGTACCGTGGATCTGTTGTATCTCGTTTTCCAGAATATGGAAAAGTAATATTACTATCTTTTCCCAGATTTAAAAATGATCCTATTCAAAAATTTTATTCTTCAGCTATTGCTGAAAAAGAAACAATTATTAGATCTAAGTTATTGAAAATGGACGACAGTCTTCCAGATGGTATGCCAGGAAACGAAATTACTGTTGAGTGGGAAGAAGATCATATAATTTCTTATAAAATACCAAAGGTGTATGCTTTAAAAAGGCCAACTTGGGAAGTTAATCCTACAAAAAAAATAGAAGATTTTAAAGTAGAGTTTTATAAAAATATGCCAGACGCTCTCAGCAGATTTGCTTGCATGCCATCGGATGCAGTAGATGCTTTTTTTAAATCTCGTGAAAAGATAGAGAAAGCTTTTAGGAATACAGCCTTAGCAATAGATCAGTTTGGTAGATTAGAAAATTGGTTTGTCCCAGACGAAGGCAAAGAGTATTTTATTCACGTAGACCTTGCACAAAAGCATGACCATTGTGCTGTAGCAATGTCGCATGTAAGCAAGTGGGTTAACGTAAAAGTAACTGACACTTATTCGCAGCCAGCTCCGATAGTTGAAGTAGATGCGGTGAGGTATTGGACACCAACTCCAGACAAGTCAGTTGATTTTGGAGAAGTTAGAGACTATATTCTTTCGTTAAGAACCGCAGGATTTAAAATAAAGCTTTGCACATTTGACCGATGGAATTCTCATGACATGATGCAGCAACTCAAGCAATATGGAATTAATACTGAGACTTTGTCTGTTGCTAAAAAACACTACGACGACATGGCTATGATTGTTCTTGAAGAAAGACTTAATGGTCCTCATATTCCACTTTTAATTGATGAACTTTTGCAGTTAAAAATTATGAGAGATAAGGTTGATCACCCCCGAAAAGGCTCAAAAGACTTGGCGGATGCCGTTTGCGGATCTATTTATAATGCAATCGGAATGACAAGACATAACTTAAACGATGAAATATCAATACACACATATGAGTCTTATAGCTATGACGATGATTTTAATCAGGATGATCCAGACACAAATAGGTATAACATGATTCGTGCCCCAAGGATGCCCGAGAACTTAAAAGAATATATGGACGGAATGAAAATACTATGAGTACATATCAAGAAAAAGCTAAAGAATGCAAGTGCTGTGGAAAACATGTTCCGCTGCCAACTGTTTTAAAAGAATATAATGGAATAACTGTTTGTCCTACAACTTTTGCAAACATAAATGAATATAAAAGATTATGGAAATCTTTAGGCAACAGACCTTCAGGCAACATAAGAAAACATTTTTCGGAATATGTACAGCAATTAGTAGAAGAAACTATTGACAAAAATGAAGACGGTACGCTACAATAGACACTTGGCAACAGTAGCCAAGTTGGTCAAGGCCCCGAACTCATAATTCGGTTATCGTAGGTTCAAGTCCTACCTGTTGTACAAGGAGAAAAATGGAAGAAGATAAGCTAGAGTATTATTTGTCCATAGGGGCAATAGAAGTTGTAGGCGTTGACGAAAGTGGAGAGATGATATTTTCCATGACCGAAGAATGTAAAGATCTTGCTCCTGAATTATGGGAGGCGCATCAACAACACGTTGATGAAACATTAATTCAGCTTTTAGAAAAAGGTTTAATAAATGTTACTTACAATGAAGATCTTCAGGCAATAATTGAAATATCTGAAGAAGGTAAAGAAGAAATTAAAAAAATGGGTCTAATCGAGTTCCCCTACAATGAAAAAGATATTCCAAATAATTAGGCCTTTGTAGCTCAGAGGACAGAGCAGGACTCTTCTAAGGTCTTGGCCGCAGGTTCGACTCCTGCCAAAGGCGCCATGCGGGTGTTGCATAATGGTAGTGCTTCTGCCTTCCAAGCAGACAGTGCCAGTTCGATTCTGGTCACCCGCTCCAAATTATGATATAATTATTGCAGGATGCCCATTAGGGATCCTAAATTAATTTATTCGCTTGAAGGAGGAATAAAATGGTAACAACACATTTTGCATGGGACCTTTTTAAGGACCCATTTTTTATTGGATTCGATAGGGCTCTTGACACATGGAATCATGTTCAAACAGTATCAAGTGCAACTAATTATCCACCATATAACGTAATCAAAGTAGACGAAGACAACTTTGTTGTTGAATTAGCAGTCGCTGGATTTAGCAAAACAGATATTGATGTATCTACAGCAGACGGCAAGCTTACAGTAAAGGGAGAATTGAAGACGGAGGATAACGATTCGAAGTTTATTCACCGTGGAATTGCTGCCCGTAAATTTACTCGTGAGTGGGCGCTTGGTGAGTATATGGAAGTAAAGGCTGCGGAACTAAAAGATGGAATGCTTACAATTAGTATTGAACGCATTCTTCCAGAAGAGAAAAAGCCTAAGACCATTAAGGTCAAGTAATAGTATAATATAAACCTGCACCCCGTCACTGGGGAGTCGCAGATTTGGGCATCGCTGCCCAGGATAGTCGGGGGAGACAGCGACTTAAAATAACTGGAATGGTCCTGAGCATGACTATAAACTGCTCATCAAAATTAAGGAGAATTATGTTTGAATACAGAGTAAAGCAAGTAACAAAGATAGTGGATGGAGATACTATTGATGTTGACATTGATTTAGGATTCAGCATCTCCTATTCACAAAGACTCAGATTAGCTGGGATTGATACCCCAGAGTCTAGAACTACAGATAAATTTGAAAAAACTTTAGGGATTGAGTCAAAAGATTATCTTAAATCTAAATTCAAAGATGCAAAAGATATTGTAGTAAAAACAGAAAAGCCAGACAGCTCAGAAAAGTACGGCAGAATTTTAGGTTGGGTATACCTCGATGGAAATATAAAATCTGTAAACGAACAAATGATTGAAGACGGGTATGCATGGGGATATATGGGAGAGACTAAGGTAAAAGATTTTGCCGCCTTGGCTGAAAAGAGAAAAAAGAGCGGTAAATAATGCAAGAGGCTTTATGCTATGACGATGTATTAATACGTCCTGCAGATTTTAGTATTGTAAATACTAGATCAATAGCCAATTTGTCTATGACATTAGGAAACCCAAATAACCCAGAGGCCTGGTTGACGTTGGGGTTTCCAATAATGGTTGCTCCTATGGAATACATTAGTAGTGTAAAAATAATAAATGCAATAAAGTCTGAAGGCGGATTAGGATTTGTTCAAAGGCATCAAGAAGAAGAACAAAAATTTAAACAATATTCTGAGCTAATAAATGGATCGGGATTTTCTATAAATTTATTTCAGGCAAATAATTCAGAGTTTGTTAAAAGATTAGTTGATTTAGATGTTAAAGTAATATTAATAGACACGGCACTAGGCCATACAGATGTTGCTATTAATGCGGTAAAAAATTTAAGAAAAAATGTTCCTAACAGTACCCATATAATATCTGGCAATGTTTCTTCATATAATGCTTATAAAGCATTAATGGAAGCAGGAGCTGATTCAGTTAGAGTTGGAATAGGCGGAGGCGCAGCCTGCATGACTAGAGTTAAAACTGGCTTTGGATTTCCAGTACTTTCTTCTGTTATGGAAATATATGAAAAGGTTAAAGACGATAAGGTAAACGGAATAATTGCTGACGGAGGAATAAATAATAACGGAGATATTGTAAAAGCTTTTGTTGCAGGCGCAAGATCAGTAATGATGGGATCTTTATTTGCTGGACATAAAGAGTGTGACGGTGCTCCAGGTGCTTTTAGAGGCTTAGCTTCAGAAGGAATACAGATAAAGATGGGCACTAAAAATCCTTATTCGGAAGGCGAAGAGGGAAAGGTTATGTTAAAAGGAAACGTCATGGATACAATAAAAGATATAAAAAATTCAATTAGTAGCGGCTGTTCTTATGGGGGAGTCGTAAATCTTTCTGATCTTTCTAAAAATGTTCAGTTTATAAAAGTTTCTAGATCGACTATGTCAGAGTCTAACCATAGGCTGGAGAAATAATGCCAATTTACGAGTATAAGTGCGAATGTTCTCCAAACAGTATTGTTCCTAAAGAAAGATCAATAACTTCTGCAGAACCTATATACCTGTGTAATGAATGTGGTAAAAGACTACAAAGACACTACGGTGGGTTTGGTATTCAGTTTAAAGGTAATGGTTTTTACAAAACAGACAATCCTAAATAGTTCAATGATATAATTAACTAAACAAGCAAACAGTTTGTTTAGGAGTTATAGTTGACTAGGACTAAAGCATGGAGATTATCATTAACATTCATTTTAATGTTTGGATGGCTATTTCTCACACCTGCTTATAGCGATGATCCACTTTCAGTTGCCGCTCAAGAGATAGCGGAACTAAACGAAAAGGTAACAAATCTTACAGAAGAGGCCGATACTAGAGCCTTAATAGACATAGCAGAAGACAAATACGATGCAGCAGTTGCCGCCAAAACGGCAAGAGATACTGCATATCAACAATATGATGCAGCAGTTACTGCAGAAGACACAGCATTTTCTGAAAAAACAACAGCTCAGGCAGCAGTAGATGGGCAAACAGTTACAGTAGCCACAGCCCTAACTAATAAGAATAACGCTCAAGATGCCCTTGATATAGCAAACATAAATCTATCTACAGCACAGTCATATATACAAGGTGGAGTA
>Ga0315903_10002124_pt1 | contig 29763 bp, 32 predicted proteins | sample LakEriMetagenome_7_FD_203524 | JGI IMG/M metagenome (GOLD analysis project Ga0315903, IMG submission 203524) | Freshwater fungal communities from buoy surface, Lake Erie, Ohio, United States - Buoy 2 MA119 | ecosystem: Environmental > Aquatic > Freshwater > Lake | place: USA: Lake Erie, Ohio... | reverse complement strand
ACATCTCCAACTATCAAACCGCCACGGCGGCTGTTCTCGTCGATCGCATCGAGGCGATCGTCGCCGAGACAGGTGAGACGGGTTTCCATTTCGTCGACGAGGCTGCGCCACCTAAAGTTTTGAAAGCGCTCGCTGCCGAGTTGCTGCGTCGTCGGACGACGATTTCGTGGTGGGGGAATATCCGTTTCGAGAAGACATTCACGCCGGCATTGTGCGAGGAGTTGGCGGCGAGTGGCTGTATTGCGGTATCGGGTGGTCTCGAGGTTGCCTCAGATCGACTGTTGAAGCTCATGAAAAAAGGCGTATCGGTCGCGCAGGTGGCGCGTGTGACGCGTGCCTTCACCGATGCTGGCATTCTCGTGCACGCCTATCTGATGTACGGCTTTCCAACGCAAACGGTGGCGGAGACCGTCGATTCTCTCGAGTACGTCAGGCAGTTGTTTGCCAAGGGTTGCGTGCAGTCAGGGTACTTCCATCGCTTCACCTGCACGGTGCACTCCCCGGTGGGTCTGAACCCATCCGAGTATGGTGTTACTTTGATCGCGCCACCGACGGGAGATTTCGCGCGCAACGACATCAGTTTCCACGACCCGACGGGTGTCGATCATGACCTGCTTGGCAAGGCCTTGAGCACTGCGCTCTACAACTACATGCATGGCGTCGCGCTCGACCGACCGGTACGCGACTGGTTCGCCGACGTCATGCCGGGTGTTCGTTTGCCGCGAACCCGAGTGCCTGCCACTTATATCGCGCGGGCGTTAGCTGGCGAGATCGATTGAGCGAAGGTGTAATTCGCGTCGGGTGCGAATGCCTGCCAACTTGCTGCGGTGAATTGCCACGACACCCATCCGGCTGTCGTCAATCCTCGATAGGCGTCGCGTTGTGAGTCCGAGAGCAGGGCTTCAAGTACGAAATCCGATAGCCCCGGATTGTGACCAATCAGGCACAACTGCGCGCGATCGTCGGGCTGCATGTCGATCACGCGCTGCAAGGTGACTGCACTCGCCAAATACAACTCAGGGAGATATTCGACCTGCGCCGACTGAAGAGCGAGGGCTTGAGTGAGGATCGCAGCGGTCTCTCGAGTGCGTCGGGCGCTACTGACGATCAATCGAGTTGGCTTGTCGAACAGGGCGAGTGTGGCCGCCGCAGCCGTCACTTCGGTGCGGCCGATCTCATCCAAGGCGCGATCGATATCGCCACCTGGCGCCGATACTTCGGCGTGACCATGGCGCAGCAGCGTCAAGCGTCGCTGCATCATCAAGATTTACGCACCTCGATTTGCCCGTCGCATTCGCGAACCTCGAAAATCCGGATGGGCTCATAGGCCGGTGGCGTCAGTGCGGCGCCTGTCTTGAGGCAGAAGCGAGCGCCGTGTCGCGGACAGATCACGACACCGCAGGGCGTCGACGTATCACCCTCGAGCTCGGCGCCGGCGAGCGGCTCTCCGTCGTGGGTGCAGCGATCTTCGAAGGCGTGCAGTTCACCGTTCAATCGGGCGACGGTGACGTAGTCGCCATCAACTTCCACTTCGAGGCGTGACTGAGCGGCGAGCTGCTCGATCGATCCCGCCGGGATCCACGGCTGGCTCACATCATGCCCGTTTGCAGCCGCGCGGCTTCCGACATCATCGACTGATTCCAGGGCGGATCGAAGACGAGCTCGACCTTGGCTTCTCGCACGGTTGGAATGATCTCGATTTTTTCTTTGACATCCTGGACAAGCACATCGCCCATGCCGCAGCCCGGAGCGGTCAGGGTCATCTTGACCGCGAGATCCCGTGTGCCGTCGTCGTTCGGCACTACTTCACACTCGTAAACGAGGCCGAGCTCGACGATGTTGATGGGAATTTCAGGGTCGTAGCAGCTGCGCATCTGTTGCCAGGCCAGCGCCTGCACGTCCGCCGCTGTGGCGTCCGGTGGCAACTCGGGGGCCTGCAGGGTCTGCTTGCCGATGGCATCGGCGTTCTCACCCGAAAGACGATAGAGGTTGCCCTCGATGTACAGCGTAAAGCTGCCGCCCAAGGCCTGCGTGATGAAGCCGGAGAGACCCGACTTCAGCGTGATTGCATCTCCCGAGGGGACCATGACCGCCGGGGTATCGCGCGAGAGTATGAAAGCTTCGTTCTCGTGACTGCGCATGGTGTCATTCCGTTGAAACGGCGGCGCTGCCGCCACGATGGGCGAGCGCTGCTGCCAATGTATGCCAGCAGAGGCTCGCGCATTTGACTCGCGCCGGGTATTCGCGAACACCCGAGAGCGCTGCGAGTTTCCCGAGCCCCTCGGGAACAGCCGCTTCGGTCGACGAGGTGAGCGTGCGATGCACAACGTCACTTAATGCCGTGATGGCCCGTTCATCGAGCCCCTTGATCGCCTCGGTCATCAGGGAAGCCGAGGCTGTCGAAATGGCGCAGCCTTTACCTTCGAAGCGAACATCGCTGACGGTGTCACCTTCGAGACGCAGCATGAGCGTCAGACGATCGCCGCAGAGAGGGTTATGCCCGTCAGCCGAAGTATCGCAAGGTTCGAGCTTGCCAAAATTGCGCGGGTTCTTGTTGTGATCGAGGATGACGTCTCGATACAAGTCCTTAAGGTCCATCAGCCGAAAACCTCCAACGCGCGATGCAGTGCGCCGATCAATTGGTCGACATCTTCGCGATTCGTATAGCAGCCGAAAGAAGCGCGGGCGGTTGCCGGCACTCCAAAGAAATCCATCACGGGCATCGCGCAGTGGTGTCCGGCGCGCACAGCGACACCCTCGGAATCAAGGATGGTGCCAAGATCATGCGGATGCACTTGCTCAAGCGTGAATGAGATGACGCCGGCTTTGTCGGCAGCTTCGCCGATGATCTGCAAGCCCGGGATGGCTCGCAGCGCCTCGGTCGTATAGCGCAGTAGCGACTGTTCGTGAGCATGGACTTTGTCGATGTCGAGCGACTCGAGATAGTCGATCGCAGCCGCGAGACCTACGGCGCCAGAAATGTTCGGCGTTCCCGCTTCGAAGCGGTAGGGCAGCTCGTTGTAGGTGGTCTTCTCGAAAGAGACCGTCCTGATCATGTCGCCACCACCTTGCCACGGCGGCATACCGGCGAGCACGGACTCACGCGCCCAGAGCACGCCTATTCCGGTCGGACCGTAGAGCTTATGACTCGAGAAGGCGTAGAAGTCGCAGTCTAGCGCTTGCACATCGATACGCTGGTGAGCCACAGCCTGTGCGCCATCTACGAGCACGAGGCTGCCGTTACGTCGCGCTGCAGCGATGATCTCGGCGATCGGAACGATCGTGCCTAGAGAGTTGGATACCTGCGTGATCGCAACTAATCGCGTTTTGGGCGATAACAGTCGGTGGAAGGCGGCAAGGTCAAGCTCGCCGCGTCGATCGATCGGAATGACGCGCAGCACCGCGCCGCTACGCTCGCACGCCATCTGCCACGGCACGATGTTGGCGTGGTGCTCCATCCAGCTGATCAGGATTTCATCGCCCGGTTGCAAAGATCGCCCCCAGGACTGGGCGACGAGATTGATCGACTCGGTCGTTCCGCGCGTGAAGACCACTTCGCGCGTGGAGCGTGCGTTGAGGAAAACTCTGACGCGCTCGCGCGCCGCCTCGAAAGCGTCAGTGGCTTTCTGACTCAGTTCGTAGACGCCGCGATGCACGTTGGCATGCAGGTGTGTTTCGTAATGCACGATCGCCTCGATGACGGAGGCCGGCCGTTGCGACGAGGCAGCCGTATCGAGAAAAGCCAGCCGTTTTCCACGCACCGTAGTCGACAGGATTGGGAAGTCGCGGCGAACTTGTTCGACGTCGTAGTCGGCGAGCGGTTGTTCGATGACGCTCATCGAGCTGTCTCCTGTGTCGAGGACTCCCGTGCGGCCATGGCGCCCGGTAGCTGCCGGACGAGGCTGGCTTCGATTTGGTGTCGCAACTCAGCCGAGGGCAGGTGGGTCAGCACGTCGCTGACGAAGGCCCATTTGAGCAAAGACTTGGCGGTATCCGGATCGATACCGCGTGAGAGGAGATAGAACAGCATGTCGCCGTCAAGTTTGCCGACGGTCGCGCCGTGCGTCGCGGTCACTTCGTTGGTGTAGATCTCGAGCTGCGGACGAACATTGGCTTCTGCTTCGCTGCCTGCGAGCAACGTCTTGAGCGATTGGCCTGAATGCGTGCCATAGGCTGACGGCCCGACGAGCATGTGCCCGTTGAAGCCGATTTTGCTGCGGCCGCTCGCAATACCGCGGAAGAGTTGATGTGTTTGCGCCCGTCGCGCTTGGTGGTCGATGCGCACATAGGCATCGTGCTGCTGCTGGCCATCGGCGATCACCGCGCTATTCCAGTGCAGTTGTGCTCCTTCGCCGGCGTGTTTGACGAAAACCGTGGAGCGACTAGATACGACAGTGTCACTGCGATCTGCGCTCGTGATCTGGGTGAGATCACATTCGCTCGATGCGCCTAGCCCTAAGTTCAGTGTCTCGATGTATGTGGCGGGGCTCGCAAAGTGTTGCCAGCGTGCGAGGTGCAGCTTGGCGTGTTCAGCGAGTTGGATATCGAGAGCGAGATTGGTTGCGGCCGTGGCGGTGCCGAGAGCGATATGGCGCTCGGTCAAGGTAAGTTCTGCGCCCGACTCGATTTGCACTTCGATCGCGGGTTGCCCCACTCGAGTCGCCACATGCAGGATCTCGAGCTGCACGATTTGGTTCTGCATCACATGCAAGCGCAGCGTTTGGCGACGTCCTTGACGGTTGAGATTCAGATAATGGTGATCAACCGATTCGTCGGTCTCGACCTCCGCGGAACGAGTATCGATGCTGAGCTCGGTGCCGCTTGGCAGAGCATCGGAGAGGGAGGCCGAGTATTGCCCATCGATCAACACGAGACGGCATGCGGTCGTACTGGCGGGAAGGTCGGCTGCGATCGGGACTGTCGTTCGATCGTCGACGGCTGCATCGAACGAGATCTTCGACAACGCACGCAGATTGGCGTACTTCCAGTTTTCATCGCGATTGGTCGGTGCTCGCGATGCGGACGTGAGGGGGCTTGCGGTCATGGGATCAGGCGGCATCCGCGAGTAGCCAGTCGTAGCCACGAGCCTCGAGTTCGAGCGCAAGTTCGGGGCCACCGGTTTTGATGATGCGCCCGCGCGCGAGTACATGCACCACATCGGGTTTGATGTAATCGAGCAGTCGCTGATAGTGGGTGACGAGTACGACGGCTCGATCGGGTGAGCGCAGGGAATTCACGCCGTTGGCGACGACCTTGAGCGCATCGATATCGAGTCCCGAATCGGTCTCATCGAGCAGGGCGAGCTTGGGCTCGAGCACGAGCATCTGCAGGATCTCATTGCGTTTCTTCTCGCCGCCGGAGAACCCTTCGTTCACGCCGCGCGACAGAAACGACTCGTCCATCTGCATCAAGCGCATCTTCTCGCGTACGAGCGTCAGGAATTCGAAGGCATCGACCTCCGGCAGGCCACGATGCTTGCGCGCAGCATTGAGTGCAGCTTTCAGCAAATAGACGTTGTTGACGCCCGGAATCTCGACGGGGTACTGAAAGCCGAGAAACAAACCCGCTTGCGCGCGTTCTTCGGGCGCGAGTGCAAGTAAATCGGCTCCCTCGAAGCGCACGCTACCGCCGGTGACGTCGTAACCCGGACGTCCGGCGAGAGTGTATGCGAGCGAGCTCTTGCCGGCCCCGTTCGGGCCCATGATGGCGTGAACTTCGCCAGCCTTCACGGTGAGGTTCAGACCACGCAGGATTTCCTTGTCACCGATACGAGTCTGCAATGAATTGATTTCGAGCATGATGATCTCCGTTCAGCCGACCGAGCCTTCGAGACTGACCGCGAGCAGGTTCTGTGCTTCCACGGCAAACTCCATCGGCAATTCTTTGAATACGCTTTTGCAAAAGCCGTTCACGATCATGTTGACGGCATCTTCTTCGGCAATACCGCGTTGCAGACAGTAGAAGAGCTGATCTTCACTGATGCGCGAAGTCGACGCTTCGTGCTCGACGGTCGCGGTTGGGTTCTTCACCTCGACATAGGGGAAGGTGTGCGCGCCGCAGTCTCCGCCCATCAGCAGCGAGTCGCACTGCGTGAAGTTGCGCGCGCCGCTAGCCGTCGGGAGAATCTTGACGAGACCGCGGTAGGTGTTCTGACCGTGACCTGCCGAGATGCCTTTTGACACGATGGTGCTGCGAGTATTGGCGCCAATGTGAATCATCTTCGTGCCGGTGTCGGCCTGCTGACGATGATTGGCGAGTGCGACCGAGTAGAACTCGCCGACCGAGTTCTCACCGCGCAACACGCAGCTCGGATACTTCCAGGTGATGGCAGATCCGGTTTCGACCTGGGTCCACGAAATCTTCGAGTTGCGACCACGACACTCGCCGCGCTTGGTGACGAAGTTGTAGATGCCACCGACACCGTTCTCATCGCCCGGGTACCAGTTCTGCACAGTCGAGTATTTGATCTCGGCGTGATCGAGAGCGACGAGCTCGACTACCGCCGCATGCAGCTGATTTTCATCGCGCATCGGTGCCGTGCAGCCTTCGAGGTAGCTCACGTGACTACCTTCGTCGGCAATGATCAGTGTGCGCTCGAATTGACCGGTCTTGGCCGCGTTGATGCGAAAGTAGGTCGACAATTCCATCGGGCAACGGACGCCCTTTGGGATGTAGACGAATGAGCCATCGGAGAACACGGCCGAGTTCAAGCAGGCGTAATAGTTGTCGGTGTGCGGTACCACGGTGCCGAGATAACGCTCGATCAACTCGGGATGCTTCTGAACCGCTTCCGAGAACGAGCAGAACACGACGCCGGCTTTCTCGAGTCGATCTTTGAAGGTCGTGGCGACCGACACGCTATCGAATACAGCATCAACCGCCACGCCGGCGAGGCGTGCCCGTTCGTGCAGAGGCACGCCGAGTTTTTCGTAGGTCGCGAGCAACTTCGGGTCGACTTCGTCGAGACTCTTGGGTCCGTCGGTCTTGGCCTTGGGCGCGGAGTAGTACGAGAGGTCCTGGTAGTTGATGGGCTGTACGCGTACGTGAGCCCACTCGGGTTTGCGCATGGTGAGCCAGTGTCGATACGCACGCAGACGCCATTCGGTCAGAAAGGCCGGCTCATGCTTGATGGCCGAAATTTTTCGCACGACATCCTCATCGAGGCCGGGCGGCAAGCTTTCGGATTCGATGTCGGTGACGAAGCCATGCTGGTAGCCACGACCGACGATTTCATTGAGTTGTGCGTTTTCGCTCATGTGTATGGGCCTTTATCCAGACCGGCCAATTGTTCAAGACTCACTTGGTACAGCGAGCGACGAACCGTCAAATTCACTCGTTGCCACGCGCGACCCACGCCACAGGTGGTCTCCAGTTCGCACTGGCCGGCGCCGGCAGCGCAGTCGGTGACGGCGATCGGACCCTCGAGCGCATCGAGGATGGCAGCAGCGGAGATCTCAGCGGCGGGGCGGGCGAGTGTGTAGCCGCCATGTAAGCCGCGCGTCGAGCGTACGAGGCCCGCACGTTGCAAAGCTTTGAGCGCTTTGCTGACGGTCGGCACGGCGATTTGCGTGCGCTCAGCAAGGGTCGCTGCGCTTTGCTGCGTTTGCGGCGCACGGGCGAGCTCGGCGAGTAGCACCGTGGCGTAGTCGGTCATTTTGCTGATGCGGATCATAAAACCGCACCATTTTAGTCCGATTTGTCCCGAACTGCATCTGTCGGCCGTTATTTCATGCTCCGTTTGGTAATATCCGGCGCCCTCATGAGCGCTCCTCCCGTCCGTATCCGAGATCTGCACTACGCCGTCGGCACCAGACCGATTTTTGCGGGCGTGGATATCGACGTGCCGCAGGGGCAGATCACGGCAGTGATGGGCCCGAGTGGCACCGGCAAAACCACGCTCCTGCGCCTGCTGACCGGCCAGGTCGCGGCCGATCGCGGCCGGATAGAGCTCTTCGGTGAGTCGGTGGGCCATTTGGATAAGGCCGGTCTTTACGCACTGCGTCGACGGACGGGCATGCTGTTCCAGAACGGCGCCTTGCTGACCGACCTCACCGTCTTCGAGAACGTGGCGTTTCCCGTGCGCGCGCACGCGCGTTTGCCGGAGTCTGTCCTACGACGGCTCGTGCTGACCAAGCTCGAGGCGGTCGGCCTGCGCGGTGCTGCCGAGCTCATGCCTTCGCAGCTCTCCGGTGGAATGGCCCGACGCGTGGCGTTGGCGCGAGCCATCGTGATGGACCCGGAGTTGCTGATCTACGACGAGCCTTTTGTCGGCCTCGATCCGATCTCGATGGGCGTAATTGTCCGTTTGATTCGCGAACTTAACGAGACGCTCGGTGTCACGAGTATTGTGGTCTCGCACGATGTCGAAGAGCTCGCCACAATTGCGCACCGAAGCTATCTCTTGTCAGAGGGGCGGGTCGTCGCTTCGGGAACACCGGATGAACTGGCTCGTAGCGAGGAGCCCGTGGTTCGCCAGTTCATGAGCGGCGCGGCCGATGGACCGGTACCGTTCCATTTTCCGGCGGGTGATTTGGCTACGGATATCCTCGGCCAGGCGGAGCAGGCGAGGAGTCGATCATGATCAGCGCCAGCTTGGGTCGCATCGGCGCGGTCGCACTCTTTCTGCTGCGGGTGCTCGGACAATGTCTGCCGGCACTCGCTAAGCCGCGTGCGGTGATCCACCAGATCTATAACGCCGGAGCGCGATCACTGATCATCATCATGCTCTGCGGGCTCTTTGTCGGCATGGTGCTCGGTCTGCAGGGCTTCGATCTTCTGCAGCGCTTCGGTTCCGAGGATGCGCTCGGTGTAGCCGCGGCGCTCGGCTTGCTCAAGGAATTGGGCCCGGTCGTGACGGCGTTGCTGTTCGCTGGGCGTGCCGGCACGGCTTTAACCTCGGAAATCGGCCTGATGCGGGCAACGGATCAATTGACGGCCATGGAGATGATGGCGGTCGATCCGCTGCGTCATGTCATCGCGCCGCGCTTTTTGGGTGGTGTGATCGCCATGCCGCTACTCGTGGCGATCTTCGACATCGTGGGTCTTTTTGGCGCGCAGCTGATCGGCGTGCAGCTGATGGCGGTCGATCCGGGTGCCTTTTGGTCGCAAATGCAGGCGGCGGTTGAGCTCGACGACGTATACGAGGGTATCGTCAAAAGTATCTGTTTCGGTTTTGCTTGCAGCCTGATCGCCGTATACGAGGGATATCACGCGCCCCCGACTGCTCAGGGTGTTGGCCTCGCAACGACACGCACAGTGGTGGTGTCGTCGGTACTCGTCCTGTTGATCGACTACATGCTGACAGCCGCTTTTCTCGGAAGGTAATCCAGAATGAAATCGCAACGTTCGCTCGAAATCGGCACAGGCCTGTTCGTTCTACTTGGCTTTGCCGCGTTGTTCTTTTTGACGACGCAATTGCCCGGCAGCGGACTCTCGCTCGGTGAGCAGGCTGGATATCGCGTGACGGCGAAGTTCGACAATGTCGGCGATTTGAAAGTGGGATCGCCGGTCAGCATGGCGGGTGTTCGCATCGGTCGCGTCGAGGGCATCAGCTTTGATCCCGCCGACTACCGGGCCGTGGTCTCACTCAAGATCGAGTCGTCGTTCGATCGTATTCCGGATGACAGCGATGCGAGCATCCAGACGCAAGGTTTGCTCGGTGGCAAGTATGTAGGGATTGGCCCCGGCGGCTCCGAAACTTTCCTCAAGCAGGACAGTCAAATCGAGTTCACACAATCGGCGATCGTGCTCGAGTCGTTGGTGAACAAGTTCTTCGCCAATTTCGCAAGTAAGGACGCCGGCACTGATACAGCCAAGGCCGAGTAAGGAAACCCCCATGATTCGATCCCCGATTCCGCTGATTCTCCTGGTACTTGCGTCGATGCTGGGTTCAGTTCCGGCACTGGCGCAGACCAAGGCTAGTCCGGTGAATGCGAGCGTCGTGAACGCGAGCGAGCCCAATGCTTTGATCGAGACAGCGGCCAATGCGATGGTCAGTGAGTTGGAGTCGCGACGAGTGGAGTTGCGCAAGGACCCTGCGAAGCTCGGCGAGTTGGTCGATCGAATCTTGTTGCCGCATTTCGATGTCAACCACGCGGCGCGTCTCGTGCTCGGCAAGCACTGGCGAACGGCCACTCCAGAGCAGCGTCAGCAATTCATCGACGCGTTCTATGGCTCCTTGATGAGTAACTACGGCGATGCCTTGCTCGAATTCACGGGCGATCGCATCAAGGTGCTGCCGACGCCGGTGCCTGCGGCCGCCGTCTCGGCCAGTGTTCGCACGGAAGTCCGTCGTAGTAACGGAACTCGGGTTCCGGTGAACTACTCCTTGCGCAAGACCGAGGCGGGCTGGAAAGTTTGGGATGTGGTCATCGAAGGCATCAGTTACGTGAAGAGTTTTCGCGAAGACTTCGGCGCGGAAATCGATCAGAAAGGTCTCGATGCCGTGATCCAGCGTTTGCAGGCGCAGAACCGGGGTGTGGGTCGCAAGGGATGAGTGAGTTTCGTCTCGCCGTCGAATCCGAAAGCGGTCTGTGCCGCGCGAGCGGTGCGCTCGGGTTTGCTACGGCGGCCGATGCCCATTCGCAATTGCAGCGCTGTCTGAGTTCGGGTGGCCGCCTCCGCATCGATTGTAGCGGTCTTGAGCGTATCGACAGCGCGGGCCTTGCGGTGCTGCTCGACCTCGTGGCTCTCGCACGAGAGCAGGGTGTGGAGTTGCGCTACGTGGCTCTACCTGCGGGCGTGCTGCGACTGGCACGCCTCAGCGGCGTCGAGGGGTTGCTACCCGTCTAGGGCTCTTTCGGCGGATCTTCCTCTAGCTCCTTTTCGAGCTCGGCTTCGAGATCATCGCCTGCGGTGACACCATCGTTGACCAGAAACTCGCGCCGCTGCAAGTAGGCGCTACGAATGAAGGCGTAGCTGTCGCCCGTGCGATCGAGTACGGCATCGGCGTCGAGCAGACGCACGCGGCGATCAAATTTGTCGCCGGCCCACAAGCCATACCGTGTGCTGTCGTCTTCAAGATAGGAGCGAGGCTCGGCAAAGTCATCGACGATGCTGCCAATCCCATCGCGCAACGTGTAGGGCCCGAGGAAGGGCACGACGACATACATGCCACTTGGCACTCCCCAGGCGCCGAGCGTTTGTCCGAAGTCTTCGTCGTAGCGTTCTAGCCCAGCCGAGGTGGCCGGGTCGAACAATCCGCCCAAACCGAGCGTCGTGTTGAGTGTGATACGCCCAAGGTCGGATAGCGCCGGTACGAATTTGCCCTGTAGAGCGTTGTTAACCATCGTCACCGGATACTTCGCGTTGAAGAACACGTTCGAGACGCCGATCTGCACCGGTTCCGGAACGACGCGGTGATAACCGCGCGCGACCGGACGCAGCAGCGCTCGATCGAGATCCTCGTTGAATTGGTGGGCCACTCGGTTGATCGGTTCGAGCGGGTCACGCGAGTCGCTCGCGCGTGAGGCTGTGGTGGTGCAGCCGGAGATCGAAAACGACAGCAAGGCAAGTAACGGTGCTTGCCAACGTAGGGCGCAGAAATTCATGGAGCTATTTTATCAGTTTCCGGAGCTGACTCGGGCCGATCGATTGCCGCGTTTGCCGCTTTCGATCAACGCATCTCGCACTTCTTTGCTACGTGCCTCAAAACGAGCGCGCTGTACTGCGCTGATATCCGGGTGTGCGATAGCCAACTCTAATTGTTTGATTGCGAGCGGCAGATCGCCGTTGGCGATGTGATACTCGGCCATGTAGTGATGCGCATCGGCTGTGTCGCCGGCACCACTGGCCGCCACGGCGGTCAGGCGAATTTGTTCCGGAGTGGGTGGGACGTTGTTGAAGAGATCGAGCAACACCCGATGTGCCTCTTTCGATTGGCCGCTCTGCATCAGCACTTCGGCATATCGAATAGTCAGTGGGATGTTGCGTGGCGCGACCTGCAAGGCTCTTTCGAGGCTGTTGCGCGCGAGATCGAGTTGGCCGGCGGCAAACAGTGCCTGACCGAGAGCCGCTTGCAGCAGTGGGCTTTCGGGCTGCGCCGCCGACAATTCGATCAAGGCACTGGCGGCTTGCTCACGCTCGCCGGCGCGCAGTTGCGCCAAGGCGAGGCCATAGCGTTGCGCCGGGTTCAGTGGCGCACGATCCGTCAGCGCAGCGTAGTAGGCGCGCAAATCGCTGTCGCCGGGCGCACCGAGAACTCGAACGCGCTCGCGGATAAAGCCATAAGAGGGGCTCTCCGGGGTGATCTTCGGCACCAGTTGCGAGGCGCGGTCACGCGATTCGGCGATACGATTGGTCGTGACCGGGTGGGTACGCAGGAATTCCGGTACCTGCGCTCCGGCGAGACCGGCGCGACGTCCGAGCGTCTCAAAGAAATCGGGCATTGCGCTCGGATCGTAGCCTGCCGCCACGAGAAAACTGATACCGATACGATCGGCTTCGTACTCGTTGGCGCGCGTGAAGTTGATCTGTTGCTGTGCGGCAGTGCCCTGTGAGATTGCGATGCCGGCCTGAATGGCATCGCTCGAACCGGTCGCCATGCCGACTAGAACTGCTGCCAACAGAGCTGCCGCCGAGGCCATGCCTTGGCGGCCACGAGCCTGTATCGAGCGTGCGATATGCCGTTGCGTGACGTGCGCGATTTCGTGCGCGAGCACACTCGCGAGTTGTGCTTCGTTGGCCGTTGCGGTGATCAGGCCATAGTTGACCCCGATGAAACCGCCGGGGAGGGCGAAGGCATTGATGTCGCCCTCGCGCACCACGAAAAAGTGGAAGCGCTGCTCGGTATCGGTGGCCTGCGATGCGATGCGACTGCCGACGTTCTGGATGTAGTCGGTGACTTCAGGGTCTTCGAGGATGAGGCCTTGCTCGCGCAGCCCACGGACGACCATCAAGCCGATGCGGTACTCGTCCCCGAGCGTGAGCGCCGAGTTGGCCGCAGAGCCGATATTCGGCAGATCGATCGCGTTTCCTTGCGCTGGTGTGCGGCCGCTCGCCAACGCGATCAGGGCCGTAAGGGCCAAGATCATCCACGGCCGCAGGTTTGTCCTGAGCCGAGCCGAAACCGAGGAGCGAGTCTGCATGTTCGAACTAGACCACGCCGAGCGGCTCAAGTTCAACGGCGAGACCGTCCGCGATCAGAGTGTCTCCGACGCGTAGTCAGCCAGGCGCGAACGTTCGCCTCGGACGAGCGTCACGTGCCCCGAGTGGCCCCAGCCCTGGAACCGACTCACCACGAAGGTCAGACCTGAGGTGGTTTCGGTGAGGTAAGGCGTGTCGATCTGCGCGATATTGCCAAGGCAAACAATCTTCGTGCCGGGGCCGGCACGCGTCACCAATGCCTTCATCTGCTTCGGGGTGAGGTTCTGCGCTTCATCGAGGATGACATAGCGATTGAGGAAGGTTCGACCGCGCATGAAATTCAGCGAACGAATCTTGATGCGATTGCGGAGCAAATCATTCGTCGCCGCTCGTCCCCAGCTGCCGCCATCGGAGCTCTGGGTCAGCACCTCGAGATTGTCCATCAAGGCGCCCATCCAGGGTTCCATTTTTTCTTCCTCGGTACCCGGCAAGAAGCCAATGTCTTCGCCAAGCGGAATCGTCACGCGCGTCATGATGATTTCGGCGTATCGATTGTGCTCGAGCGTTTGTACGAGTCCTGCGGCCAAGGTGAGTAGTGTCTTGCCGGTACCTGCCGGACCCAAGATCGAGACGAAATCGACCTCGGGATCCATCAGCAAGTTGAGTGCAAAATTTTGCTCACGATTGCGCGCGCAGATACCCCAAACGCCGTGTTTGTCACCGCGAAAATCCCGCACGATTTCGAGCGTGGCGGTGTTGCCTTGTAGCTTGCGGACGATGGCTTCGATGCCGCCTTCGCGCTCCTCGTAGACGAATTGGTTTTGGATCCATTTGCCGACGGCAGGTCCCGATATCTCGTAGAAAGTACGCGTGCCTTCTTTCCAAGAGCGCATATTCTTGCCGTGCCGCTCCCAAAAGTCGGCGGGCAAGGCCTCGTGTCCCGGCGAGAGCACATCAGCATCTTCGATGGCGCGATCACTGAAATAGTCTTCAGCGTGAACGCCGACGACGGCTGCCTTGATACGCAGATTGATATCTTTGGATACCAGCACGACGCGCGCATCGGCATGCAAGGCTTGCAGTGCCAAGGTTTGCGCGAGAATGGCATTGTCGTTGCCTTGGCCGGGCAAATTCTCGGGCAGCTGAATGCTGAGCTGCTGGGTCTGGAAGAACAGTCTGCCGCTGCTCGGCTTCTTGCCGTGGTTGCCCGACATGTGATTCGGCAGGGGCAGGCCACTTTCGATCTGTTCGCGAGTCGCATCGCGCATGAGATCGTCGAGGAAGCGGCTGACCTGACGGACGTTGCGCGAGGCCTCCGACATGCCTTTCTTGTGGGCGTCGAGCTCTTCGAGCACCACCATCGGCAGGTAGATGTCGTGCTCTTCGAAGCGGAAGATCGCCGCCGGGTCGTGCATCAGCACGTTGGTGTCGAGTACGAAGAGTCGGCGCTCGCGAGTGCTGCGCCGGCGCTTCGTTGTTGCGCGGGTCAAAGCGCTTTCGCCGCAGCGAGCACTACTTGGGCGTGGCCTTCGGCTTTTACCTTGCGCCACTCGGCGGCGAGTTTTCCTTCGGAGTCGATCAGGAACGTGCTGCGCTCGATACCGAAGACCTTCTTGCCGTACATATTCTTTTCGCGGATGACATCGAAGAGCTGGCACAGCGACTCTTCTTCGTCGGAGAGCAGTTCGTAGTTCAGCTTTTCCTTGGTACGAAACTTATGGTGCGAGGTGCAACTGTCACGCGAGACGCCGACGACTTGGGTATTGGCGCGACGGAACTGCGCCTGCAGGTCGCGGAACTCCTGCGCTTCGATCGTGCAACCTGGCGTCATGTCCTTCGGGTAGAAGAACAACACCACGTTGGATCCTGCTGCCTCCTTCAAGCGCCACTCATTGCCATCGGTAGTGACGGCTTTGAAATCCGGGACTTTCTTACCGATGACGACTTTGCCGGGGGCAGTCTTGGTCATGAGCACTCCAGGGTGTGGCTTCGATCAGGATTTTACGGGTTCGAGGATGGCATCCAGGTTACGGGAGTCGCAAAACTCCATGAACTCCTCGCGCAGGTGCGCCAGGTGCAGTTTGCTCGGTACGTTGACTATCATCTGCACCGAGAACATCAGCGCGCCGGTGTGGGCCGCGGGATAGGTGCGCGTGGCGACCTCGGCGATATCGATGCCACGCTGGGCGCAGAAACCCGAGAGGGCCGAGACGATACCGGTCTGGTCGAGGCAGACGGCATCGATGGAGTAGGGGAGATATTCCGTTCGCGCGGCTCTCGGCTCGGTGCGCTGCAAGTGCAGCGTGATTCCCGATTCGGTAGCAAAGCGGGCGAGCTCGGACTCGAGTTTCGCGAGGGAATGCCAATTGCCACCGACGAGGGCCACCATCGCAAACTCGCTGCCAAGGCTGGCCATCCGGCTCTCGCTGATGTTGCCACCACAATCGCTGATGACTTTGGTGAGATCGTGGACGAGGCCCGTTCGATCCGGCCCGATGGCCGAGATGGCGATGTGTTGCTTCATGTCGTACGAAGTGTAGCGATTCGCAGACGTGACCGCGACCCGGTTGCACCGTTTGGTTCGAGACTCGTAACATCGCGTGCTCCCACCACTCCTTCGGTACACCCATGTCCGCCGGCTTGTTTGCAGGCAGTTCCGTTGCGATCGTCACGCCGATGCGTGCCGATGGTTCGATCGATTTTGCCGCGTGGGATCGCTTGCTCGATTACCACCAGACTCACGACACCGACGCAATCATCGTCGGTGGCACGACGGGCGAATCGGCGACGATCACCGATGATGAATTACGCGAGCTTATGTCGGCAGCGCAGCGCGTCGTCCGCGGACGAGTGCGCATCCTCGCTGGCGCGGGTGTCAGCAGCACCGCGGTTACGGTAGGACGTACACGCTGGTTGTCGGAGCTGGGCGTGGACGGCTTGCTCGTCGTGACGCCGGCCTACGTCAAGCCGACGCAAGAGGGTTTATTCCGTCACTACGTTGCCGTCGCTGAGGCATCGACGGTTCCGGTCATGCTCTACAACGTACCGGGTCGCACAGGTGTCGATATGCAGCCCGAGACGGTCGCTCGGCTTGCCGAGGTGCCACGCATCGTCGCGATCAAAGAGGCCGTTGCAGATATCGCGCGCATCGAGAGGCTCTGCCAAGTTGCGCCGACGCTGACCATTCTCTCGGGGGACGATCCCACCGCGTGTTCGGCCATTCTGGCGGGTGCGCAAGGCGTCGTGTCGGTCACAGCCAACGTCGCGCCGCAGGCGATGGCTCGAATGATCGCGCTGGCTCGGGCAGGGGATGCCTCAGGTGCACGTGCGATCGATGCGACGCTCGCTGGGCTGCATGCCGAGCTTTTCTGTGAGCCGAATCCGATCCCGGTGAAGTGGGCACTCGAGCGCATGGGCTTGATTGGCGGAGGTATTCGCTTGCCCTTGCTTTCGCTCTCGCCGTCGATGCGCTCGAGGGTTGAGGCAGCGATCGCTCGCGCTGGGCTCCCGCTAGCGCCTACAATGACGTCATGAACGGGATCTCAACGACCGGTATCCGACCTATCGCAGCTTTGCTGGTGCTCGTGGCATTGCAGGGTTGTGCGGCGATCAACCCTTTTCAGACGACCTGTGCTAAGCCTGAAGATTTCGCGGGTGCCGTCGACAATGCGCCGCTGCGAGTTCCGGCAGGCAAAGACATGCCTGACACCCGTGCGGCGCTCAAGATCCCGGCCCTCGAGACCCCGGAGGCGCCACGACCTGTGGACTCTCCCTGCCTCGACACCCCGCCGAAATTCACGCCCCCGGCACCCCGTCAGCCCTAGGCCTTGGTATCATCGCGCCCGTTTGGGAGAGGTGGCCGAGTGGTCGAAGGCGCTTGATTGGAAGTCAAGTAACATCGCAAGGTGTTCGTGGGTTCGAATCCCACCCTCTCCGCCAGTTCCATGGCGTCCCGCATCGGTTCCTCCGCGACGACCAACCGTTAACCCCGCCAGGCCCGGAAGGGAGCAACGGTCGCGGTGATGTCGGGTGCCGGAGTCCAGCTGGTGCGGGCCGCCTCCCTCGGTTTGTCTGAACGGTCCAGTCCATGAGTTACACCGCGCTTGCCCGTAAGTGGCGACCGAAACGCTTCGATGAGTTGACCGGGCAGGAGCACGTTCTGCAGGCGCTCTCGAATGCGCTCGCGACGCAGCGAGTGCACCACGCATTTCTCTTCACGGGAACGCGTGGTGTGGGCAAGACGACGATCGCTCGCATCCTCGCCAAGTGCCTCAACTGCGACACCGGGATGACGCCGACGCCCTGCGGCACCTGCGCAACCTGTCGCGAGATCGACGAAGGGCGCTTCGTCGATCTGATCGAAGTCGACGCCGCCTCACGCACCAAAGTCGAAGACACGCGCGAACTGCTCGAGAACGTGCAGTACGCGCCGACGCGTGGGCGGTACAAGGTCTATCTCATCGACGAAGTGCACATGCTCTCGAACAACTCCTTCAATGCTCTGTTGAAGACGCTCGAGGAGCCGCCACCGCACGTTAAATTTTTGCTCGCGACCACCGACCCGCAGAAGTTGCCTGTCACGGTGTTGTCACGCTGCCTTCAGTTCAATCTAAAACGTTTGCCGGTTTCTTTGATCGCGCAACGTATGAAGTTCATCCTCGATGCCGAAAATCTCGGTTACGAGGCGCCCGGTATTCGCCTGCTTGCCGAGGCCGCCGATGGCAGCATGCGAGATGGCTTGTCGCTGCTTGACCAATTACTGGCTTTCGGTGGCGGTCGCGCGTCCGAAGAGGCCGCTCGATCCATGTTGGCCACCGTCGATCGCAAGCAAGTCGAGCAGCTCGTGAAGCTGATCGGCAGCGGCGATACGCAGGCGGTGCTCGCCTTTGCTCGCTCGCTCGAAGAGTGGGCGCCGGATTACGCCGATATGCTCGATGAGATCGCGGGCCTGCTCGTGCAGGTGGCGATGAAGCAGGCTTTGCCTACCTACGAAGGCGACGAGCTGCATCCTGAAAGTCTACTGGCGGAGCTGGCGGCGGCCATTCCGCCAGAAGACGTCCAACTGCATTATCAGACCGTCATTCTCGGTCGGCGTGATTTGGCTTGGGCACCCGATCCGCGTAGCGGCTTCGAGATGACCTTGCTGCGCATCTTGGCGTTCCGTCCGGTGTCGGGTGAGGGTGGACGTGGGGTGGCGCCTGTGGGCGGTAGCGCTGGCGCCAGCTCGGGCGTCAGTTCCGGCTCGACACGATCTGCTACTCGTTCTGCCACTTCAGTTAGCGTTGCCTCGGCGCAGCCAGCGGCGCGCGGCGAACTCGGTTCATGGCCGGAGACTCTGGCCGCACTCGAGCTTGGCGGCGCCGCTCGTCAGCTCGCCGCGCATTGCGCGTTGATCGGGCGGGAGGGCGCTCTTGTGCGCCTCGCGCTTGACCCTGCGCAGAGCTTGCTTAAAACCGCAGCGCTCGTCGACAAGCTTTCGCAGGCTCTTGCGAAGCATCTCGGTGAGAACGTGAAAGTCGAGATCGAGCTCGCGCAGTCGACGGTGGATACGCCAGCACGCGCCGAGCAGCGTGAAGTCGAGGCAACCCTGTCAACGGCTCGTCAATCAATTGATGAGGACCCGACGGTACGGGGCTTCAAAGAACGCTTCGGGGCGACGGTCAAAACAGATTCGGTGAAACCCAACTGAGGACGACGAGATGGCGAATTTCGGCAACATGATGAAGCAGGCTGAAGCGCTGCAGCGCAACATGCAGAAAGCGCAGGAAGAGATCGCGCAACTCGAGGTCACGGGTGAATCGGGTGCGGGTATGGTGAAAGTCACCATGACGGGTAAGCATGAAGTGAAGCGCGTGCAGATTGAGCCGGCGGTCATTGGTGAAGATCGCGAAATGCTCGAAGATCTGGTGGCAGCGGCGATCAACGATGCCGTTCGGCGTGTCGAGAGCGAGTCGCAGCAGCGGATGTCTTCGCTGATGTCGGGGTTGCGGTTGCCCCCTGGCATGAAGTTGCCGTTCTAAGATTTCGATGAAACATACGCCGGCGCTTGCGCGCTTGATCGATGCTTTGCGTGTCCTGCCCGGTGTAGGCCCAAAAAGTGCGCAACGCATGGCATTTCATCTCTTGCAGGATGGGCGTGACGGCGCGAGGGCTTTGACGGCGTCGCTCGAGGCGGCTCTCGAGAAAGTCGGACGATGTCGGCGCTGCCGCATGCTGACCGAGTCAGAATTTTGCTTCATTTGCAGCACGCCGCAGCGCGATGCCAGTTTGATGTGCGTCGTCGAATCCCCGGCGGATGTCGTCGCCATCGAGCAGTCCGGCGGCTATCGTGGGCGCTATTTCGTCTTGATGGGGCATTTGTCGCCGCTCGATGGCATCGGGCCTGAACAGCTCGGCATCCGCGAGTTCGAAGCGAGTCTCGAAGAGGGTGAGATCGCCGAGGTCATCCTCGCGACCAACCCGACCGTCGAAGGAGAGGCGACTGCCCATTTTCTCTCCGAGCTCGTTCGGCAAAGGGGCTTGAAAGCCACGCGCATCGCGCACGGCGTACCGATCGGTGGCGAGCTCGAATACATCGATGGCGGCACTCTCGCGCACGCGCTGGCAGGGCGGCAGTCGCTGCTCTAGTTTGTGAGTACAACGGTGATCGCTGCAGCCGCTGTGTCGACTCAGCCGCGTTTGCCGGGTCCTTGCGCTTGGATCAACTCGTCACGTATTCGGCGTAGTCGTCGATAACTCTCGTAACGGCGCGCATCGAGTCGCTGCTCCTCTGCGGCGAGCCGTACGGCGCAACCGGGTTCGCGCAAGTGACGACAGTCGAGGAACTTGCATCCGGTGGCGAGTTGATCCACCTCCGGAAAACCTAGGCTATGTGGCTCGAGGCCATCGATTGCCGGGGCGTAGTCACGCACGCCGGGCGAGTCGATGAGGGCGCCACCCTCGGGCAAATCGAATAGGCGAGACGCGGTGGTGGTGTGCCGACCTTCTTCTGTTTTGTCGAGCGCGCCGGTTGCGATGTCGGTTTCAGGCGCGAGTGCGGCAATCAGCGAAGATTTGCCCACACCGGATTGCCCGACGAAGGCACTCGTGCGATGCGCGAGTAGCGCACGCAGCGCATCTAGGTGTTGACGAGAGTGGCTACTCACGACCAGCGTCTCGTAACCCGCCGCACGATAAGCCGCGAGCCATGTCTGCCATTCGTCGACCGCCGGGTCTGAGGCATCCATCAGATCTGCCTTATTCAGCAGCACCAAGGCCGACATGCCGGCTGAGCTTGCTGCGCAGAGGTATCGGTCGATGATGAAAGGGTCAGGCTTTGGCAGGGGCGCGAAGACCGTCACAAGCAGATCGAGATTCGCGACGATCGCTTCGGCGGTACCGCGCAAGGTAGCGCGGGCAAGGGTGCTACGGCGCGGAAGGACGCTCTTCACATGGATTTCACCGTGATGGGCATCACGCTCGCAGAGGACTCGATCGCCGCAAACCGCCTGCACACGGCGACCGAAGGGGCGCGCCTCGTGGCTGACGCCCTCGGCGTCGCGAACCAGTAGATGTCGGCCGTAGGCGGCAATGATTTGTGCTTCGAATTCCAAACAGGGCGCTCTTCTGGCCGTTGCCGGCAAGGCCGGGAATGTAGCCTCTGCTAGACTGAACCACAATCAAAACAGCGCTCTGTGCTGCGAGGTCTCACCCATGCCTACTCGCGATGCTCTCATCTGGATCGATCTCGAGATGACCGGTTTGAAGCCGGAGTCCGACTCGATCATCGAGATCGCCACACTGGTCACCGATTCTTCTTTACGATTGATCGCAGAGGGGCCGGTTTACGCCATCCATCAAGATGAAGCGACATTGGCAAAAATGGACGAGTGGAACCAGCGGCAACACGGGTCGTCAGGTTTGCTCGCTAGGGTTCGAGCGAGTCGCACGAGTACCGCCGAGGCCGAACGCGGGACGCTTGAGTTTCTGGCGCAGCACGTGGAGGCCGGCGCATCGCCGATGTGTGGCAACAGTATCTGTCAGGATCGCCGTTTCATGGCGCGCTTGATGCCGCAGCTCGAAGCATTCTTTCACTATCGTAATCTCGACGTGAGTACGCTCAAGGAATTAGCTAAACGCTGGGCTCCCGAGGTCGCAGCCAAGTTCAGCAAGGAGGGGACGCATCTTGCGCTCGATGACATTCGCGAGTCGGTACGAGAGCTTGCCTACTACCGCGAGCAGTTATTCGTTCCGGGAATGCGAGGGGCCTGTTGATGTTGCCGGTGTTTGCCGATGTGGTCGCCGCGGCGGGGCGTTTAGAAGGGCGGGTGATCCACACGCCGGTGATGTCCTCCGAGCGATTCGACGCGCGAGTGGGTCGTAAGGTGCTGCTCAAATGCGAGAACCTGCAGCACATCGGTGCCTTCAAATTCCGCGGTGCGCTCAATACGCTGTTGCAGCTCGAGGCGGCCGCTGCAGCAGATCCCTCGAGTTCGCGCATCGTAGCAACGCACTCCTCGGGCAATCATGGTGCCGCCCTCGCGCGCGCAGCGCGTGAACTCGGTTGGCGCTGCATGGTCGTCACGCCGAACGATGCTTCACCCGTGAAGCTCGCCAACATCACTGCCGAAGGCGCGACCTTGCGTCACTGCGAGCCTGGCCTTGCGCCCCGCGAGGCAGCGCTCGCGGAGATCGTGGCGCAGACTGGTGCTGCTGTCGTGCACCCCTTCGACGACGCGCGGGTGATAGCGGGCCAGGGCACAGCTGCACTCGAGCTATTGAGCACGCATCCGAAGGTCGACGTCATTTCGACGCCGGTCGGTGGTGGTGGTCTGCTGTCAGGAACCGCGTTGGCTGCGCGCGGCTTGGTGCCGAGCTGTCGTGTGATCGGTGTAGAGCCCAAAGAAGCCGACGATGCGGCACGATCTTTTCACACCGGTATCCGCGTTGGCATGAGCGGTTCACCGCCGACGATAGCCGATGGTCTGCGTGGATCCCTCGGCGTGCTGCCATTCGAGATCTTCAAGCGTCACGTAGATGACGTCCTCACGGTCGAGGAGGCGGCGATCGTGCAGGCCATGCGTATTGCACTGGAAGATTTTCGTCTGTTGATCGAGCCGTCGTCGGCCGTCGTGCTCGCCGCGATTCTCGATGGCCGCTTAGGCAAACCTAACGAAACGATCGGCGTGATCGTCTCTGGCGGCAATGTCGACCTGTCGGTGTGTCCGTTCCTCTCCGGCGAGCGCTCAGCTCGCGCGAGCTGAGTCCTGAGCGAGCATTAACCAGGTCTCGACGACGGTATCCGGGTTGAGCGAGATGCTCTCGATGCCCTGAGCGACTAGCCAACGGGCGAGATCCGGATGATCCGATGGCCCCTGTCCGCAAATACCGACGTATTTGCCGGCGTTGCGGCAGGCGGTGATCGCCATCGACAGCATCGCCTTCACGGCCTCATCCCGCTCGTCGAAGTGATTGGCGACGATGCCTGAGTCGCGATCGACACCAAGCGTCAACTGGGTCATGTCGTTCGAACCGATCGACATGCCGTCAAAATATTCGAGGAAGCGCTCGGCGAGCACAGCGTTGGAAGGCAGCTCGCACATCATGATGATCTTGAGGTCGTTCTCGCCACGCTTCAGGCCATTGGCTGCGAGTAGTTCGGTGACTTTCGCGGCTTCGGCGACCGTGCGTACGAACGGAACCATGATCCAAACGTTCGTGAGCCCCATTTCCTCGCGAACGCGGCGCAAGGCACGGCACTCGAGCTCAAAGCACGGACGGAACGACTGATCGACGTAGCGCGCCGCACCACGAAAGCCGATCATCGGGTTTTCTTCGTGCGGCTCGTAGAGACGTCCACCGATGAGGTTGGCGTATTCGTTTGATTTGAAGTCCGACAAGCGCACGATGACGGGCTCAGGCGAGAACGCCGCCGCGATTTGCGAGATGCCCTCTGACAGTTTGTCGACGTAGAAACCGACGGGATCCGTGTAGCCGGCCATCTGCGCCTCGATTTCGCTCTTCAAGGCGACATCGAGACGATCGAACTCCAATAGCGCGCGCGGGTGCACGCCGATCATCCGGTTGATGATGAACTCGAGTCGAGCGAGACCCACGCCCCGGTTCGGGATGCTCGCGAAGTCGAAGGCCCGGTCGGGATTGCCGACGTTCATCATGATCTTTACGGGTGAGGGCGGTAGTCCGTCGAGTTCGATCTGTTTACGTTCGAAATCGAGCGCGCCTTCGTAGACGAAGCCCGTGTCGCCTTCGGCGCAGGAGACCGTCACGGCCGTGCCTTCACGGATGGCCGTTGTAGCGTCGCCGCAGCCGACGACGGCGGGGATGCCGAGTTCGCGCGCAATGATTGCTGCGTGACAGGTACGCCCGCCGCGGTTGGTGACGATGGCCGAAGCACGCTTCATCACCGGCTCCCAGTCCGGGTCGGTCATGTCTGCAACCAGTACATCTCCGGGCTGCACGCGGGCCATCTGCGAGACATCGCTGATCACCCGCGCAGGCCCAGCGCCGATTCGCTGGCCGATGCTACGACCCTCGGCGAGAATTTTTGAACGCTTGCTCAGCGTGTAGCGTTGGATCGTACGACCCGTTCGGCTCTGCACGGTCTCCGGGCGTGCCTGCAGGATGAAAATCTCACCCGTGCTGCCGTCTTTGCCCCACTCGATATCCATCGGCCTGCCGTAGTGCTCTTCGATGATGAGCGCCTGCTTGGCGAGGGTGACAAGATCCTGCTCATCCAAGCAAAAGCGCTGCCGATCGGGCATGGCGACATCGACCGTGCGCACGCGTTCTTTCGAGCCCGGCGCGCCGTAGACCATCTTGATGGCCTTCGCCCCGAGGTTGCGACGAAGAACCGCACGTCGTCCGGCGCGCAGTGCCGGCTTGTAGAGATAGAACTCGTCGGGGTTCACTGCGCCCTGGACGACCGTTTCACCTAGACCGTAGGACGCCGTTACGAACACCACATCTCGAAAGCCCGAGTCAGTGTCGAGAGTGAACATGACGCCACTGGCGCCGAGATCCGAGCGCACCATTTGCTGGATGCCAGCCGACAAGGCCACTTGCGAGTGGTCGAATCCCTGATGAACTCGATAGGCGATCGCACGATCGTTGAAGAGTGAGGCGAAGACGTGCCGCATCGCTTCGAGCACGGCTTCTTCGCCCTGCACGTTGAGGAAGGTCTCCTGCTGGCCGGCGAACGATGCTTCGGGCAGATCTTCTGCCGTGGCCGAGGAGCGCACCGCTACAGCAGCGTTGGCACCGAAACGACGATACCCCTCCCGAACGGCTTGCTCGAGAGCGGGCGGCAGCGGTGCCGCCAGAATCCAGTTGCGGATTTGCGCGCCGATCTCGGCGAGCTTCACGACATCTTCGACATCGAGGTCAGCGAGTGCCTTCCTGATGCGCTCATCGAGACCCTCGTGGGCGAGCGTCGCGCGATATGCCGCCGCGGTGGTCGCGAACCCGCCGGGCACTTTCACACCTAGGCGCGATAGTGAGCCGATCATTTCGCCGATGGAGGCGTTCTTGCCACCGACGATCTCCACATCGTGCATGCCGAGGCGTTCAAAGGGGATCACGACTTCAGTCATGGAAATTCACCTTGTCTGCTGCCGACGTCGATGGAACACTCGCGACGGGGGCAGTGGGAATTGGGGAGAAAAACAGGTGGCGGGCAGGATCGTCTTCTTTGTTTCGGATCAAACGGGAGTCACCGCTGAGACCATGGGTCACAGTTTGTTGACGCAGTTCGAAGGCCAAGAAATTCGGGCCGTGACTTTGCCATTTGTGTCGACCCTTGACAAGGCAGAAGAGGCGGTACGGCGTATCGATTCTGCGGGTGCCGAGAGCGGTCAGAGGCCTATTGTTTTCAGTACCTTGGTGCAGGATGACTTGCGCGAAGTACTGCGTGGCAGCAATGCCTTGTTTCTGGATTTTTTCGAAGCCTTCGTAGGGCCTATGGAGCACGAGCTCGGTACGCGTTCGACACATCGTTCCGGTCGCGCACACGGTATAGCCGACGCGGTCCATTATGCCGCGCGTATCGACGCCACCAACTATGCGTTGGCCAACGACGATGGCTCGCAGCGGGATTACTCTCGAGCAGATGTGATCCTCGTCGGCGTGTCTCGATCCGGCAAGACGCCGACCTGTCTCTACCTCGCGATGCAATACGGCATCTTCGCGGCGAACTACCCGCTGACGGACGATGATCTCGAGTCGAATAGGCTGCCGCCCGGTTTGCAGGCGCACCGCAGCAAATTGTTCGGATTACGGATCGCACCGTCACGCTTGCAGCAGATTCGGCAGGAGCGAAGGCCCAACAGTCGCTATTCGTCGCCGCAGCAAGTGCAGTTTGAGACGCGCGCAGCCGATGGCATTTTCCAGCGGCATGGCATCCCATTCATCGACACCACTGAATGCTCCATCGAAGAAATCTCAGCCCGCATTCTCGATGCCACCGGAATCGAGCGGCGCACGCGACCCTAGTTGCGCGCCGTGACTTACGCGCTATAGTTTTGTCGTGAGCATGCGGCCTAACTCCTTGCGTTTCATCGATTCCATCGTCTTGTCGGGCGAGAGCGCTCTGCCGGCCAGTTGGCGTGGGCGTCCGCGCAGTTTCGTCGCGTTGATGTCGCTCTACGAGAGTAACTATCTTCGACTCGCGGAGCTCGCAGGTCCGTTGCGAAACCTGCGAGGCGAGTGCATCTCGGCGATCGAGTCAGACTGCGACCTGCGTCTGCGGGTGGGTGAGGTGTCGCCTTATACGACGCTACTCGAGCTGACGTATCTCTTCGGTTCTGAGGGCGACGAGACCGCATCGACCGCGCCTGATATGCAATTACGCATCTATCACGACGCCTGTCTCGTCGAGGCGCACTCGTGGGCTGTGACGCATCATCATCCGTTGTTGCGCGATTGGCGGCAGCTAGCGGGACAGGATCTCGATCAGCGCTGGGCCCGTAACGTGATGCTCAATAAGTGGTTGGAGTATTGCCTCGACCGCGGTCACTGCCTGCGCGCAGCGAGTGCCGAGCCGAACTGCACCATGTCGCCGGCGACCTGAACCGCTTGATCGAGAATCACGTCGGGTAGTTCAGCACTGTCGAGTTCACTGATTGCCTTGAGGGCCGGTTGTTGTCGCGCCGCCCGCCGCTCGTTCTCACGCGTGAGGCGCTCGGTCTCGAGAGCGGCTCTATCTGCCTTGCGAGTCTCGATGTTCAACGACAGGCTCTTTTGGCTGCGTAGTTTCTCGACGGCTGCGATATCGGCAAGCCACCATCGATAATCAGGATCGCGTCGCTGACGTGCGTTCTCTTCCGTGACGAGTTTGGCGATGGAGGGTGTGAGTTGGCCAGGTTGACCGAAACCTGCCGCCTGAATTCGATCCCAAGGTAGCGCGTCGTCCAGAGAACTCTCGCCGATATCTGCAAGACTGATGGGTGAGGCCAGCGTCACATCGGGCTCCACGCCGCGGTGTTGAGTGCTCTCGCCGGTGACTCGGTAGAACTTGCCGATGGTGACGGTCAGCTGTCCGTTGACAGGCCGTGCGCTCCAACGCGAGAGCGGGACGAGATTCTGCACGGTGCCCTTACCGAAGCTGCGCTGACCCACCACGACGCCGCGACCGTAGTCTTGAATGGCGCCCGCAAAGATTTCCGAAGCCGAAGCACTGAAGCGATCGATCAGCACCACCAGTGGGCCTTCGTAGGCGACACCGGACTGATCGTCATCGAGTACCTCTTTGTCGCCACCCGAGAACTGCACCTGTACCACCGGACCACGATCGATGAATAGACCGGTCAATGATTGCGCTTCAGGAAGGAAGCCGCCGCCGTTCCCACGCAGATCCATCACGATGCTATCGACGCCTTCCTTCTTGAGCTCATCGATGAGCTTGCGGACGTCGCGTGTCGTACTACGATAGTCCTTGTCGCCGGCGCGCTGTGCATCGTAATCGGAGTAAAAGCCCGGCACGTTGATGACGCCCACTTTGTGTTCGCGCTCACCACGCCGGAACGTTTTCAGTTCCTTTTTGGCGGCTTGCGCCTCAAGCGTGACTTTGCCACGCATGAACTCAACGGTTTTTTCCGGCGAGCCGGGTGCGGCGCCCGCTGGCAAGATCTGCAAGCGCACTGGGGTGCCGCCCTTGCCGCGAATCAATTGCACTACGTCGTCGATGCGCCAACCGACGACGTCGGTCATCGAGCCGTCGCGGCCTTGGCCGACCGCGGTGATGCGATCGTTGATCTTGAGCGTACCCGCCGCAGCCGCAGGGCCACCTTCGATCAGATTCATGATGGTGACGTACTCGTCAACCAGCTGCAGTGAAGCCCCGATGCCCTCGTAGTTGAGGCTCATCTGGATCTTGTACTCCTCGGAATTGCGCGGCGAGAAGTAACTCGAGTGAGGATCGAACGTGCGCGCGTAAGCATTCAAGAAGAGTTCGAACACTTCCTCCGGCTTGACCTGATCAGCGCGCTTCAAGACGCGCTCGTACCGCGTACGCAGCACGTCGCGCGCTTCTGTCCAGCTCTTGTTGGTGAGCAGCAGCGAGATTGCGTCGTTCTTAACACGCTTGCGCCACAGTTCATCGAGTTCGGCGGAGTCTTTGGCCCAAGGCGCCGATTCGCGATCGAACTCGAAGCTCTCGTTCAGCGAGAAATCCGGCTCGCGGTCGAGCAGAGCGAGCGCGTGTTGAACGCGTTCCCGATTACGCTGCTGGTAACGCGCGAAAATCAGGTATGCGGGTTCGATGTCGCCGGTGCGAATCATGTCGTCGAAACGCAGGCGATGCGTTTCGAACTCGGCGATGTCACTTGCCAGAAAGTAGCTGCGCTGACCGTCGAGCCCATCGATGAACTTGTCCATCACGCGCGGCGAGAGGCTGTCGTCGATCTTCAGTTTGCTGTAGTGAGCCTCCTCGAGCAACGAACCCACTTGGCGCGCGATCATCCGTTCTCGAGCGGTGGGGGCAAGGGCGCCGGGCGGCAACAACGAGGTGTTGGCCGTCAAACGCGAGGAGCTGCCCACCGTCAGCAGTGCGGTCAGCACTACGGTAAAAGCGAGCAGGGCGGTCGGGCGGCGACTGGAGGGGGTCATGTACGGCCTTGGCATCAGTTAGACTCGCTTTGCAGACTAGAGTGCCTGCGCCGCACCTTCAAGTGCATAGAACCCCGTCAAGGAAGAAAATCGATGCAACCGCTCGCCATGCTGCTCGGGATCGTCCTCGGATCGGCCGTTTCCATCACGGTTGCGCTGATTTTGACGCTGATTGTGTTTCTGTTCCTGCCCGAGTTCGCTGAGCGCATCGGGGAAGAGTTTCCGCCGTTGATACAGACTCTGGTGGTCACCGCCGTCTTGGCGGTGGTCTCGGCGGCAGCTTTCGTCGGTGAGTTACAAGCCCGCCGTTGGCGGCGCCTCGCGCAGGGCGTCCTTGCATTGATGTTGTTGCTTATTGGTTGGTGGGTTTGGCCCGAACCTAAAGCCTAAGCTGATGGAGTGAACAAGATGTCCTCGATCAAATCGTTTGCATTCCCGGTTGTCGTCGCGCTCGTGGTGCTACTCGCTGGCTGCACGACGCCCACACCATCGCCGACCACGATGCTCGCACCGATTTCCGTAGTCGAGTACGAACGCCATGTCGCAACGCTCTCGAGTGACGAGTTCGAAGGCCGTAAGCCGGGTACGGCGGGCGAACGCAAGACGGTCGAGTACTTGATCAACGAGTTCAAGAAGCTCGGTTTGAAGCCCGGTAACGGTTCGTCCTGGTTGCAAGAGGTGCCCATCGTCGAGATTACGGCTGGGTCTGATGCGAGCTTGCGACTCGGTTCGCGCGAGCTCACCTACTCACGCGACATGGTCATCTGGACCAAGCGCCTCGTGCCCGAGGCCAGCCTCGCCGATAGTCCGCTCGTGTTCGTCGGGCACGGCGTCGTTGCGCCGGAGTTCGGTTGGAACGATTACGCGGGTGTCGACATGAAGGGCAAGACCGCCGTGATCCTCATTAACGATCCCGGTTTCGCGACGAACGACGCCAGTTTGTTTCGCGGTCGAGCGATGACCTACTACGGTCGCTGGACCTATAAATTCGAGGAGGCCGCGCGGCAGGGCGCGTCCGCCGCCATCATCATCCATGATGACAAACCGGCCGCTTACCCTTGGGATACGGTGCAAAATAGCTGGACAGGTCCGCAGCTCGACATGGTTGCTAAAGATGGCAACGCAGGTCGCCCCGCCATCGAAGGTTGGGTCACCAAGGCCGAGGGCGATGCCTTGTTGCGGGCGAGCGGGCACAGCTATGACGCGCTACTGCTGGCCGCGAGTCAGCGCGGCTTCAAGCCGATTGAGCTTGGGCAGACGGCCAGCGGCTCCGTGCGCAACCTCATTCGTCGCGCATCGTCATCGAACGTGGTGGCGATGTTGCCCGGAAGCCGACATCCGGATGAAGTGATCGTCTACATGGCGCATTGGGATCACCTCGGCAAGACGCTCGCGCGCTCGGGTGACAACATCTTCAATGGCGCGCTCGACAATGCTTCGGGCACGGCCGGCTTATTGACCATTGCGAAAGCGTATTCGGAGTCGACGCCGCGTCCCGAGCGCTCGGTGGTCTTTCTCGCCGTGACGTTGGAGGAGAGTGGCTTATTGGGTTCGGCTTACTACGTCGCCAATCCGATCTTC
>Ga0315903_10002122_pt1 | contig 29768 bp, 36 predicted proteins | sample LakEriMetagenome_7_FD_203524 | JGI IMG/M metagenome (GOLD analysis project Ga0315903, IMG submission 203524) | Freshwater fungal communities from buoy surface, Lake Erie, Ohio, United States - Buoy 2 MA119 | ecosystem: Environmental > Aquatic > Freshwater > Lake | place: USA: Lake Erie, Ohio... | reverse complement strand
AATTTGATACTGAGTAGTGTTTCGCAAATTAAATGAGTGGGTTGATGCAGTACCGCCAACGAATGGATATATCGCATTGAACTTAGTCCAAAGATTCGCAGACTTGAGCGATGTTACCAACGTGCAGACTGCGCCCGATATGGTCGGGTTAGTTATGCCAGTAGCAGTCAAAAACGCAGCGCAGTCAGGGTCAACAGCCGCAGCATAAACGTAAGGATTAATTATAAAACTCATGCGTAAGTACCGATTAATGCCACCTTTAATCCCGTTGCCGTGCCGTTGCCGATTTGGTCGATGTCGATTGTCATCTCTGCATCATCGGCAAGAGCCGTGTCGCTAATTACTGGAGGCGTGGCTGCCGTTGTACTTGTCTTTTCGGTGTTATCAATGGTTAGTTTAGTGCTTAATATGCTTACACCGCCCTCGTTAATGTCCACCGTAAAGATACTGCCCGATGCTTGCGCTGTGGTTAGCGATGCCCGAACTGCTATAAGGGTAACAGCGCGAGGCATCCTGAAAGTAATCTTTGCCGTTCCCGTTGTGAGTGCCGTGGTTTCATCCGATGCAGCAACCACAAGCTCGAAAGGCAAAGCCGCAAGCGTGCCATTCCCTCGAACATACTGCGAGGTCGTGCCGCCTAACACATTGCCCAAACTTCGATTCTTCCAAAGGTTATTTACCCCAGTAGTGTAGACCAAAAGGTCATTGTTAACGGGCGTAACGGTTGTGATGTCAACATCGCTAAGCTCGTCAAGCTGGAAGCCGTTTTGCACAAACACATATATCTGACCATTGCCTGCATTCGCACGCTCAACAATCCCGATACGTGTTAAGTGATTTGGCGCTAATGGTAGCGTGTTGGTGAGTGAGCCTGCGGTATTTCCTACATAAAGCGTATCGCCTGCGGTAAACATCCCAGTGTTGATACCATCGACCACGCCCTGCGTTATGATGTAGCCCTTTTGATTTGGTGCAATCGAACTACTGAATACAAGCCCTACCGTTTTGGAGCTTGTCGCCTCGGTAGTGTTATTCGCGAGCTTCACCGTCATGCGGTCTCCAGTTGCGCCAAAGGCATAGACAGGCTGCCCTCGGTTAATCGTTACGCTGTCCGCATTTGTGATGTAGGCGAACATTTGATTCGGTGCAACGCCAAGTATTTGGAAGTTCGTCCCGTCATATATTGCAACGAATTGCTGGTTCGCTGCAATGTCGCCGCCTATGATTGGCACGGTGTTATTCTTTGCAATGTTAACCGCACCAAGTCCGTTTATGTTTAGCGTTGATGCGCCTGTGTTCGCGTTAGTGAATCCTATCGCGTATGCATCGTTGAGGTTGTATGCTGTTACCCCTGCAATAGTTACCGCGTAGGTATCAGTCCCCGTTGCCTGACCGCCTTGCATACCCGTTGCGGCGGTGCTGTCAATCGTGAAGCTCGGATATGTACCGCTTACGGTTATATCCGTGCCGCCTATGATGCTTACGATTTGGTCTGGTGCGGTGTTGGTTACAATGTTACCCGTTAAGTCGATACCCGTGCCCGCTGTTAACGCATCTTGTTTACCGTCGAATGTATTAAAGTCGGTTGCGCTTAAATAACCGTCGCTTACCGTTGTAGCCTGCGTTATACTTATATCGGGTGTAGCCCCACCGCTGGAGCTTAACGGCGCGCTTGCTGTTACGTCTTCAACAATCGTAACGGGTATTGTTGGCTTGTTTAATATTTGATTATTTCCGCTCGTTGCGTTCCAGTTTGAGGGCTGTTCTACAAGCGGAAAGCCTGCTCCGAGGTTAGTCCAATAAGTCGCGTTTGTTGGTAGTATTGAATCGTTATTAGCGATACATCGATATACGTTACCATTATACCAAACGACGTTACCGATTAAATACTGATTGCCCGTAGAGCTTAAATGGTCGGTTGTGAAAGGCAACGCTAACAACGTACCGCCACCGCCCCCACCGCCTACGGCTACTAACGGGTCGCTAGGTGTACCATTTCCAGTAATCGTAACCCCGTCAACCGAAACCTCGGTTAAGCAAGGCGTACACGGTAAAAAGTCGGGCGGTAATGGTATGTCGCCCGTGTTGCAAATATCGTAACACGTATCCTCTGAGCCGCTAACTATTTCAACTTCTAAATCGATTACAACCGTGGCAAATTCGAAATTAGGCGGTAACGTTTTATCGCCCACCGTGTAGCCGTTCGGGATTACTTCGTAGCTAACAACGTCTATTACGTCTTTAAATCCATAATCGCGCCCGCTTACTAACTTATAAACCCGAGAGGCTACCCAGTCGCCCGCATCTTCGCCGTCGCATGGTAGGTGCGATTTGCGAACTATTGCATACGCCGAAAGGTTAAATTTCGTCGAATACATTTGCTTGCAACCGCTAACCCGTAGGCTATCGATTTTCGATATGTTTACCTTACCGCGCTTCGCCCAAAATAGCGTACCCTGTTTAGAATCGTAATCCGTTACGGGTATTGCTTGCCCGTCGCCTATGTAGTAAATCCACCCCTTATCGCCTGTAAGCTCACATAAACCATATATGCGGTCGAATATATTACTAACCTCTACGCGTTGGTTTAAGCGGTCGATAATGCTTTTTAAAATCATGCTCCCAATTGTTTATTGATTTGCTCAACTATTAATTCTTCATGGTATCTCAAAAACTCTATTTCTTCTTCTTCGGTAGGCTGAAAAATTATACCATATCCACGAAAGGAATCGTAAACGGGGTTGACCTCTTTGCCGAATTGTAAGCCTTGCGCCTTTAAATATTCGCGGTCGTCTAACATTAACGCGGCGGTTAACCCTTGTTCGAGTATTGGTTCGGTTAAAAAGTTACGCCGCAAAAAGCCCGTAAACTCGAGCGGTATTGGTCGGCGCTGTTTTCTAACTGTGTAGCCGGGTGAATAAGGTGTTTCGTAATCGCCGCCACGCCTTGCGGGTAATGGTATTTTTTGCCCCGCCGTGTTTAGGTTACCGCCCGAGGTTTCGAATATTCTATTGTACATGATTCGGCGTAATTCGATAGCGGCTAAATATAACGGCTCAAAATTACTTAGCCAGTCGTTATATAGCGCGTCGGTTCGTTTTTTCGCCTCTTCGGGTGTCATGGCAGCGCCGTTACGTATTTAATGTTTTTACGGCAATCGAAGCAATGGTTATCGTCAGGTAATCGCATATTTTGAAGCATCGCCGTTAATTCGGTATTGTATTGTTCGGCTGCAATGTCGCGGGCGTTTGTTATGCCGCCTAAATCCTTTGCGCCCTTGTTTACGATTACCGAAGTGTTCGCCCGTTGGTTAGGGCTTACCGTTAACGCGTAGTTATATATTTCTACGGCTGTGGCGTAGGCTAAAGCTAAACTCATTTGATTACCGATTGAACATAACCACCCGCGGCGGTCGCAGCTAACCGAGTAATTTAAACTCATACCCGTTGTATACTTGTTATTCGAACTACTTAATACGCTTACGCCGTCGGTTGTTAGGTTAATACCTATTGCATCTACGAACGGGCAAATATGCGCCTCGCGTACCGAACCGCCGCAATCGTAGCAACTACCTTTTTTCGGGATAAATTTAACCGTGTTCATAGTCGATTCATAAACAAAAGCCAAATCTAATTTTCGGCGCTTTGCTGCGAACTCCTTACCGATATAATACTCGATGCCGCCAGCCGTGTACGTTATTGTATCGATTAACTGCAATGTAGTCATATCGAAAACAAGTATCGGTACGTTTGTATTACTCGAATCAATTGCGAGCGTTAAATCGCTTATAAATAGGTTTAAATAGCTTAACGTGTTCGGGCTTATCTTAACACGTATGCCGCCGTAATTACCCGCCCCTAACGCCGTTTGAACGTTGCTGTAATCGGTTACGACTTGCCCCACCCGTTTCGATTCGATAATCGTGTCGGCTTTCATCATTGGACTAAGGCGCGTAAGAATGTCGCTGCTTAATTTTTTCCAAGCGAAAGCCCGTTTATCCTCAAATAATTGAACGCCGTTTAAATACTGGTCGGTAATTAATTGCCCTAAAAAGGTGTTATTTATACCGAGTTCGTCGATATATAAGCCCGTCGTAGGTTCTGCGAGGTTGCAATCGCGTAAGCCTAAAAGTGATTCGTAGCACATAAGCACAAAGATAAAAAAAAGAGGGGTTATAAAACCCCTCCTATTCGGTTACTAAATTATCTAACCCAGTTTGCGTCAATAAGTCTTCATCGGCTTGCGATAATAAACCTACCGACGCTTTTACGGGTTTACGATTTCAATGCAGTTAACATAGTTAACGCCTGCGTATTTATCGCCAGCCTCGTAAATATCGGTTGGCAATGTTACGAGTTTACCAGTATGCGTTAAAACGATGGATAAGTTACCGCAATCGTCCTTCATGGTTAGGTCAACAGGTAAGCCCGCAGGGGTGAAAGCAATTGTTTTGCTGTAATTGCTACCCGCTACTGGTGTAATACCCGCGTTCCATTCTGCCATATTGAACGATAACCATTGCATCGCGCCCGCAGTCGTAGCTAAGTTCTTTAGCTGTGAACCTTGAGCCGCTGCTAAACGTGCATCGTAAGCAAAGCCGAAACCGTTTTGTTGGCTAATAGCCAAAAGGTCGATACCGAATTGCGTGCAGCAACCTGCTTGCACAGCGTTAGCATAACGCTGCATCTCAGCACCACCAAATACCACAGGCGCGCCCGGGTAGTTAGCCATGCGTGTAGCTTGCAGTATGTCAGCCAAAGCAAATTCGTTCAATGCTTGACCGCCCGTTTGACGGGTTGCAACGCGTAAACAGTCGCCCGATACTGTGTAGTATCCTGAAACTTCAGTACCCCACGCACCGATTGACGAAACGGCTTGCGTTGCGGCGGCGCTTGCTACCTTACGGTCTATTACATCCATTAAACGCATAACACTTTCCAATACGTAACGGCTGTTTTCCTGACAATGGCGAGCAATATCAGCAGCGTTAATCAACTGTGAAGCTATGTACGTGTCGGTTGTTTCAAGCGTGTAGGTAGTGGTCGAATCGCCGTAAGTGTTAGTCGAAGTACACGTAAGGATATCTCCGCCCTCTTCAACTTCCGTTTCGGGTAGGCGCTGAATCCAACGAGCCTCAACCGTCTTTAGCTTACCGCGACCGGGCGCTACTTCTTGACGAATTAATTTTACGTTTTCAGGTGAATTAAGAAACTCGAGAAAAGGTAGCTGTTCGCGCTGACCTACTTCGATGAAAAGCTCCGAAAGGCTCATTTGCACGTTCGGGCATTCGGATAAAATGCGAGAAATTGACATTTTGTTTTTAGGTTTTAGAATTTGTCTTTGCACTTAATAGGCGGCAAAGATTCAAGCCTAAAAATAATTTGTCATTTGAGCGCTGTAAATTTACGAAATGTTTTTGTATTTAAAAAAGTCGTTTTATATTTGCTCTCGAAACATTCTTGCAGCTGTTTCGTAAAGGCAAAAAATTAGAACCTAACCGTTCAAATTAGTCCCCGAGATAACTGCAAGTATCTTCGGGGTTTTTTTATTCCCTAAAAATAAAATTTAGTTCGGTCGGGATAAACTACGGCTGCGAACTTGTAAAAAGTGTTACAGTGGGCATTAGTACCAGCACAGCGGTGATGCAAAGGAGTGAGCCGCACTACTAATCGGGCTACCGAATGGCTCGTAAAATAGACTCCAACCTAATAAGGCACGGCGACCTGTTAGGCACAGCGTTCGAAGGATGGCTCCGAAAAGCTATACGAACGAAATTGTGAAAGCGTAAAGCGATTTAAAACCGCTTTGGGCTAATCATGCTTTCACAGTTTCTCAGGATTCACCAAAAAGCTATACATAAACTACTATAAGTTTATTGTAATATTATAATACTGATGGCTCAAAAAAAAAGAAAACAAAAAAAACAAAGTTGGCAGTTTACAATAATGTAAAGGGCTATACTGAGCCAACAAGCTATCGAACAAAAAAACAATACTTTGTTTACGTTTTAGAATTCGAAAACAATTCTATTTATGTTGGTGTAGCTATTGATATAAATAAGCGTTTTAAACAACATATAGGCGGCTATGCTGCTAAATTTACAGAGGAAAATAAACCGATTAAAATAATTGAAACTATGCCAACGCATACAATAGAGTTGGGGTTGGCTTGCGTATTTGAAAATTATAAGGTTTGTGAGTATAAACGTTTACACCCAAATAAAAAGATAGGCGGAGGCGCTCGTAAAATGAGCCGCGATAAATACCGATAAAAAAAAACGCGCCCCGATTACTGGACGCGTTTTCAATTGCCTAAACTAACTATTGGTATGAACGAATAAAGAACGAGCCGAAATATACTACGGTAAATCGATTTTACCAAAAAAAGGTTTATCGCTTACCGAACGTCGCCCTTCACAGCTCCATAACTGACGCGCCCACCAATTAGCCGAACCTTTCGGCGAAGGGATGCCAGCACTACGAGCGCAGTAAGAATTACCTGCATCCGTGCCGGGCTTAATCCGATAGCCCGAAGCGCCAAAATGAATCTCGTTACCTTCATCGTCTACGGCTTTGTACTTTTTGCCTTCGCGCTCCGAAGCGGTAACGTTATAACCCTCATACTGCGGCATAGCTTTCTTTTGTTAGCTTGGTTTGTAAATCATTAAGGATTACGTTAAGCGCCTGAGTTAATTTTTCAGGTTTCACCATTTCTGAATGTTCGCCTTGCCGCCATTCGGCGTGATGCTTCAAAATTACGTATGCTTGGTATAATGTCATTTCACAAAGAAACGAGGGTTAACGCCTTTAACACGTTTATCGGCTTGCGTTTCGATTGCAGGGATTAACGGTTGACCTGCTCGGCTCATAGGCTTGCCCGCGTGCGGGTTCTTTTGAATGATACCCGCCGCCGTTGCTTCGGCTATCAATACATCGTTAACACCTAAGAACGCGCCCGCTTTGTCTTTCGATTTTAAGCGTTCGCCCGTCTTACGGTCTTTAACTATTGCGCTTCCATCGTCCTCTAAATCGATAACAAACTTTTCGTTAATCGCAGATTTAAAGCCTTTAATCGTATACTCGTTTACGGTAGGGTCTAACTTCAAAGAACTAAGTTCGCGCTCGAATACGCTGCTTACCTTAATCGCTTTTTGTTCCTCTGCGGCTTGCGTTTTGTAGCTTTCGAATTGCGTTAACGCTTCTTGCCTTGCTTGCTCAACTTCGGTGTATTTACGCTCAAGTTGTTTGTGTTTCTTTTCCCACTCAGCGACAAGCTCGGCTGCGCCGTTACCCGTTGCTTTTTTCTCCCATTCATCGCGTTGCTTTTCGTATTCAGTCTTTGCACGTTCGGCTGCGTTGCGGATTACGTCTAAGCTCTTTTGTTCTTTAAAATCGTCTTCGGTTAGAGTAACGCCAAACGGTTCGAAGGCGCGTTTAACGACGTTAGCAATTGAGCCGTTAAGTTTACCCAGCGTTGCGGCGTGTTCTTTTTGGTCTATCCAATTTTGTTGGAATTTCTCTTTAGCTGTTTCGAGGTTTTCGGCTTCGTCGAGGTTTAGAAACTTCACCAGTTCTAACGCCTCCTCGGGTTTCATTGCCATAAATTATAGGGGTTTCAATTTGTTTTAGTTTCAATTCACGAGCGCCCCGTGCTAATAGGTTCGAGGCGACTACATCAGATGCCTTAATAATTTTGCCGTCCGATAATAGTAAATACTTCATGCAGCACAAAGATAGTTAATTGAAATTGCAAAACAAAAAAGCCGCTTGTTAGGGCGGCTCGAGTATTGTTTGGATTAATGTTAATCTTTGAAGGCTTGGTTAACTTCGTCTAAAAAAGTTTCTTTTATCCAGTTCGAAGAAAATTTAAATTCTGTTTTTTCAATTACTTCGAAAATGCTAATAGTTCCGTAAGTGCCAAACTTTGTTTCGCGAACTAAGTTAGCCCAATTTCTCCATTCTTGTACTGAGTTAATTGAGTTCCAAGTTGAGATTAAGGTTTCGATTTTTGCTGTGTAAGGGTTCATGTGTGTAAGTGTTTAATTGTTTAACAGCACAAATATAGAAACACTTTTTGAATCTGCAAACTATTTCAGTAAAAAAGTGAAAATATTTTTTTACCTAATCGATATACCCCTCCGCTCTTGCGCGTGCTTTAACGGTTTCGGGAACTTTTGACGCTGGCACGGGTACTAAATCATGGCGGCAATTCCAACCGCCCACGAATGTAAAAATCGTTCTACTATCCGTTCCATCGATTCGCCCCGCCCATGTACCATTCTTAATGTCGTTTATATCCGCGCTATTTTGACCCCGCCCCCATGCCTCTATTTCTTTTCGGTGGAATATTTCACCCTGCCTATGTTCGCAAAACGGGCGCGTCGTAGGTATTTCACCACCTAAATATTGAAACCATTGTATACCGATTTCTTCATTAACAGCCGCCGAAAAGCTACGGTCTGCGACGGCTTGCGCTGTGGTGGCGGTTGTTTTAATGTGTCCGAGTAAATTACCGTCGAGTTTACTATCGCCTATTATCGTAGCGCTTAAAGCCTTAACGGCTTCACGTAACGGGGCGCGAGATGCGATGTTAGCGGTTAGCTGCTCTAAAAAAGGTTGTGTTACGCGTTCCCTTAATCCACTACCAAAAAAACTATTTATCGCGTTCTGTTTACTTATTTGAACTAATCGCCGCTGTGCTTCGGTAGGCTCAAACCCCGCCTCGAACTTTTGTGCTATTTCGGTAGATAGATTTACACCCGCTTCGATTTGCGAAAGGAATTTACTCACCGCCTCTTTGTATTCGCCGCCCGCTAAAACCTTATTTAGTTCGTCGGCTATTAATCCGATTCGGTTAATATTTGCATCGCTCTGAATAATGTTCCCGGTACTATCTACGTCCATATCGCGAAGCAACGGCTCGACGGTACGCCACGCATCGAGCTGGGCGCGTTCGGCACTCGTAGCCATGTCCTTCGGTATCTGTTCAAATAACCGAATTTTCTTTTTTATCAGTTCGTCAAGCGATGCCATTTAATAAGTCGCGTTGCGCTTGTTGTATAGGGTCTAATTGTACGCGCACCTTTTCGGCTGCAATGTTACGCAAGGCTACGACCTGCTCCTGTAATGGTAGGTCGGTAAACTTTGGAGCATCTTCGGTTGGTATGTAGTTACGAATTAACTCCATTACTAACTGCGGGGCGCTAAAGTGTAACACGTCTTGCCACTTTTCAACCGTTCCATTCGCCACCCTTGCAGCAATATCCGCGCTACTCATTAACAACAATTCATCTGAGTGAATAATTAAATCGTATATCGCGCTCGTTTCCTCGTCGGTGTAGTGAATAGCTTTAATATAATTGTAAACGTTGCTAAACGTAACCGAAGGCGGTACGCCCGCCGCGATGCCTTCGCCTATTACAGCTAAATAATCGCTTGGTGTACTTATGTCGAAGGTCGTAGGATAAACCAACGTAACGCCCCCGAATAAGTCGCCGTAACGCATCTTACCAGTCGTTACAAGTATAAACTCATATAGGCTAAATAACTGGTCTGAAATAGGCTTTAAAAACGCGTACAAACTACGCATCTTATTTAGGCTACCCGTAGCCGTTACACCTTCGCCAACGCCTACCGAACTATCGCTACTCGGTAAATGTAAAATAGAACGCGCTTTTTTCATTTGTGCATCTATTTCCACACGCAAAAAATTAAGCGTGTCCATAGGCGGCGAAACGAATTTTAAGTATTCACCACTTATACCGCTATCGCCCTCGCTTACCGAGGTCTTAGGCTTAATCAATAGCATACCCGTAGGGCTAAAACGCGATTTCAAACCGCCGCCGCTACATGAAGGGCAAGTACGATACCCGCCGTTAATAGGGTCGAATATTTGACCGTCTACGCATTTATTACCTTCGCGGTCGTGAAAGTCGCAAACCTCACCCAACGCCACCATAAAAGGGAACGCGCTCGTTGCTTTGCTTATTTGTAAATAGCTTTCATCGAGTACCACTTGGTCGAGAAAAGGAACGGCGGTAATAAACGGCGACTGAAAACATATTTCGCCGTTAATCAATTGCGGCATACCTTGTAACTTATGGCAGGGAACGTACCCTAGGTTATGAGCAAAGTAAAGCACAGGTTCGCTAAATTCCATTTCGGATTTTTTACCAGTTTGGTAAATCTTCCAAATGTTCATATTATCGTATAGCTCCAGCACGATACCGCTTTTCTCCATTTTAGAGCCGTTCTTAACGCTGCTATAATCGTCGGTAATAACAAGATAGTATTCGCCGAACTTTTGCCCTACAATCGACTTACACGAATAATAATGCGGCATCGGTTTTAATAGGTCGTTGCTAATTACTTCGCTATCGTCCTCGTCGCTGACAACCGTTTCTACGTCCTCGGGTTCGATTGCAATAATGCCGTTCGGGTCTACCAGTTTTAACGTTGGCAGCATCGTTTTAACGAACGCCTCTACGCTTCCAAACTTTTCTATTTCCTCGTTAACGAACCTTTGAAAAGTATCGTCGCCAAACCTTTCGTCCGCTTCAGGAAAATATTTAATACTCCAATTTTGGTCTGCGAACGCACGGCTTACCGTAGATTTAAAATCTTCGAATACGCTTAACGTCGTAGGCTTATAATTCGCCTTAATGTATTGCGCTTGTACGTCGGTTTGATTCGGGGCGCGTACGCTTAACAAATGCTCGGGGTAAACGTCGGGGCGCGTATGCGGTAAAATAGAATCGTACATCTTCGCCGCGTAGTTATACCCGTCCCAGTATTCAGGGTACTGACTTACACCTGTGCGTTGCTTAGTGATAGGGTTAAGCGGCGATGACCTTTGAGCCTCCGCCCAGCCTTTAAACTTAACAGCAAAGCGATTAACGACCTTGTTTATTTCCTCGGTAGATAGTGCCATTATGCGACTGCTTTAGTTGTAGGGTTAACAATTACGTGCGAACCGCACGATTTAGAACGGCAAAAAGTTGGTTTCATAGTTAATACTTTTGAATTATTGACAAACCGTGTCCATCAGGCGTATTTAATGTTACGGCTTTGTATTTAAACTGTTGGGCGTATTTAACAAGCTGTGCAACGTCATCAATTTTAATACTATCATGATAAACGATTACACCGCCACGGGCTAGCAAATTTTCGACTATTTTAAACTCCTTTAAAATATAATCCCATGTATGATTACCATCAACAAAAATTAAATCGAAATGCGCTTTCGGTAGCTTTGGCAATTCACTTAATGAATCGTTTATAATAAACTCAATTGATTTGCCGCCTTGCTGCATTACCTTTTCGGCTTCAGCATCTCTATAATCGCCTATGTCGATTCCTACATATTGCCCGCCATTCGGTAAGGCTTCAATAATTTTAATCGATGATTCTCCTTTAAATACTCCAATCTCGAGGGCGGTTCTATATTTTGACATCTTTATAAGTTGCCCAATAAAAACACCTACTTCAGATTCGGAGCTAAATTCCGTTGGCGGTAAAATCTTTTCGGGTAGCGGCTCAAGTGCGTAAACGTATTCGGTTTTAACCGCCTTTTCTTTTTTAGCTTTTACAGGTGTTTCGGCTTTTGTCTCAACTACCTTTTTACTTTTTGTTCCCGGCATATTTGTTCGAGGTTATTCGGTTTATAAAATGTATGTGCTGTTTACCCGCTTCAGCAAACCATTTTTTCAAAAGTCTATCGAGCCATTCCACATAAAACAACGGGGTAAAACCTTGCCCGCCGTAATATGATTGCAAATAGAATCGCTCGGTTATTTGTTCAAAGGTTAAGCGGCGCTGCATCGCGAAGTGAATATATCCGTTTTCGCTTCCGTCGGTTTGACCTACTGAAATAATCGCAGGGTCTAAACCTAATTTAGCTAACGCAACGTTCATATAAAGCTCATCGGGTTGCCCGCCGCCCCATTTCATTCGTAGCTTTTGAACTGGTAGCTGTTTGTTTTCGTAATAGTCTTTAGCTATTATGTAAATCTTTTCGGCTTCAATTCCTTTACGAATGTATTGAATTGAGCTATTGATGGCTGGTAAAACCGCCGTATCGCTTAAGCCAAAATGCTGCCATATATCGTCAGCCCACGCCCATTGCATAGAAGGTATTGCACGCCCTTGCTGTATGGTATGATAGCCAACGGTATGGCTTATGTAATCTTTACCCGCGTTAATCAATTCGTTAACCATAGGCTCTAAATCCTTGAGCGCTACGGCATCGACATCGAGGTAAATATTATGGTCAAAAGGTAAGTAATCGTATAAATTAACCTTTAACTTACCGGGGTCTAACTTACCGCCCGTTGTTAGGTGTTCAGGTTTAATCTCATTAATTGAATCGACGAAATCCGCAAGCCCGTGAGCGTACCCATAGCACTTACTTCTATCATCTACGTAAAGGGCAATTTTAAGCCCGCTATTGAATCGCTTAATACTAAACGCTAAGTTATAAGCCGCGCCATAGTAATGCGGTTTACCAAACGCAAAAAGCACAACCCCGATATTATTCGAGGCGTGCTTTTGTTCGTTAGTCAAATTAGCTAAAGATTCCCGCTGGTGCATTGTACTGAGTTGGGATATCTTTATCGCGCCATGAAAAGGTTACCTCGTAGCGCTGTAATTCGTTATTCTGCTCGGGCAAAATAAAGTTAGCGCTCGTTGTAATCCCTACGGGCGGGTCGATAAAAATAATCTTACCGCTGTCGCACATATACGCCATAATCCAACCAACGCGACGGTTATTAACGTCGTTCCAAAAAAGGTTATTTTCGTCGGTTACATTTGCATCGTATAACGTGGCGGTACGGTCTTCATTAATGCGGATAGGTGTACCACATCCAATCGGGCTATCTACCGTTACGGGCGAACCTGCTGGTAATGCAAATCGTATGTCTTCGATAATACGGGCTTCGCCGCTCGCTAATAGCGCAGCAATTTCTACCGCGTCCGACGGGTCGGCTACGGTTACATTACAAGCGCCTACGATAATCGCAGAAACACCGCCGAGCTTATACTCGTTGCAGTCCACCAAATTATGTTCGAGTAACGACGAATCGCAATAGGAAACGCATCCCATAATTTAAAAGGTGTTTATTGTTTTACCTTCGGTTCGATAGGTCGAAAGGTTGACACCTAAAAAAGGATTGCTCAAATGTTCCCCAAATTTACAAAATTATTCTTGATATAAGTTAATCAAATCTTGAGTAGTTATTCGTTCGCTATCCTGCGTTAAAATAAACGGCTCTGCGTTGTTATCTAATATCGAAGGTAGGCAATCGGCATCCACGCCAACACAAACCGTCTTACGCACCTTATCGCGCTTGTTATAAAGGTCGATTGTTAACGCTCCTAAATCGTCGGCGTTATCGTATTCGATAGTAGGAAATTCGTTATCGGCTGGAAATACCGTATCGCCGTTTATGTAGCAATTATCGAAATAGAAAACAATCGAAAGGAAATCTAAAACGTATTCAGGCAACCGCCCGAAATAGTAGCTTAGTTTTTTTTTGCGGTCTACAAAACTTGCAGACCAACGCCCCGAAGCATATCTAAATAAATCGGTGTCGGTATCGTATTGCGGTTGAAAGCGTCGCCCCTCTAATCGAATACCGGGCAAAAACGAGGTACCATAAAACGCTAATCCAAATTGATTCTCGCCGTTGCAACCTTCAATCTTAAAGAACCTGCAATCGTCCGAGTAATCGCCTATTTGAATAACCTCGCTGTACTTATCATAAGCCGCCCAATTTTTATCGGCTCGCACGGTTATTTTTTCAACGGCTATCACTCCGTTAAGCGAAGCGCCAAACTGCGAACCTAATAAACTAACGAACCCTGTTGAGGTGTTTGTAATGGTGTAGGTGTATGTACCTACGGCGCTTATTGTGGCGTATGTAATGCCGTCTACCTGTAATCGTAAACGTGCATTTGTTATGGAACTTACAACTATCTCAACGTAATAATCTTTATCCTCGCATAATTCAGTTATGCTAATTAGCTCGGTTTGGTTACCTAACGCAGTAAGCTCGATTGTTGCCTCACCCCCACCAACTACCCAATCGTCCGCGCCCGTTACGGGTGTCGATGTCCAGCCGATAGGCGGGCAATCAATACATAAAGGGTCGCCGTTAAAGAAAGGATTATAAATAAAATATTGCCCGCAAGTATTCGTACAATAATCGGCAATCGCTAAACGATAGCAACCCGAATCGATTGTATAATCCGAAAGGTCGATACCCGCCGTTAAATATTGGTCTTTAACAGTTAGCACAGGGTCGAGCCTTTCAATTATTGAAAGCGTTTCGGCATCTACTAAGCCCGCAAATAAAGCGCCCGTAGGTACAGGCTCGACGCTATTAACTATAAACACGCCGTCGAACTCATCACCCGCTAAACCATTAAAGTAAAATAGCAAGCCCGCCGAGGTTGTATCGGGCGTGTTGAGGTAAATCGTATGTGTACCCGGTGCGTTTAAATAAAGAAACGAGCCGCTCGGGAAAATACCAACTACTAACGTACCGCTGTTATAGGTTTCAATCGTTACCGTTACCTTATAGTTTAACACCACGTCGTAACGCTCATAGCCTTGTATGTAACCGCCCGTATTACCCGTTGCGGTTATTTCGCTACCCGACTGCGTCCAATCGCCCGAAAGTACATCGCTAACAAATTTTAGTTCGCCGCATACGCCCGTTTCGAGCTGCCAAAATAGTTGGTCGTTAAAGTCTGCTAACTGCGCAAATTGATTGTTACAACCTTCGCACGCTTCAGGCAATATGGTATTAAATAAAACAGGTTGGTTTGGTATCGATGTGTAACTCATGGTAAAAGTTTGTTTGAACGTAGTTCGAATTGTGCGCCCTTGCGCATTACTGATTCTATTTGTAGGTTTTTAATGTACGTCGGCGCAACGGCTAACGAATCGTCTTTACGCCCGAGTAAAATAGGCTTTGAGGTTTCGCTTGTTATCGCGTTTATCTCTGCCATGCTTAATGGGCGTTTAAACTTATATACATACGCTTGCACGTCGTTAATGTCTACGGGTTCGAGCGTTTGCGGTGTGAAGGGTTGACCGATAACGGAGAAATAAGAAAACGCAGAAAGCAGGGTAGTGTTTTGAAAGTTGCTACCAAATCGTAAGAAACGTTGTATAACGTCGGGGTATGGTGTTGTATTTGTTGCCGATATACCTATATCGATTGCAATTAAATTACCAGCCTCGCAAATAAATACTTCGTTGTTTATTTCATACCACGCAGGTTGACCCGTTGCGGCGGCAAAATCGCTACCAGTTATAAACCGAGTTTCTAACAAATTCAAAGCCGCGTCAAATCGTTTAATCATTAATTTTACTTGCCTACCCATAGCATTACCTACGGGCGCAAACGTTAAGGGGTCTAAGTATTCATCTAAAACAACGCCCGCATTAACGGTATAAATACCGGGGTTCGAAACGATGTAATACTCATACGTACCCGGTACGGGCTGCGTAAAGTTACTGGGATTAACTACAGGGTTGAGCCAAATAAAATAATGCGATAGCAAGCCCGATAAGGTGTTTTGTGTTGGGGCATTAACTACGCTAAACTGGTTAACGATTTGATTCGCTGTTGAGCTGTCAAATCGCAATACACCCGAAGCATTTGCAGGATTGAACCCCTCAAAGAATGATTCTAACGAGTTCGGGTAACCGCTTAACCAATTTGCCGAAACAACCTCGTTACGGTACGGGCTGTTATAAATAGTATTGCCTACACCGTAAGGGTCGTACCCGTTAGCCGTCGCCGTGTTAGGTGCTATGCTTCCCGTCCAGTTCGACTGAATGATTACCCCGTTTGTTTCGTAACCCGTATTATTGAATACTACTATATCCTGAATTAGGTTAGTATCAAATATTATTTCGCTTGTTTTAAGGTTTAATATATTGCTTGTATTGCACTCACCAACGAACCCGAATGTTTCAGCCCTAAAGCCCCTAAACGGCGTTTGCGTAAATTCGCACAGCGTATCGCCGTTATCACATTGCCCGACCTCTAAATATAATTCGTTACCGAAATCGGTCGCCTGATATAAACGCCGTGTATCGAATTGCATTTCAATATCGGACTGGTCGAATAGGTTAGCCGACGCGCCGATTTGCTGAAAGTATGAAGCCTGTTCGATGCGTAACAACGGGCGACCGTTGGCTTGCTTTTCAAAACCCATACCGAGGTTAAGTTTTGAGCGCATCGCTAAATACAACTGCTCAAAGGTCGCAAGTATTTCGACATTGCTTTTTAGTCGTATCGATTGCCCGTTAGTGTAAAACGCTACATCGGTTTGCGGATAACTGGCAGCAAAGAAATTCGAATCGAAATCTACTAACCCGTCGCTCATACAATTTACCAAATGCGCGAACGTATCGTAAACCGTGTAAGCGTATGCGGGGTTAGGGTAAATAATTACGCCCGGATTAAAAACGTAAAGAGGTACGGCGGTCGGTGGCGTTATCGGTGTGCCGTTCTTTGATGTAGTGAGGCGAAGCGAAAATGGTATAGACTTATTGTTGTTTATCTTCGTGCTAAATGTTTCATCGTATAGCTTTGTTTTAACTTGGCATCTATCGAGCACAAAATTACATTCAGTAACGATTATATACCCATCGACTAAACGCTCCCAAACGCCACTCGAACAAATGTATTGAACCGATACGCGCACTAACTCACAATAACCCGAGGTTGCTAACTTATTGTAAAGATAGCCGAACACATCGCCACCGAATATCAATTCGTTATCGAATGAAACAACCCGCGCCCCTATCGTATCGTCCTCGTTAATATTAATACCAAAGTCCTCGGGGTTTAGCGGTTGCCCTCGGTCGATGCCGTCGATTAAAAACTTTAATTCAGATGCCATGAATACCGCGAATCGTTGCCGTTAAAATTAACTATCGTTTTATTGCGCTTTAGGTCGCGCCTCATACCTTTTATTTCTCGCTCCATAGATTTACTATTTAGCGAAGCATTGACGTTAATAGGGCGCTCCTTTTTGCCCATATAGTAATTTAATGCAGGGCGGACGTAACGTTCATCGATTAAACGTTTAAACGCCGCGCTTGAGGTGTTTAAAGCATCCAATTCGCTACGGTGGCGGCTTACTGCATTGCGGTTAACCACAAACTCACCGCGCTCGGCTTCGATTAACGTACCGCCCGCCTCATGGCTTTTACCGCCTACCATACCTCCTCGTTTAAACTTTGGTATGGGTGTCGCTGCGATAATAGCAATTTGAGCCAAACCAGCGGCGAGGGCAATAGCCTTTTGCACAGGGTCGGGAGCTTTCGCAACCGCTACGGCTGTGCCTATCGTTGCTTCGAATATAGCCGCCGCCTTTTCTGCGACCGCTTGCTTGCGCTTTTCGGCTGCGACCTTTTGTGCCGTCCTTAATTGCAATGCTTCGAGCTTACGTTGCTTATCGGCTTCGCTTAATGTACTTTTTTCAATAGCTAATTGTTCGGCTTCGGATGCCGCGTTAATTTCCTCGATTCTTTTTTGCGATTGTATGCCTTGCAGCTCAATTATACTACCGAATAAATCGGCGGTCGCTTGCGCTATTTCTGCCAGTTGCTCGAGTTGTTTATCGGCTGATTGTTTACGTTCGTCCTGAATCGCTTTTTGCGTTTCGGCTTCAATAAGTAAAATTTCATTCGCCCGCTCCTGTTCATCCTTAATACTATTGGTCGCGGCTAACTTACGCTGGTCGGCTTCTAAATTGATTAATTGAATACGGCGCTCAAGTGAACTACCCTGCTCAATCTCTAATCGTTTAACTAAACTTATTTGAGTATTTATAGACGATTCGGCGGCGGCTCTTTGCTCTTCGGCAATCTTTTCGGCTGCTTCCTTTTCTTTAGCTACCTTATCTTCTAAAGCCTTTTGGTCTATATCTGCTATTTGTTTAGTGGCATCTTGTTTAATCGCTTGTATGGCGTTTTGTAGTTTAGTTTCCTCTTCGCTACCCTTCGCGAATTTACTATCGATAAACGCCTGCTCAAGTTCGGCAATCTTGGTATTACTTTCGCTTAATATCTTTTCGCGTTGGTCTACCGAATTAGCGAAGGCATCTTGCTCTAATTTGGCTAATTGCTCACGGGCTTTCGTAACCTCTTCGGCTGATTTCTTTTCAGCTTCAGCGGCTTTCTTTGATTCCTCTTTTTGCTTATCGGCTGCCTCCTTTGCGGCGGTTGCTCGAATAACTAAAATATTATTCGATGCCTCTTGCACCGCGTCCGATGCTTCCTTTTGCGTTTCAAGTAGCTTATCGCGCTCCTCTTTATCGAGGTCGAGTATTTTTGATTGCTTTGCCTGAAAGTCTTTTAGTATCTTTTGGTTTGCTGCGATAACCGCCTTTTCGCGTTCAATCTCGAGCTGTGTAGTATTTCGCCCCGCCGCCTTTTCAACTTCGATGCGTCTATTGTACCCGTCAACTATTGATTTCGTCGCGTCGGCTTGGCGCTTAGATGCGTTTTCAAATGCAGCCCCAGCGCGTTCGGCATCGTCCGAAGCGCCTACCCACTCTTTAATCGTATCGACCACGTTACCGATTGCATTGCTTACGGTCTTAAAGCCCGGTATCGAATTTTCGAGAGCGGCTTTAACCTTATCAAAGTTTTCGACCAAAGCAACTAAACCTAACACCAACAAACCGACACCCGTAGCCGCTAACGCTATTCTAAACGCTTTTAACGCGCCCGTAGACGTTCCGACTACCGTAGTATAGATTGCTTGCTTTGCGGTTAATACAGCCGTCTTAATTGCGCTTTCCTCAAGTAGTAAGTTTGCGATTTGCTGAACGCCGTTAGCGACCGCGATAGCGCCCTGAACCTTTAAGATTGCCTTTTGTAAATCCTCACTCTCAGAACCGAACAAAGCCGCCGCACCTTGCGCCACTTCAAACCCCGCTGCCAGTCCTTGCGTAGCTTGTACCGCTGCATCGAACTTGAATGTATCGGATGCAAGGATTCGAACCCTTGCGCGGGTGTCGCCTATTTGGTCTTCGAGCCGTGAGGCTGCGATTAACAACTGGTTAAACTCGGCGGTGTTATCTTTGCCTTGCTGCTCAAGTAAAGTTAACTCAGCTTTTAACCCGCGCAACTGACCCGTTAACGATTTGCCGCTTTTGGTTAGCCGTTCGAGGGCGGTTGTGTTACCTTCGATTGCTTTCTTTACTTCGCCACCACTAAACGCGGCGGCGGCGCTTTTGGCAGCGTCTTTATATTCAGTAGCAATCTTATCCGAAGCCTTTTGCGCCGACTTAACAGCCTCGTTATTTACTTCGTTAATCTTGTTAACAGTAGCTTCGAGGTCGCCCGCGTCGGCTTTATACTTAATTAGAACTTCAGCCATCTTTGTGGTGTTGCTTATAGAACACCCCAAATTTAATCAAAAAAACGTCAATATCGGACTGCATCAATTCTTTAAACTCGAGAACGTTACCGCCCGCGATGTGCATCACTTGTTCCCTGAATTTATCTTGCGCTTGCTTTGCCCGTCGTCCCGGTGAGAACTCAACGCCGCTAACGTTTCGTGTAGCTTTTGGAGCTGAACTCGGTTGTACTCCCATAATGTCGTTAATTCGTCGGGCGACATACGTAGTAAGGGTTTCAGCGGCTCTATATCCAAACCTGTAAAAAAATCGTGCGACCCCTCCTCTGCCATCGCCTCAAATACTTTTAATTTAGCTTGGTGTACGTCGGGGTTAATGATTGCAGGGTTTTCGTCCGAACGCACTACCCACGTCGCAGCAATGTTTAACAATAGGTCGCGGTGTATTACCGTGTTTTGCCTTTCGCGTATTACGTGAATGTAGGTAGCAACTAACGCCGCATTGCGTGGGTTCGTTAGCCCAGCGCCTAAAGCCTTTTCCATTTCGGTTAATATCGCTTCCATTTCGCTACCTGAAAGCCCACTACTTAAACGCTCGAGTAAACTCATGCTCATTGCAAAGCGTTCGAGAGGTAATGCTGTTTCTTTTGGGAATCGGTAATAGGTGTGCCCGTCCTTAGTGAATAGCTGAACTAAATTGTATTTGGGAAGCTCGGCGTTTTGTTTATTGCGCGAAAAAATTAATCGCAGTCGCCCGCCTAATTTGCTGAATGATGTGGTCAATGTCATTATTTACTTTTATTAAACTGCCACTACGTAGCTGGATTATGCAATCATCATTTTCGCCGCTGAACACGTGGCTTATATCATTAACGTTTATCAGTACCTCAACAAACCCAATATCGCGCTCGCTTAATTCGCGCAGGGTGTCATCCTCGGTGTCGAGCGATTCGGTCAGGAACGCTTTGCAGAGGATGAACCCAGTCATATCTAACTCCAATAATCGTGCGGGCATTCAGCATCTTTAACCCGCGTTTTAGCGGGTAGGAAACAACCGCACGCCGTACAAAGGTTTAATGCTTTGTTTTTATGCTGGCAAACGTTACAAATAGGCGTTCGCGTTTCGCTTAGTTCGTTTGCCTCTTTGTTAGCAGTTATCCAAAACCACCAACCGCGAATAATTGTACCTATCCTGCGCATTCGATACATTCCATTAAGTTAATTACTGGCAACTCTTCAGCATCGGTTTCAATATTCGCCACGCTAAAGCTAATACAATCGTAAGCCGTTTCGCATATTGTAAACTCACCACATGAACCGAGCTTAATAGTGTAGCCCTGCCCGTTATCTATCTTTGCATTGTTTATAGTTAACAGCCCATCGACATCAGACGTAACGCTAAACGTTTGAACGCGGTTAGTAGCATTGTGCTTTAATACCACTACAAACTCGGTTTCGGGTTCTACATACCCGAATTGAATACCGCCGTTGCAATAGGCTACCTGAATGCCTGAATCGAAACAAGGTGTACAAACGCTCATAGGTATCGTTTTAAAATTGCGTTTACAAAGTAACGAAAACAATCTAAATAATCGGCGCGTTCGGTTAGGTTTTTACGATTGCTCTTTATGATTTGCCCCTCTGCATTGCATTGTACCTGCTTTGCATCAAATACAAAACCCTTACATTTCTTTGAGTTTACCTTTATATCGAGTTTCTTTAACGCCGTGTTGCAATCGATACGGCTGTTAACGTGGCGCGGGTTCGCTGGTATTATTATTTGATTGTCGGCTAACTTGAGGCGGCGTTTAATCTGAATGTATGCGCTCGAGTTATCGCGTTCCTGTATCGTACCGCCTTTGCCCATAGCGTCGCCCGTTATTCGTATAAGTCCCGTCGGTATGTTTAAAGCATCGACCGCATCGCAGAACGCATCTATCGAGCCGCGCTCAATCTTTATTTCGTCCAATACCCGAGCCGCGCTGCCAACGTTTTGAATTACTAAAGCGCAAAGCGGGTTAATATTGAAATCTACGCTTATAAACGTCGGTAGGTGCGGGTTATGGTTAGCGCTATCATCGATGTGCTTATCGTCATCCCACGCGTATAGGAACGGGTTAGCAACGTCGTCTAATACATCCCAGTCGCCCTCAACAAATCGAGCGTATTGAATAGGCGGTAATTCTTTTAACGCTTCGAGGTATTCGGGTGCGATGTGTGGGTTATCTGTTATGCGGCTCGGTATGTACGCCCACCGTTCGGGTAGGGTGTTTTCCCGGTAACGATTGTATATAATCGACTTAACCCAGTTTTGTGCGGGGTTGCACGTTGCAAGGCAAACGATGGGCGGCTTGCCGTGTGCTTTGTTCCAACTTCCGATACGTTCCTGAACTTTGTAGAATGTTACCTCTTGCAGTTCGTTTACTTCGTCCAAGCCCGCGCCGTTAATCTCTAAACCCCTAAAGCGGTTAAGGTCTTTATCATCGTCGAATGATTCAGCCATAAAGATAAGCTCCGAACCGTTTGTGAATGTTATAACGTTCGTTTCCCTATTCCAGTTCTTAACGTAGTTACTTACCCCGTCCATCATTATCGAGGCGAAGCTCGGAAACGTGGTACGCTTTAAGTCGGGTAGGCTTTTACGAATAACCGCCCACCTCGAACGCGGGTACGTTAAACACAAAGAGGTTAGGGTTAATAATAGCCAATATGTTTTACCGCCACGTATCGCGCCCCCGAAAACAATAACGCGTTTACTACCTTCTACGGCGTAATCGTACGCGGTCGTTTGTGTTTCGGTTAATGTAAACTTCATTCATTCGGCTTACTCGGTTCGGTTCGCACAATAACGAGCGGCTCGGTTGTAGTGATGTTATTATCTATACTTTGCTTCGGCTTGCCATAAGCGCGGTCTAAAAGTACCTCTGCCGCTCTTACATCGCCTTTCGATGCTTTCGCTCTTAATGCTTTTAAAATAGCTTCGCCGGCTGTTATACCGTCCTTTTCTTCGCCTAGTACATCTGCAAGTAATACATGAAGTTCGGGTAGTTTACGCGGTCTTCCGTTCGGGTTTCCGCTTTCTCCCTTTTTCCATCGTGGCTCTATCTTGCCTTTTCCTTTACTTGGCATGGTTCGTTGTATTTACGTTGTTTATATCATTTCAAACGAAACGGTTATTCGCTCTTTTGAGGTAGTTCCTTTTAATTGTTTTGAAGTCTTACCAGTTTCTTTAGTTCTTCCAAATCTTATACACGCCCATTCATTGCTTTTTTTTAATGCGTATACTAAACTTGGCGAGGAAGTCGCTATTGTATATCTATCTTTTTGTTTTTTATATATACTTCCTACATGATTTAATAGTTTAATTCCTATTCCAATACCTTGATAATCAGGCAATATAACTAATCTGTGAACTCTTTTTATGTTTTTTGCTTTAGGGTGTGGAAAGTGTAATATACTTATGAAACCTGCTATTTCATCATTTACAGTAGCCACAAATACATTTGCAGCATTATTATGCGTATGACTTAAATAGTGATGTTTAGCAAACATTTTCCATATTGTTTTATCCGATGTTTGGAATATTTCAAATCGTATGGCTGGTCTATTTTTTTTTTTGCCCTTCAAAATTTTGAAAGGTCATCGTATCTGTATCAAATATCCAATCGGGCAATAGCCAATCTTTTACATCAAGATGACAGGTAACGGCTATGAACTGTTTATCTGTTTTTCTTATAGCTTTTTGCATTGCGAACGAACCAATTTGAGCAACGTTTCTATCCACTACGCTAGTAAATTCATCAAAAACAAATAGCTTTTCGTTTTCTAAAATTGCTCTTGCGAGGTCAACGCGCATCTTTTGTCCGTTGCTTAAAACTGAATACGGCTTTAACCAGCTTGGTGGACTGCTAAATCCTACGGAATTAAATGCGGATGTAATCTCCTCAACGCTGCAAGATTTCGGCATATCGTCTAATACAGTTTCGTTTTTATATTCATACGCTGTAATATAGCTATTTGGAAAAAGTTGTTTTGCTATCGTTGTTTTGCCTGTTCCGCTTTTGCCGACTATTAAACCTATTTGCCATTTATCAGGCAAATCAATATTACCTTCAAATCGCTCAATTATATTTTCTGATTGTAAATCAAATTTGCCTAAAATTGAAGCGACCCGAAATGTTTTTTTCGGTTTAACTTGTTTTATAATGTCAAAAGTCGGCATTCGTATCCTTGTTCAATCAATTTATTATATGTGTTTTCTTGGTGTTCCTCATCTTTACAGATTAACTCTATTCTGAAAAGTTCCTTAATTGTTTCTGATAAATCCTCTATTTCATCGTTTGTATCAAATTTAGGTATATCCAAGCCCCACTCTTCGAGCTGCTCAGTATCCCATTCGCTCGTTAATGCGCTCCAATCCCACTCGCCGCCGCTTACGTTGTCTTTGATTATAAATTCACGCTGTTGCTCTTCGGTTAGTTCTCCTGCAACGATTATAGGCACTTGTTTAAGCCCAGCCTCGCGGCACGCTTTCAAGCGCATATTACCGCCTAAAACTACCATATCGTTATTAACTACGATAGGGCGTATGTTAAGCATTTCGGGGAACGCTTTAATCGAGGTAACAAGCCGCTCGAATTTATCGTCGCGTATCGTTCGCGGGTTGTTCGGGTTTTGCTTAACCTCGGATATTTTAACGGTCTTTACGTTCATACCTTTTCAGTTTGTGCGTTAGTGTTTTCGCGTATCTTATCGAGTTGCTCGGTATTGTTATCGTAGTGGCGTTCAATACGCAGACGTTTAACCGTTTGCCATTTGTCAGCGCCGTTCGTAAAATAAACACGTAAACGCGGTACGCCTAATTCTTTTGCAAGTTCGTACACCTCGGCGCTAAAGCGTTCGTTTCGGGCGGTAATGATATAAACATCGTCGCCGCGACTTATTGCGCGTTTGGCTGCTTCAAAGCCCTTTGGCGTATCGAGTACGCCGTCAACGTCATACGATACCTTCATTTTTGATAATCGCTAAATTTTTTGTTTCCCATTTTTTTTATGAAATGAGCAATATTATTTCTATACAAACCTACTTTTTTATTCGCGTGTATTGCTGCAAGTTTGTCGTCGGGTTCAATATCATTATAGCCTAATGCTATCATTTCATCGTAATTTGGAAATACATCGCTATGCCTATCGTTTTCCTTATCTATTAAGTTGTCCTGTTTACCACCAAATGAATATATCAATATAAGGTTTGTTGGTATTGAATCCGAAAGTTCTTGTTTAAATAATGAAACCTCTTTAGTATACGAATAAAAGTTGACGCTTTGGTTTTGTTTTGCTATTTCAATCCATGCTTTCGCATATTCTTTACTAAAAAAATCGCCAGCGTCGTGTATCCTTATATACTTGTTTTTATATTTAGTTTTAGATAGCTCAGCGTTCATTAATGTTTTGAACCCTTCTAAATCGTTTAGTACAAGTTCTAATTTATCTGTATGCGCTTTCAAAACGTTTTTGAATTTATACGTTCCGTTTTTTGCATAGCAGAACGCAGCGCAAGCCCCGGCATTTGGGCAAGTATTAAACTTGCTTCCATCGCTTAACGTAACCCAATGAGCTGGCAAAGTCCAGCCGTATATGCCTGACTTTTTTAAGTCGCTATTTTGAGTTAGTAAATTCATTTTCTGTTTCGTGCTTTGCGGTACTTTTCAGCCTCGGCGTATGCTATGGCTACGGCTTGCTCGTTTGAATACCCTTCCTCTACTAACTTGCGAATATTCATTTGTATAATCTGTGGCGAGTCGCCTTGAAATAGTGGCATATTACAAATTTACAAATTATAAGTATCGATTCGTTTTTTTACCATTTCGATAAATCGCTCCATCATTGCAGCATAAAAGCCGTTAAAATCCTTATGACCTTCGGGCGCGTGTTCAAATAGCACATAAAGCGTCGAACGTAAACGCTGGCTCGGTGTTTTACTTCCAAGTTCGGCGGCATCGAGTTTAAGGTTATTTAAAAGCTGTTCGTCGTTATAATTGAACTGTTCGCCCTTAAACGCCATAACACCAACCCCGCCCATCCACTGATTAAATAGGGCGCTCGTTTGTTCGGGCGTTAGTTCTTGCGTTCCGATTGTTACTTTAATCGTTTTATCGCGGCGCGTGGCTACCGATTCAATCGCGCAAGGTATGGTTAAGAGGTTGCTCATATCCCGTAAATATCTTTTAAATACCTTTCTGAATAATCGTCAAACCTTGCACAAGTATTAGGGGGCTTGCGCTCTCGCGTTTTCCAACCAAAAAAATAAGCCTTTTTTAATTGTTGTTTCTCTATTGCTTTAGCTTGTTCAAATGCAACCGTATTTTTAATGTCGATGTTTATGTGGTGCTTTTGCAACTGATAAACCAACCAATCTACTGCCGTTTGTTCTGTTTTAGCATCCATACTCAGGCTCGCGCTTATTTGCTTTGTATTCGAGTTTTAGCGTTTCGAGGTAATCGCGTACCATCGCTGTAATTTTTTCGCGGCTCGTTTGCGGTACTCGAAAGCACAGAGTAGCGGTTGGTTCGCCATATTTGGGCAACCTACCAGCACCTTCACGGCGACCGCCTCGATTATCTTTTGCCTTTGCTTCGGACTTCATGCCACAAATATAAGTATTATTTGATTACGTTTTGCAAATTTACGCCGTGTTTTTTAAGTAGCTTCAACCAATCGAGGCAACGGGTTAAATACATTCGGTAGGCTATTGAGGTACGCGGTGCGTTCATTAATTGTGCTGCATAGCTGCGATGCGTTTTAATGGTGTCGGTGTAATATACCGCGCCGTCTTTAAACTCGCTTTGCTCGGGTTCGTGGTTAGTCATGTAATCGATTATGCGTTCCTCGGTTGTCAAAATGGTTCTTTATCAAATTCGTTATTCGGCGCTATTGCGCTAATTACTTTCTCGGTTTCGGGCATCGGTAAAAACGAGCTGCCAGTATTGCCGCCCAAATCGCTAAAGGCTGTAATCGTGTTGTTATGCTGAAAACGTACCTCACCCGTCGCGCCTTGTCTATGCTTTTCGAATAAGTAGAAAACGTGTTTATCGGTTTGCTCACCGTCGACCTCATCAATGCCGTAATACTTCGGGCGGTAAATAAATATTACCGTGTCGGCATCCTGTTCGATTGAGCCGCTTTCGCGTAGGTCGGATAGGATAGGGCGTTTATCGCTTCGCTGTTCAACTTGCCTACTTAACTGGGCAAGGGCTATAATCGGTATGTTTAGTTCCTTTTGCGCGGCTTTTAACGTTCGGCTAATCTCTGCCACTTCCATTTCACGGTTACCGCCTTTAAACCCTTCTATCGTCATTAATTGCAGGTAGTCGATTATTGCCCACTTGCAACGCCCTTTACGCGCTTCGCGTCGCATTATGCGTATTGCTTCATGTACCCCGCATCGCGGCTTATCGTAGATTAAAATTGGTAGCTTTTCGATTTGACCGATTGACTGCTCGAAGGTATGTAGCTCGGGTTGGTTTAGGTTACCATCGCGAAGCCGTGCGGCGTTTACTTGTTCGTTACTATGCTGCAATATTAGGCGCTGGCATAGTTGGCTGTTATTCATTTCAAGGTTAAAGTAAATACCCGGTTCGTTAAAGTTGCAAGCGTGGTAAAGCGCTAAGGCTGTTTTACCCATCGACGGGCGACCCGCTAAGATTATTAGTTCGGGGTGAAAGCCGCCCGTAAACCTGTTAACGGAAGCGATACCCGTACTTAACCCGCTCGTTTGCCCATTTTGATACATCGCAGCTCGGCGGTAGTATGCCTGCCGTTCTTCGTCTGCGAGTTGAATTGTTGTTATGATGTTATCGATAGGGCTACCATCCTCTATTAACGAGTTGAGGCGCTTAACGATTTCGACGGCTGTATTTACGCCGCCTTTGTTGTTATTGATTCCTAACGTTTCCTCTGTTAATATCGTCGTAATTGAACGTTTAATGTGTTCGTCCTTTAGAATCGCGATATACTGGTTAACGGGTTCGGTGTACGATAGGTCGTTACCCCACCCCGAAACGCTCGCAAGGTCGCGCGGGTCGATTGCTTTTGTGCTTAGTGCATAGCTACCGAGTGTAAGGAGCGTCGGTTGCTTGTTATCTGCTTGTATCGATTTAATCGTTTTAAAGCATTTTAACGCGAGTTCGTCCGTAAAGTGATGCTCAGATAGCTGCGGCACTATTTCACGCGCTGCATCGGGTTCGTGCAGCATTATGAAAATTAAAGCCTGTTCGATTTTTGGTAGGGGTTTCATTTTGTAAAATTTGGGCGGTGGTTAGCCGCCCGTTGTTATCATTATCCTATTATTTTTTCAGCAATTTCTATTGCTTTGTTTTTGCTTAAGATTGTTTCGGTTTGTTTTATGTTTTCATTTATAAACCAAAAATTAGAACTATTTGAGTAGGTGTAAATTGTTATGTAATAATTATAACCATCAGATAGCAGCGTTCTATTAATAATTGCTTTCTTGTTTCGTTCAGCGTTTTGGATTGTGATTTGAAAGTTCATGGTGTAAGTGTTTAAGAGTTTGATTCAGCAAACATACAACTATATTTTGATTCTGCAAACTTTTTCTAAATTATTTTAAAAATATTTTTCTTACTGCATCTTAACCCCCATCGAGGCGCGTGTTACTACGGCGTTTTGTGGTTTGTTTTCTTTATCGCGTTTGCTCCATGTTACTAACCTTCGCCCAGTATCCCAAGCATCTTGAGCCGTTAGTCTTAGTTTACCATTTGCTAAAGGTTCTGCCCAATAGTTAAAAAACTCGTTCAGCATATTTTTAGGGTAGCGTTCAGCGTATTGTGTCATTGATTTAATCAAATCGTCTTTGCCCCACTTTTTAAAATTAGCATTAGCATTTACATTATCATTCTCATTTACATTAGCATTTACATTTACATTAGTGGGTTCTTTGTGGGTTTCTTGAGGGTTTTGTTGGGGGTTTTTAGTGGGTTTCGTTGGGGGTTTTTCGCTTCGTGGTCGCCCTCCCTTTTTACCATGTTCAGCGCCTAAATAACCGTTGTTTTTACCTGCTATTGCCTTACGGTTATTTGCTTCGATTTGTGGCTTTATAAGCATAAAAATCGTTTTACTTAATCCGATTAACTCAACCTCAACTCCATTAAAACCGAGTTCACATATTGCCGCCCAAACCTCTAAACGGTTTTGCTCAGGTAAGCCGTTTAAGGCTTCATAAAACGAGCGGTAAATTACCATTGAATCTTTCATAATAAAGAAAGCCCTTTGAAATTTACGGTGGAATCGGCTCGGATACACCTTGCCTCGTAAACCCAAAGGGCGATAAGTTAATTTCGTTTCGTTTAGGATTCCACCTCTAAACGTTTCAAATTTACAAAATTTACTGCTCTTTACAAAACACCGTTGTTTGTGTTATATACTCTTTTCCAGAAATTATAACGGTTATTGTACTTGTTGTTTCCTCAACATACTTTTTTATTTCGCGCCGTGTTAAACCACATTGCTCGGTAATTACTGGCGGTTGTGGTTGCATTTGCCCGTATTTATTAGTTGCACTTTGCATTATGCGACATTCAAAACAACGCTCGCAACTGGTAAACAATAGCGCCGAAGCGCAAAAAGTGTAAAGTGTTTTCATATTATTGATTCAAATAGTTTTCAATTGTGTTTAGGCATTCATCTAACCCCGAGCAGAACAATGCCTCGAAACCCACGTTTTTAAGCCGGGTAAGGACTTCAAATTGTTCTGCAAGGTGTTCGTCTTGTTTTAGCGTTCCATCGCGTTTAAACGGCTTAAAATCGCCCTTTTTGATTTCGATAAACAAACCGCAAAATTTACCACGCGGGGCGGCGATAAATAAGTCGGGGTAACCTCGGTGCGGGTTCATCGATTTGTGTACCCTTGCTTGCCCTACGCTCATTTTTGTACCCGCGCTGAAATCGAAACGAAACAGTATTTCAGGGTGTTTGTATTGCATATACTTGGCGATGGCTGTGTATATATCGCTTTCGCGTGGTGGGCGTTTCATCGCTTATAAATATTGTTGCATACTATCATAAATTCAACGCGCCCCTTATCGCTGGTCATATCGTCGAAAAGGTCGATTAAAATACAACGGTTGTTATCGTAATCGTTAAACACCTTGCGGTACTTAAAATTACATTCGAGGTATTCAAACCCGCACGAAAGTATGTAAGAGGCAACGTTTTTATAAGAATGCCCGATAAACTCGTTAAGGTCGCCGAGGTCTTCAGCGTATGTTAGCGCCTCTTTCTTTAATTTGTCCATCGATTAATCGTATTAAATCAGTTCGTTCAACTTGTAAAAGAATTGCCACTGTTGCGGCTGGTATTGTACA
>Ga0315903_10002121_pt1 | contig 29770 bp, 26 predicted proteins | sample LakEriMetagenome_7_FD_203524 | JGI IMG/M metagenome (GOLD analysis project Ga0315903, IMG submission 203524) | Freshwater fungal communities from buoy surface, Lake Erie, Ohio, United States - Buoy 2 MA119 | ecosystem: Environmental > Aquatic > Freshwater > Lake | place: USA: Lake Erie, Ohio... | reverse complement strand
CCGGGGACATGGCCGCATCGGCCATCACCGCCGAGGCGAACTCGTACGCCGCGGCCTCGGGAAGAGCCATCTGTTCCCAGTAGGTGCGCTTGCCGAGCGCTTTCGAGGTGCGCGAGCCACGCGTGGCACGTTCCAGGAGGTCGCCCACGGCCCTGTCGAGGTCCGCATCGTCGACGACGGCGTTCAACAAGCCCCAGGCAAGGGCGGTGTCGGCATCGATGGCATCGCCCGTGAGGGCCATCTCGAGTGCTCGCTTCGATGGCAGGGCGCGGCCCACGGCAACGAGCGGCGTGTGGCAGAACAGGCCGCCCTTGCCACCGGGAAGGGCGAACGAAGCGGAGCGGGAGGCGACGGCGAGATCGCACGAAGCAACGAGTTGACACCCGGCAGCGGTGGCGAGCGCATGCACCCGGGCCACGATCGGCTGAGGAATCCGGTGCATGAGCTGCATCAGTTCGGAACAGGTGGTGAACAACTCGAGCGCCGTATCGGGGGTCGCGGTGGGTGCTTGGGTCTCGGCAACGTCGTGAGGCGCGATGAGCATGTCGGCGAAGTTGTGCCCGGCGGAGAACACGGGTCCTTCGGCGGCAAGGACGATGCCGTCGGCATCGGTCTCGGCCGCCGCGAGAAAGGCTGCGGTCAGCTCGTGCAGGACGTCGAGCGAGAGGGCGTTTCGCTTGGCCGGGTTGGCCAATGTGATGACGGCGAAGCGGCCGTCGCGGGTGGTGCGGATCGTGCCGGACATGGTCCCCCTTTCTGGCCCCCGTCGCCGTGCGCCATCGCGAACGGGCCGGTGTGGTGCGCCCTCTGGGGCTCGAACCCAGGACCCGCGGATTAAAAGTCCGTTGCTCTACCAGCTGAGCTAAAGGCGCAGGGGCGGAGCCGAACCCGGAGCGAAACTCGCCCGGAGAACCGAACCGACCGGTTTCTCAGGCTAGTTCGGGGGAACTGAAACCGAACAGACTCGGTTAGATCTCACGGACTTCCGTTTGATTTAACCGAAGTCAAAACCCGAACGCGGGCATAGGTCTACCCCGGCCCTCGAGTTCACGGAGCGAGTGCGGCTAAGCAGCCGGTGGTGAGGCGGTGCGCGCCAGCTGGGTGCGGCGCCGATAGAGGGTCAACGACTGGTCATTGCGCAGCATCAGCATGATCATCAGGTCGATCCACTGGTGCGTCTGGTTGAGGGAGCGGGCACGACACCTCGACACCCAGTCGGCTGTCGCCGTAGATGGCATCCACGTACTGTCCGCGAAGAAGCACTCCCCCTGCTGACAGGCTCTCCACCACCGGTCCGAGAGACACTTGGCTCGCATCCGTGATCTGGGGCCACGACGCCACCATCAGTGAGATGCCGGCTGCCAACCCGTTGGCCAGTTCTGTGCGTGCCAGTTCGTCCTGCAGGAGCAGCCAAGTTGCTGTCAGTGGGTCAAAGTTCGCCTCATTGGAGAGGTACTCCCGCACGAACTCGATCGGCGAGGGCGTGCCCCACACTGCGTTCTCCTCCAGGTACGCCTTGGCGATGTCCACAATCAGACCCCGGTGCAGGTCGACGATGTTGGGCGGGATGGGGTCGGTCGTCCGGGTTGCTTCCCACCACCCAGGGCAGGTCAGAACCTTGTCCACGTCGTTCCACGAGATCTCCAGCCCTGCTGGTGTGCTTTGGGCGGCCTCGGCGATGCGACGGTTCACCTCCCCCGCCCAGCCATGCCTGTACCCGAGTGGCTCCATCACCGGAACCACCAATCCTTCAAGCGTTCCTGCCATTTCAACCTCCTATGTGTGTATGTTCGTACTCGCATAGTAAGCCTGAGTACGGGCATACACAACCCGCGTACACGGATTTCCTAGGATTGGGCCGTGGGGCGCAAGGTTGACGTAGACGATCTAGTCGGAGCGCACGAGATTGCTCAGCGTCTCGGCGTAGCCCGCCCCCAAGTCATTCACGAATGGCGACGTCGACATCGGGACTTCCCTGAACCTGTGGCGACACTGAAGACGGCCTTGATCTGGGATTGGAACGAGATTCATCGCTGGGCCACCAGCACTGGCCGGCTATTTCGCGCATAGGTCGTTGAGGCCGCAATTGAATAGCCGACCTAACGATATGGCTCCGCCTAATTTCGGTGGCAGTCAGTCACTTGTTGTGAAGTACGTTCGGAGAGAACGCGCGAGATTCCTAGTCAACGTGAGATTTCCTTGATTGACCATTTCGACAAGAAATGGCAATCCACCCGTCGCATACCCCTCAGCGATGTCAAGAACCCGCCGTGCATCATCCACGACACTTGGGTCCTTAGTCTCAGCAATAGCCACAAGCAGCAACAACTCAATCGACTCCAGGTCTCGCTGGAATACGCTGCCCATAATGAATCGGTGACGATCGAGACTACTAACAGGGGTGAAAGCTTGATGAGCTACTCCAAGTGCCATCGCAGCTAGCCACACGTCGATATATCGATCAAACGGCACATCCTCCAATGTCCGCTTACCGGAATCGTCTGCACCTTGTGTCCTACTCAAACGTCGCAGAGTTTCGATCTCGCTTTGCACCATCCGAACTTCTGCATTTGCAAATGGGTTGTAATCCTGATTGAGTGCCACGCCTAATTCGCTTTCGCTAGTTCACAAAGCTGGCACCAAGACCGATGATCGCATCTGCAGACAAGTGTCTCTGAGATGTCGGTCGGTGGCTTGTTCTTAATCTTCAATGGAAAGTGATCACTGTGTGTAAAGGTGACACTGACACCTACGAATTCATCCAATACTTCCTCGATACCTCTAATTTCATCGTGAGTCAAGAACAGGATGAGTTGAGGCGAATTCTCAGCCGCGTATCGAAGAATCGCTCGCTTTACTGCACCGCTAGTCATTCCAAGTGGGGTATCGACAACATTCGGTGCCTTCACGCCGCTCACCGAGATCAATGACAGAATGAAAGCGAGCGTAAGTGCGCGCCTCTGCGCTCCACTCAAATCGATATCTGGATCCAGACTGCTGTTCCCAGGACCATGTACAACGATGTCGTAGCTCGCCGTCAACTCGACACTACGAATGGCGCCCCGAAGCGAATCAATCTCGGCGACAATCATCTGCATGAAGATCTCGTTCATTTTCTGGCTGACTTCGACCAACGTTTCGCCCTGCAGCGCTGCAATAGTCCCCTTTATGACACCGAGGAGATCATTTGCAGCAGTTTCTTCAGCAGCTCGACGAATGAACTTGGACTCCCGATTCAATTCCTTTGAGCGGCTCTTAGCTACATCATCGAGCTGTTGCCTAAACACTTCGATTCGACCCCTTAGCTTGCCGATCTCTGAATTCAGGCGAGTTTGCTCCCCTTCCTCGGAACGGACAAGCCGATCAGCAGCTTCGATATCCTTCTCCGGAATTCCCCTGATTTGTGCCTCTAACTCACCTACACGGTCTTCCAGGGTCCTAATTGTTCCGAGACTTGATTGAAGTGAGCGCTCAGACTCTTTCATCGCATTCACCCAGTTCGTCTTCCCGTCCAGACCAAGAACTCTGCGATTTGCAGCGGCATTGAGGTGCATCAAAATTTCATTGTGTTTCCCAAGCTTGCTCGCATCATTGAGCAGACCGCACAGAACTTCGTGGCCAGGTGTTCCCGGTGTGACACTTGCACCACAGATACAGACGCCACGCTCAATTCTCTCCTGCACGATTTCAGGAAGGGTATTGGGAATCACTTTCTGATCTTCCAGATCCCTAAGAACTGACGCCGCAGTTTCAATCGCTGATCCAGCTAACGCAAAAGTGAGAGACGAACTATTCAAGTAAGATCTCAACGCCTTGACGAGACTTTCGGAGTTCTTGCGTTCGTTGCTTAAGTCGTCCTCGGCCTTACGCAATGCCTTGGCGAGTTGCTGGCGATCACCACCGCCTTCAAGAAGAATCTTCTCTCTTGCTTCCCTTGCCCGAGTGAGTCGCCCATCAGTAGCCGTCAAGTCATCGGTAAGACTCGTCAAACGCTCCGTTTCTGTAGCAATATCAGCGGTCAATTGTTCTTCCTTCTCAGCAAGACTTGCCAAGTTTGAACCCTGAGCTTCTCGTTTGACCGCGCGCATTGCTTCGAGACGCGCTTCGTCCACGTGCTTCTGTGCACCCTCAAGAAGATCCAAACCGAGGAGCTGACGAACTGCATCCTCAACCCGCTTTCGCTTCGCGGTTCTCTCTCCAATTGATTCAATGAACGCAAGGGCTCTATCCCCATCAATAAAGAACACATCCTTCAGCGACATTGGCATCAAGGTGTCAATCATGGCCGTCGGATTCTCAATTTCCCGCGAGCCCTTCGATGTCAGGCGTAATACAACAAGGGATGAGGGTTGCGGCTGCCACGTACCCTCCTCCACCAAGACGTCCGCAGTCGTACGGATTAAGTTGAACTCGGCGACTTCTCCCGTCTCCTCATCAATCGTTGCGAACTTCACTTCTACGGCGATTTCACATCTTCCGACCACTTCTTCTGCGCTCAAATGCAATGGATGAAGTCTGTATTCCGGCCGGCGCTTCGGCAGCGCAGCGTCACCAAACAACGCCCAAGTCAGAGCTGTCAGAAGCGTTGTCTTACCGACGGCATTTTCGGCTCGAATCACCGTCAATACTTTGGGCTTCTCATAGGCAAAATCAATGCTCACATCTCTGAGGGAGCGAAAATTCTTGAATGTCGCGCTACGCAACTGAATCATTTGGGAGTCCATTCGGTGTCAGAGAGGATCCGTCCGAGGGCCTGGCATTGGTCACTCACGCGCTTCTGGATCTGAATTGCCGACTGTCGATGCTGACGCTCAAGTACCACAATCTCAGCCAGGGACAAGAAGACACTCTTCTTATATCCCTTTACACGAGTGGACTCATCTATTGCCTCAACCTTCTCCCGGAGGACTGCAAGGAGCTTTTCTTGTGAAACAGTCATTGCTGTTCTCCAATTATGTAGTTAAGTCGAACTCTTCCGATTACCTCTAGTGGGCCATCAGCGGCTGCTCGATTTTGGGCGAGATATGCAAATTCCTCGCATCGTTTAAGCTCCGCCAATACCAGTTGTTTTGTCAGACCATCATCAGGCTCATCTGAAGGAGGAAGCACAAGAAAATCGTATATAACCGCCTTCTCTTTACCAATAATCGGACAAGTCCTTAACACTCGTCCCCGCCTCTGGACCCATTGACGTTTCACGGTCGTACTGGCCAGAATAAATGCCGTCGAGATTTCAGGAACATTGAGGCCTTCATCAAGGACCCTTTTAGCCGTTAGCGCCTGAAGTTCACCCCGCCGGAAGAGTCCTATTGTTGACTGAACTAGACGGGAATTGCTGGTCTCTTCATTAGTGATTTGATGAAACGAAATTCCCTTTTCGGCTAACATCCTGTTGACTTCCTCTAGTTGCTTTGGGTTCTTGTCAGTTGCATAGAACAATGCATACTTTAAATTCCGTGACCCGATTGCATCAACCAACGCTTCAAGGATTGCAATCTTGTCATGCGCATCTTCGAGAACAAGTCGACGACGATTCTGAAGTTTTTGAAGCGTTTCCTCCTTCTGTTTCTCGCTGTCGAAGGGCTTTCGTAAACAGTCTCGTATCTGCTGAGTCAGTGATCGATACTCCCTCATCTCTTCTTGATCCAAGTCAACGACCTGCAGGTGATAGTCGTATGGAACCAGGCAGACACCGATTGCTTTGTCTAGACCGAATTCAAAGACCGTCTCGCCGAAGTACTCTTTCAATCTCAGGGTCTCCGTCTCCTCATACCGATCTGGGGTCGCTGAAAGTCCAAGACGGAACTCGACGCATTCAGGAGCAACATCCATGAACGCATCAGTGCCAAAATTGTGCACTTCATCGGCAATTAGGAGAATTTGCCCGCGATACCTCTCTAATTGATCCAGGAACTCATGGTCAGACATGAAGTCCAAGGTGACAATGAGGCATTCAACGTTTGAGATTTCAAGTTCCAGATTATGGAGCAATTCTTCAACCACTCGAAGTCTCTTGTCCCGGGAATCTGATCCAACCGAGTACGGATCAAGACCAAAGATTCGTGCTTCGCTAGCCCATTGTTCTACTAAGGGCCTAGACGGCGCCGCAATCACTACTAAAAGGCGTCCAATCTCCTCATATAGCCTGTGGGCTGCCACCAAAGACGTAATCGTCTTTCCTGCTCCGGTCGCCATAACGAGTACCCCTCTTCGACCTGCATGTTCCCAAGCGTGCACGGCATCACCTTGGTGTCGGTAGGTCCCAGTCTCCCAAACAAGGGAACTGGGTACCGCAAATTGGCGGCGCTTTCCACCAAGAACTTGATCCTCATCCTGGTCATTGCCAAATTTACTATCGATGGAACGTGCTTTCTCAAATTGTTCTTCAGTAGGTGGTTCGTCTGATCCGTACCTATTGAGAAGATCTTCTGCGATAGCCACAGGCAATTCAATCGAGACCGTGTCATTCTTTTCGTTAGCCCAGTACTCGTTGAACTCTCGAATTGTGTCCTCGCACGCTGCTTTCTGACTTTCGCTTCCCCAGCTGAGATGGAGATTTAGCTTCTCATGGTTTCGCTTGAGAGCCCGACCCGTGAAATTGGCAGAACCAGAAAGCCACGCAATGTCATGACCGTTGGAGAAGATCCAATCCTTTAGGTGAAAGAGACCATCCCGAACTAACACAACCTTTACTTCGATACGACCAACGGCAAGCAAGTAGGACAGGCAGCGAAGTGTGTGTTGCGCCAGGGCACTCGTTAACGCCTGCTCATCATTCAGTATGTCTCCGAGTACTCTTTCAAGAGTTTCTCGTGCCTCTTCTGCTCCCGTAGCGATTGCATCACGGTCGGTCTCAGAAATCGTTGGACTGATTAGAAGACGAACTGGTGCATTAGTCCGGCTGATGAAAGCCGCGAGACCTGGGGCGAGCTCCCTTAGGGCTTCACCCCCAAAGAATCCAACCATGCAATCAAAATGTTCGGCCTTGCGAAGAGCCGGAACAATCACCTCATCGACAACATTGTCATCTGGAAGTCGCCATGTCAGCTTCTTGTGCGTCAGAATACGAAGTCCGGGTTGATCAGACATGATTCGAGAACCAATCCTTATGCGCTAAAGGGCGCAAACGGCGCAGGCCTCACCATCGTCGTCATCATCGAGAGCAGATTCAAAGATCTCCCAAATGGGGCGGTTCTTCTTTCGCTCGGACTCCCGTTGCAATGTGATGAGATGCCTCTCAACGATTTCGTTCTTACGGGCCAACAATTCGGGAAGAGACTCTCCTCCGGCCCATGTATAGCTGCGCCCCCTCATTGCCTGCTCTTGAAAATCGGCCATGTTGGCACCTTCGGCGTCGACAATCACCTTTCGCTCGATTGAAACGGCTTTCTCCCAAAGGTCAGGATGCCTTTCAGCCAGGCCCACCCACTCCGCCTTTCGCTGGTAAAAGCAGAAATAGCACCCCGATCGAGTTCGCCATTCGTAGTAGCTGGGCAATCCAACGCCAGCTTCATCAAGAATTCGCATGACACCGTCTTTATCAATACCGTCTTCTATGAATGGAAAGATTGTTGTGATGTTCGGTTTGGTGGATACGTACCCTTTGCGACTTGCCTCATCCGATCGGATCGCGACGTACGAGATCGCCGGTGAGTCCCCAATCCATTCTTCCAAAGGTTCGATCTTCATCTTCTTTGTACACCAACGCATCTGAGGCGATGGAAGTGCCCCTCGGAAGACTTCGAACCAATGGTCGAAACCCTTTCTAGGGTTAAGTCGGGCAATTGGTTTGCCTAGTGCTACTTCAAGTCTGTCGAGGTATTCATACGTCTCTGGCAGCTCAGCTCCGGTGTCGCAGAAGAAGTACTCCATTTCTGGAACCCGCTCGCGAAGATAAACGGCAAGAGCACTGGAATCCTTGCCGCCTGAAATCCCACAAATGTGACGCACCGTTTCACCTGACGCATTTTCGGATTTCTTAGGCATACTTCTTCCTCCGCGGCTTTGCCCCATTCTTACCAGAGGCCTGTTGAAGGGTTTGTGCTGGTTCCACGCCATCGAGCAATGAGGCAAGAACCACTTCACGCACTCGTTCGGCGCTGCCAAAGACTGCCTCCAGGCCGTCAATCATCTCCCCAATCACATCTGATGCGGCTGCTCGCTCTTCATCCGTGACCCAGAGAACTCTACGTTCCTCCCGTCCGTCCAACCTAGTGACGGCAATCGGAAGAGCACTGAGGTCAGAGGAAGCAATTGCTTGTCTCTCACTCAAGAGTGCGCTCACCCGACGGAAAGCACCACCGATTTCTGTTGCGGCCAACCGAAACTTCTCAACGGTTTCATCCGACCAGCTTCTAGGAGCCTGTGCATCCGCGATGACCATGGCGATGTTTTCAGTCCACTCCTTCTCCTCGAGCTCATCTCGACACGCAGCGTTAACCAGCGCCTTAAGACGTGGCTCAAGAACGGAATCAAGAAGCACTCGAGATTGCGCGCTAAAAATCTCTCGTAGATGATCCTCAGGCAACATGAATCCCGCTGACAACTCAGCTTTGACGCTGTTGAGCAATTCTGGATAGGCATTCTGCAGCTCATTGACGGCCTTAGTCAATCGCGTCACAAAATCAACTATCAACGTCTCATCGGTCTTACGTCCTGCCTCGATTGGCTTCAGCCCAAAGACAACAGGAAGGTCATGAAATATCAATTGATCCGGTTCCGTCGCTGTTCGGAATGCCTTCCTCATCTGGCTGGTTTCCTCTGTGACCGTGCGCGTACTCATTGCGTACGGTTCAAGCTTCTGCAGTCGTCCAAAGAGGGACCTGGCAAGACCCAAAAAAGTCAGTTCGCTTGCGCTCAGGCCAAGTTGCAATTCGTCAGCAAGTCGTTTGATGACACTCAACCGTGCTGGTGACGTAACTGCAGTGTTCTTGATTGTGAAGTGCGCCGGATTCTTGACGAATCTTTCTGCGACAGCATCATCAAAGGACAGGACAAGTGACCCATGCTCGTATAACGCCAAGTCGTCCTGCAGCACGATGAACGCAGCGATCATGAGGACCGGAATTGGTCCATCCTTCAACCCAAAAGGTGGCTGCTGGAGTTTGCGCCAAACGTCCATGGCCTGAATACGGTCGCCACTTGTTCCCAGTAGCGAGCTCTCAATGACCGTCCATACTGCAACGAACTTTTCATCTACCGGTCGCTTGAACCCAATCGAACCGTCTTTTCGCCTGCCATGAAGCCCAGTCCGAGCGAGGATTGCATCATACATTGCTCTCTCCGCTGGAAATCCTTCTATCCCGAGAAGTTCGAGGTCATGGTCTGACAGCATCCGTTCAATCAGGATTCTTCGCGCCTTCGCGCCCTGAGACGTTGGTTCGCGCCGGGCAAGGACTTCATTGGGAATTTGTGGTGTACTCCAGTAGATGGCGTCCGCTACATCAGAGAGCACTCTCGAAGGACTGTTCGAAGCATCGAACGTACTTTCGTGCCCCAGGACGTGCCACCGAGTGGTTTGGCCATCGAAGACAGTTTGGATCAGATCCTGAAGTCGTTGCTGGGCAATCACGTATCGCTCAATAAGTTCACGCTTAGCGACCCAATCCGCGTTACTGGCTTCCGCACTACTCAACGCATCTGCAAACGTTGCAGCATCTTCAGCTGCTTCCTTCAAGACTTGGACGGAATCGGAATAGAGGATCGCAATCGGCTTCTCGTCTTCCCGAACTTCCTTATCGGGAACGTGATCAGTCAGAGCCAGCAGGACAGTGCCATCCCATTCAGATTCAGGCCCGTACGGAACCAAGTCCTTCTCCGTGAGGTTCGAGAATCTCCGGCTGAACATTCGAAGAGTTCCGTTCTGTTGCGAGTGCCTCGCTGCGATTAGAGGCGACTGGGGGGCTGTCTCGTTAAGTACTTCTTCAAGGCTTCGAGCCTTGGCGCGTCGACGACTCGCATCGATGGTTCCTCGCAAGTCAAAATCCGACCCCTGCCAAATTCGATACTCGTCGGCGAAATCACGATACGTGATGAGACCCTTTGCCTCGAGTTCATTGAGAGCTTGGCTGACTTTCTCGCCATCGAACTCATCGTCCAAGGCGAGATCTAATACACCCTTTGATGCTCTAAGCGCTCCGCCTGCAGAAATGAGATTGAGTACGCCGATTGTCTTCAAGACCTTCAAAGTCGCAGTATTTAGACCGGAAGTGTCTCGAATCCGACTCTCAATTTCAACCCAACGGCCTCCCGTGGCAGCCGAGGAAATCATCGTTGATGCCGATGCGACAAAGTAGTCGTAGACGTCCGAGACACGAACGAAGAAGGGCAATTTCTTGGCTGAGAAATCCACGTTTCTCAACAACGCAGGAATTGCTGAGGGCTCAGGCCCGGCAAGGAACGAAAAGAGCGTTCGCTCGTTCTGTCCGTACCTTGAGCAAAGGTCTGGCAGAACAGCAAGCGCAATTGGGTGTAACGGGTATGCGCCCTGAGCATTCTCCCCGTCGAACAATTCTCTTAAGCCAACTTGTTGATACTTGCTTCGATTTGATTTCCACCAACGATCAAGGACACCGTCGAGTGGGCTCGGCTCTCTGTGGAACGCAGACGCCATGAGTCCGCGAGTTTGGGATGCCGTTTCGATATATGCGATATCCTCAAATCGTCCTTGAACCTTCACCCACTCGCGGCGGCGTGCTGTAGATGTCTCGTTGACGTACTCCTCAAAAGCGAGATGCTGCATTGTGATGACAACGAGAGGGACAGCTAATTGACCGCTCGCCAGTTCTGCAAGTTCTTGCAACAAGAAGGGATCGCCTTCGCGGCCCGTATCCGAATACGCTTCAAGATTCTTGCCGAATTCATCGATGACTAGAAGAACAGGGGCTTCTTTCGTAAGGGTTTGCAAGTGGTCTGTTATCTCCCGAAGAGTTAGACCGGCACCTATCTTGGGATCGCGCCAGCTATCTGGAATTGGGTTCGCCTTCTTCTTGCCGAAGTAGCTCGAAGCACCCTTCTGCAGAGCTCGCGCAACAGTCGCCGAGACCGCCTCCCGATCTGCCGTGACCACACACTGAATGAACCCCTTCTGGGATGCCCCCAATTGATCACGAACCCGCAAAAAGAGGGCAGCAGCCTCGGGTTCTGCGGACTGGAGCAATTCAAGTGCAGAGCGAAATTCAGGGGAATCCCCTCTCGAAGTCAGTGCTTCGAGAAACAACGCCAGGGATGACTTTCCTGAGCCATGGGGTCCAGTGATTGAGAATGCACGGCCCGACGCACCTTCCTGTAGCGATCGCGTTACCCGCCGAACAATGTCCAAGGATCGTCCGGTAGGCAAGTAACCCTCGATGGCCGACTGAGCCATATCTCGTTCGACGTTTATGGAACGAGAAAATCGCGGCTTTGGCGTTACTACATCCGAGAGCTTCACGCCTTTGCCTTCTTTTTTCTATTGGCCCCGGTAGTTGTGCGCAGCACGCGGAGCGATTGCTCTCCACTCTTGGTTGAAGAGCTGGAAGACACCGTCTCACGACGACTCCCAGAATCATCCGGCGAAGCCAGCTGACGGGCCTCATCTCCAGCAACTGATTTGGGAACGACCACTCCTGGATTTCTCCTTGAGTAGTGCGAAGCCAATAGCTTCGCGGCGAGCTTCTTGGGATCTTCCTCAATTGCAAGTTGGGGAGCGCCTGCCGGGGAAGTTACCGAAATTCCCTGCATTCTGCCTGCTAGGTCAACCATCGCAGCGTGAATTGCTTCTTCTGACAACTTCAGAAGTCTCCCGGGCGTACCAGGGTCTGTGGTGAGATGGGTAACAGTGGCTGTCCTCGCATCAGGTTCATTCCGTGACATGAAATCAAGGCACGAGTAAACAATTATGTCGGCCGACAAGCCGGGTTTCGGCCCACGATTAAAGCGAAAGTTCCCGGTCTTACCAGGTGAATCAACAATGAGCCGCAGCTCACGAAATGGGGAATCGAGAAGATCATCAATTCCCTGTCGCGCGCGAGCGGCGCGAGGTGCGTACATGTGAAGCAGACAATCGACGTCTTTTTCAATCGAACTGACGTTGGGTGCTGTCCAACTACTCGTATTCACTTCGTCACACACAAACTCAAGGAGTTGTTGCTCCGAGAATTCAAGTGCCGTAAACGAGTTGAAGGTCGACCACCACACAGGAACGTCTGTTACTGACGACACCAAGTGCCAGTGAAGAATCCAAAGAGTCGCAAGGTCCTCAGAATAAGGATCGAGTCCAGTCTGTTCGTCAAGTAGCGCGTACCCCAGAGGTGTTGGGGCCGAATATGTCACTCTTGCATTGTCCGGAAGCGTGTACTTATCAAGGACGCGAAACGCAGTCGTCCAGAAGCGAATCGCCGCGACCATATTCTTTCCAACCCCAAGCCTCACTGTCGCATCATCGGCTAGAAACACGCCTGGGTCGAGAACCGCGGCATCAAATCCTTTCTTGAGCCAACCAAACCGCGGATGGAAAGTCTGGTGGTAGGCGAACATGGGATTTGCAGCCTGATCAAGTCTCATCGTCTGGTCTCAACTTCCTAAAAGCGTTCTCACACGATTGACCGCGGTCGCAATATCCTCGATTGCTAAGTCAATCTCGATTTCTGTCGTCGTGCGCCCCAGGCTGAATCTAAGTGATTCATCTGCAGCGACTCTTGACAATCCCATAGCTGTTAGCACATGTGATGGTGCTGGAACAGCCGACTGACATGCGCTACCAGTGGATGCAGCTACCCGCTGAAGGTTCGCTAGCACTGCTTCCCCATCTGCTCCAACGAAACGAACGTTGACCGTGTTGCAGAGTCTTTGAACTTCGTGCCCATTCAAGACAACGTCGGAAATTCGATCTTCAAGCCCTCGGAACAGTCGGTCGCGCAGACTTCGGAGCCGGACAACTTCAGTCTCAAACTCCCCACAAACCAATTCGACCGCTGCTCCTAGCCCGACTACCCCAGGAACGTTTATCGTGCCGCTTCGAAGGCCACGCTCTTGGCCTCCGCCGTCAATAATCGGCGACAGGGAAGAGAAACCTTCCCGCGTTGCCACTAAACAACCAACGCCCTTCGGCCCGTAGATCTTGTGAGCACTTAACGAGATGAAGTCAGCGCAATTGAACTCAGAGATCTTGATTCGCCCCACGGCCTGCGTTGCATCGCACAATGTCAGAGCACCGCATTGACTTGCCAAATTAAAGGCTGCGTTTACCGGATGTAGGGTCCCGGTCTCATTATTGGCGGCCATCAGCGACATCAAGGCAACGTCTTCGCCAAGCATCTGGCTAAGGACGTCAAGATCTATTGTCCCGTCCTGCCGAACAGGAATCATTTCGACGATTGCATCACGGCGAGCAATTGCGGCCTCAAGTACTGCTTTATGTTCTGTTGCGCCAACCAAGATTCTGTTGCGACTACCGCTCAAGGAGAGGCCCTTGATGGCAAGATTCAAGGCTTCAGTTGATCCGCTTGTGAAGATGACTCGACTCGGACTCCCCCCAAACTGGCCCGCGACTCGATTCCGGGCCAGATCGACGCAATCAGCCGCACGTCTGCCCGCTATATGGAACGTGTTTGCTGGATTAGCGAAATCTGTACCGAAGACGGGCATCATCTCCTCGAGCACGCAAGGTGCAACACCGGTTGTCGCATTGTGATCGAGGTAAATCATTGACTGGAGTCTACGAAATGGGTGCCTCTTGGTCTGATCCCAGAAATCAGCCCCAAAACGGGTTTTGGTGTTCATCAAGGGCCAACTAACGACGGCGAACTGATGCCACCCGAGTTAGCTCTTCTCCTTGATGCCGCAAGCTTCGGATGCGACCTTTTACAGTCCCAGACCTCATGTCTTAGGTCGTCGCTTCACAGCCCCTACCCCGTTCCGAGACCGCTATTTAACTTTGAATCCCAAGAATTCCAGAACTGGTCGGCGGCGGCTTCTTGGAACTAAGAAAACTCCCTTGTCGGTTGGTCCAAGTTTCAGAAATTGACCCTCCTTCATCTTGTCGATGATCTCGCGAAAGGACCGAGGCATTGGAATTCTGATCGCCTTGAACATGGCCTCATAGGTCGCGTGCGGTGGAGCTCCGCGAAGCAGCTCTGCAGATTCTGATTGTTCATAAATGAACTGAACTGCCTTGTTCATTTCTCCAGGATTTGAGTCGATATAGAGCGAACCGACTGGGGGTTCACCTCCAAGATTTCGAAGATAGAACACGTCATCAACGCCTGGACACTCATTCTCCTGATCAAGTATCGCGAGCATCAGAGTCACGTCTGCCGACAAAACAACTGGTTTCCTTGCAGAGACCATAAACAAACTCTTTCAGGCTGATACAGGAAGAGTCAAGACTTCAAGAATGCTTACACATTATTAATGGGGTAGACGTTGAACTACAGATCGAAGTCCTTCATGTCTCAGCCAGTTCTGTGCGTCTCCCTGAAAGGGAGATGCGCTAGCTACAAGAAAGGACCTGTGCGAAAAGCACTAGCGTCTGCGAAGGTACTCCATACGAAAACCAGCATCTGACGAGGGGAGCATGAGTTGAGCAAATCGCCGGTCCTTGGCGTCATCCAGTTCCCGCATCCAGGCGGCGAGCACCGCATCGGCCCCAACGATCACACCCCATGGAATGCGGGGGATCATCGTCGAAAATTCATTAAGGCCGATGGCCAAATTCTCGACGATCGAGATGGTGGAATCCGCGAGGGCCCCCTCGTGTGCTGGGCCGAGTGGGAAGCACCATCAACGCTGATCAAGCGATTCGAGCAAAAGATCGAACATCCCGGTTCAGTCGTGGAACCGGTATTTTCCGGGACCGTTCCGTCCGAAGGCAAGGTTCAGAACACGGACCCGTACATCTTTGGAAATCAGTTTCTCTACACATACTGCAAACAGGTCCAGCCGGCACGGTGGAACAGCACAGTTCTCGCGAATCTGGAACGTGGCACGCTAATACTCTTCGGTTCTCACCTCGGCGGGCGTTTTGTGCTTGACACTGCGTTTGTTGTGGGCGACTTCATCACGCACTCCCGTGAAAACTGGCAGCAGAAACTGGGAGGTGAGGTGTCGTCGGTGTACCGGTTTGTCACACTCGAACCGATGTATGCCGATCCGATTCCAGCTGGCGTGATGTTTCGGCTCTACCGAGGTGCCACTCTTGATCGTCCTACGAATGGAATCTTCTCATTCGTTCCGTGCCTTCCGGTTTACGACGGCGCAATCCCGTCGTTCGCCCGACCAACGATTCATCTGGATGGCATCATCACGCCTCGTCTTTCGCAGCAGTGGAAAACGACACATCTCGATCACTCTGAAATTGCGGAGGTCTGGACAGAGGTGGTTCGTCAGGTAAGGGAACAGGGCCTGATGCTGGGCGTCGCCATTCAGGAGCCTACTTTTGCGCCTGGAAACTAATGACGATGAAGGCTGGCGTGCGCCAGACTTGCGTGTCCAAACGTGATGATTCCAAACGTCATCCGTTGCCCGAGGCATGACCAGCTATCCAGCTGCTGATAGTTTCCAGGTTTGCCTGAGGGGTCTGTGACGGAATGTTGTTTGTCCATCCAAGAACTTTTGTGCCTGCAAAAGTGCCAATGAAAAATTGACATCCTCGCGCTCCCTCTCTCATTGGGACATTCGTTTCTTCTTCAAGATCAGCGATGCGCAGCTCCATGAATTGATTCAGCACGGCTCTACCGTTTAGCAACAAAAGCGGGATCTTGTACGTCGTTAATTGAAAGCGCAAGAACTCCACGTCAGAGTCGAGTAGAACCCTCTGCACCCGGTTCGGATCGAGATCCCGCCAGACGGGCGACGTGGCCCATTGAACTAGATCTAAATGACAAGCAGAGCCGTCGAAATAGCTCGCGCCTGATGGACAAACAGCGTACGTCTCCATCCGACTAAACCATGTCTTGTAGACCTTGTCTCGATTCTCAAAGTAGGAATAGCCACCTTCGACAACTCTTTCAGCATCTTCAAGTGACAACTCGCTCTCGTCATCAATATTCAACATTTCTCGGTCAACCAAACGCTTGCGTTTGAGGGGAAGCAGTGACCCATCGGGCTTGTTGAACTCCTTATCGCTCGGATTGATCCCGAGTGTTGCAACTCTCGCTTGTTGAGGACGGCCGAACGAAACTACTGGCGTCGTTTGTGGAGCCACATTTAGCCCCTGTGGAATGCGGGCCCTGGCTCGCTGAATCACCTCGGGCTCGTGCCTTTGATTTCCCATGACGTTTCCCTTTCGTCTTTGTTTACTCTTTACTTAGCGGCACCTGACGGGCGTTCTCAGAACTTCAATCGAAGCTGCTCCAATCCACGGTTGCCCAAAGAGATCTCTGGACCGTGTCGGTCGTACGGCCAGTCATCGTTCGGGTATCTCTCCATTGAAATGTCCAGCAATTCCTGACAGCTTCCCCACCATCGCACCGGACCGACGTAGAAATCTTGGTCGTGGTGGTCTTGGATCCATGCGACGACCTCATCACAGAGCGCTGAGACTCGATTGTCTTCCACAGGTTCGGGGTTACTGACACCACAACCGCGAAGCAACTCAAGCGCGACAGACTCTGCTCCCCTCTGATCGACCTGTTCCCAGATACCGCGAATGACGGTCGAGTTGAATCCGTTGCGGTTCATCGAGAACTTCAGATCAAAAGTTCCGTCGGAGTGTCGAATGACGAGGGCAAGGTTGTCGTACCCGACACCTTCCGGGGTGTCTGTGTGGACGATAAAACAGTCGCGATCGAGATGTCGCACGACGTGAGACATGACGAGCCATGACTTGTAGACGTTCTCTCGGAACTGTGCAGGGTTGTCGTCGCGTGGTGGCATGTGTGTCCTTTCAGTGTGGCATATTGAAAAATGTGAATAATCAGTGTCACTCGAATGTGACTAGGCAAGTTCTGCGATGCAACTGAACTACGAGAGGCCGCTGGAGCCGATCTGGGATCCGCTGGTGGAGACGCTCGCGGCGATGATCACGCTCTCGGGTGAATATGTCGTTCTGCAGGTCACCACTCCCCATGACGGCGAGTGTGACCCCTACGTCCAAACCCTTCAGGAAGAAGATGGCGCACTGACACTGGAAGCCGTCAGCAATGAATTCGTCGACCCTCCGCTTGGTCCAGATGCCATCAACACGTTGAGAGTAATGGGGTGGACATCTCCAGACGGTGAAGAGGGCCTGCCCAATTTCAGAATCTTTCTGGAGGCAGATGAGGTAGAACCTGGCCATGTTGCTCGATTCCTTGTTGCAACTCTCCGCGATGCGTACCTCGTGACACCCAGTGATTCCTTCGAGCTTGCACCCATGGATCTCTTCGTCCAAGTCGTAGAAGGAGAGTTCGGAGACCGTCCGGGCCTCGCCTTCACTCCCATTGATTTGGACGAGGTTCGAGCGAAATACACACGTCGACCCAAGAGACCGAAGGCTCCACCGACTGATTCCTAGCGCCCGGTGCGAGCCTCGTCATCTTCAACGCGGTGCATGATCTCCCACACACCGAGCAGCGTGTCTGAATAGAACTCGCCACGAGTGCCATAGACCCGATCTTTGAAGTTGGTGTAGTCGAGCGAAGCCACACTCATAATCAGCCACTCCGTGAATTTCTGCTGCGGTACATGAACTTGATACGAGTAGTCGTTCGCGGGACTCTTTTCGATCGGCGCATCGGCCGATTCCGCCAGTACCTCGAGTGACTCCCGATCGCGTGCGCGCACCACGATGGTGTTCGGTTCGGAATAGTGCCGCACCGCACTCACGAAACCTGTTTGAGTGAAAATCCACATGAAATTACCTTTTGCTCTTCGGTGATGTAGATGGGGCATGTCTCCCGCTCATCGGCCGCGTGCTGAAAGCGGGGATACCCACAGTGTTTACAAATCTCGCTGTCGACGTGATGTTGTTCTTCGATCTCACGAAGTCGACGCTGAGTTTTTCGATAGCGGGAATAGAGATAGAGCCAACCAAGCGCCATCAGGCCTGAGACTCCAGATCTTCGAGCCGGCCGATCGGTTGTCCTGCTGCATGGCGATGAGCCACGCGGCACAGTTCGATGAGCGCCCCCGATTGCAGAGCCCCCCACAAGACACCCTCGTTGGTGCGATCAGCACGCACGATTCGGGTGATCTGCTTGATGCAATCGACTAGGGAGAGCAAAGGAATCTCGGCACGTTCGGGAAAGGGAGCCCCCCACGACACCCACTTGAAGGGCTGGACGAGGTGGACAGCGCCCAGCCATGTGTTCACCCGAGCTAGGAGCATCTCGTCGGGATTATCGATCGTGGCTGCCTCTTCGAGGCCTGTAAACAACTGTTCCCAACGCTCTGCAACACTCAACAACCGATGAACCCCATTCCTGTGACCGGCGTGTACAGTACAAAAGGGGTGTGTCAGAGTTCCCAAAAAGCCTCGCTGGACAACGGATAGATGTGCCTAACTGAAAACGCCCAAACGCGTAACTGACGGAAACCCTTGGCAATAGCCACCAAGCGCAGATGTCTATGCGCGACGGTAGAGCGCAACAGCGAAACGAGGATCAATCGATTCACCGTCAACTCCCGTGCACACAGCAGTACTGACCCTGAGAACAGTCACAGCATCTGCCTCCGGAAAGTAGGAAGCCATCTTGTGCAGCCGTCCACGAATAGCCGCTTGTGGTGCCTTCTCAAGAGTGTCTTTGTATTGGACGAGGACGCGTCGCGCATCGACAACCACAATCTGATCCGGGTGACTTCGGATCCAGTCGCGGGGTGTTGTGAGCGCCGAGATGACGTTCATCTCGAGTACACGAGAAACAACCTGTGCGAGGTAGTTGGCCCCTTGATCTGTGAAGAAGGGACGTCCTCTTGTCTCGCCTGCAGCAAGGTTTTCTCGGTTTGCCTGCTCTCGCAAGGACACGATGTTGAGATACGTGGGCACCCAGGATTCTATTGGGTCGACCCCTGCCAACGGATCAAGTGATGGATTGCGAGAAACCGCGTCAAATGATGTCCGGTCACGCGACGCCGCCTTCTTTCGGATGGGGCGTTCAACGTCTCGGGCTTCCGATTCGTCGTCGGGTGTCATCGTCCATAGCTTTCTCGCTAGTTCTCCAGGATATGAATCTTCCACATCACCGGTCCTGGATCCAATGCGATCTATCGGGACATCCCACAACCCCTGACTATTTGTGTTTTCTCTGCCACTCCGATCGGCTTACATGATGTCTGAGACCGGGGCCGAGTCGGTTCCGTCACAAAACGGGGGCGACGTGCGACTAATCCACACTTCCGACTGGCATTTCGGCAAACGCTTTCTTGAGACGGACATGTTGCCGCATCAGGAACGCTTCTGCGACTGGCTGGTGGATCTCGTGATCAGCGAAGAGATCGACTGCGTGCTCGTTGCAGGCGACGTCTATGACCGCGCCAACCCGAAAGACGACGCAGTCGAGTTGCTCGACGACGTTCTCCATCGCATCAGCTCTGCTGGCGCCTCAATCGTGATGATCAGTGGCAACCACGACTCAGCAGAGCGACTGCACTTCGGCACACGGTTCATGTCGGGTAGCGGTCTCCATATCCGCACCGAACGACGCAACGTGGCAGACATCGCCGAGCCGCTCACCGTCACCGGTCGCGACGGGACCGACGTCGAGATCCTCCCGCTCCCCTATCTCGATCCCGAACGAGTCGTACTCGCAGCCGGGATGCAGCGCAACCACGAGTCGGTCCTGCGTGCGGTGATCGACAACCAAGTCTCGCGCCTGAGAGACCCCTCGCGCACAGTCGCGATGGCACACGCCTTCGTGACCGGTGGTGCTCCGTCGGACTCCGAGCGCACGCTCTCCGTCGCTGGCACGGGCTCTGTTCCCGCTGATCTGTTCGACGCGTTCGGGTACGTCGCACTCGGTCACCTGCACCGCCCGCAGGTCATGGGCGACGGGCGCCTCGTCTACTCGGGTACGCCCATGCCGTATTCGTTCTCGGAACAACACCACAAGTCGGTGCGTATCGTCTCGGTCGCATCCGCCGGCATCACGTCGGAGGTCGTCCCCGTAACGACCTGCCGCCCGGTCGTCACGATCGAGGGAACGATCAACGACGTCTTGTCGTCGTCAGAGCACGCCCCTCACGAGGGGTCGTTCGTGCGTGTCCGACTCACCGACCCGAACCTGCAGGTCGGTGCCATGGATCGGTTGCGTCAGCGGTTCCCACACGTGCTCGAGATGGAGCAGACCGCCCTCACGCAACAGGCCTTCATCGACGCCGAACGCCTGAAAGAACTGGGACGGCGCAGCGAGGAAGAAGTGGTGCGCGAGTACGTGAGCGACACCTGGCACGACGGCCTCGGCGACTTCGGAGAGTCATTCCTCAACGACATCCTCGCCGACGTGGTGAAAGGAGACCTGTCATGAGACCGCATCGACTGCGTTTCTCCGGAATCGGCGCCTACCCGGGCGAGGTCAAGATCGACTTCGACGACCTGAACCACAAGGGTCTCTACCTCATCGTCGGGCCGACCGGTGCCGGAAAGACCACTCTTCTCGACGCGATCACCTACGCCCTCTACGGACGCGTCGCACAAGACCGCGAAAACGCCATTGTGAGCGCACATGCCCACGCCCAACCGCCGGTGATTGAGTTCGAGTTCTCCCAGGGAGACCGTCGCTATTTGGCACACCGTGAACCAGCACCCCCCGGTAGGACAGCAGTGCCGAACAAACAATGGATCAGGGTCTTCGACCACGCCGGCAACGAGATCTCGAGCGACACGGGGGCACGTCAGGTGACCGGAATCTGTTCCGAGGTCGTCGGGCTGTCAGCCGATGAGTTCATGCAGGTGATCCTGCTCCCCCAGGGCAAGTTCCAGCAGTTTCTGATGGCCAGGGGCAGTGACAAACAGAAGCTGCTGAAGACGATCTTCGGCACGTGGACCTACCAGCGGATCGCTGAACGACTCATGGCCGCCGCCAAGAAACTCGAACAAGACGTTGCTGACGATGTCGAGGAAGTGAACCGCGAATGGGCGGTGATCGATTCTGCCCTCGGCACTCTGCCCGACGTCGACCCGTTCGACGATGTTCCCGACCCACGCGACGATCTCGCCGTCACTGTTGAGTTCATCGCCCGGCACTCTGCACGACTCGACGAGGCAGAGTCGAAAGCACGCAGTGAGCAGACCAAGATCGGCGCTGCACACAAGATGGCGACAAAGGAAGCCTCACGGTTCGACACAGCGCAGACTCTCAAGACCCTGCAGATCGAACACGCAGCCGGTGCAAAAGCAGCCGACACTGCACGTGCGCGAGCAGAGAGCCACCGACAGGCCGCATCGGTGGTGTCGGCGGCCGACGTTCGCAACGAGGCGACAGCTCTCGCTGAAGCAGCGACACGAATCGTCACCGACATCCGCACACGACTCTCACGTGAGACGGCGAAGATGAAGATCTCGACTGCAGTGACCAAGACGTGGAGTGATGCTCTCTCTTCGGCGACCCCGAGTGCTCTCTCGGCCGAGTTTGGAAAGATGCGCGCTCGTCTCGATGATGTGGCGGAGAAGCACGAACGACTCTCTGAGGTGGCAGATCTCATGAAGGACAACGCCACGGAGGCGAAAGAGTCGGCCAAGATCATTGCGGGTCTTGAGAAGGAGATCACCGCTGCCGAGGGCCTGGCAAAAAAGTCGGCAGCCGACGTTGCCGCGGCGCGTGACAGGGTGAAGGGGCTACGCGCCGCCGAGAAAGCCCTCGACGACCTGAACGAGCTGTTGGAAAAGGCCGATGTCGACGGCGCCAGTGCCGAGCTCACGCGAACGACAGGGGTTCTCTCACGGGCCCAGACCGCATTCGATCGTGCCGAAACCGCGCTGCGGACGGCACGTGACCAGCGCACGAAGCAACTCGCAGGCGTACTCGCCGCCGAGCTATCCCCCGGTGACGAGTGCCCGGTGTGCGGGTCAACCGACCATCCCCAGAAGGCACGCACCACAGCCGCCCCGAAGAATGACATCGAGACTCTCGAGTCGACACGCACCGGTGCACAACGCGCCCTCACCCACGCCGAACGTGACGTGAAGGAAGCACAAAAGGCGCTCGAACTGGCGCAGAAACACCGTAAAGACCTGCCGACCCCAGCCCAGCAAGCGAAGATCGAGAAGACCTACGACGACCTCGCTGAGATCGCCGAGCAGATCGACGACTTCGCAGAGACCGCCGACGATGCCGCGATCGCAGTGCGCGATCTGAAGGAGCGCCTCGCAGAGGAGCGAGCAGAAGCGACCCGTATCTCGACTGAGACGAAGACACGGGAGAAGGAACGAGCCGCACTCACCAAGGCCGTGGAGGCGGTCGGAACGGCGAAGATAGTCGAGGCGGCGCTCGTGACGTGCGACGCACTCGAGGAGCTACTCGAAGAACTCGACGAGAGCGTCGACGAACTGGCAAAAGCGAAGGGTAAGGCAATGGCATCGGTGACGGCATCCGAGAAGGCCCTAAAGGCATCACCGTTCGCATACGAAAAGGCAGCGCGTGCAGCCATTGTCGACGACGACACACTCGAAGAGTTCGACGAAACTGTGGAGACACACGACGAGCGTGCGGTCGAGATCGACCGTCTCGAGGCTTCCGTCGGGACCGACCCGCTGCCGAAGATCCGGCCAGATGTCGACGCTCTCGCCGACCAACTCGAGGGTGCCGACACCGCAACTGCGGAAGCCGCCAGGATCGCGGGGACCATCCGCACCGCCCTTTTTCAGATCACGTCGGCGCGCACTGACATCGACCGGATTGGCCCGGCGATCGAAGAAAAGAATCGACGGGCGAAAGACGCCATGTCGATCGCAAAGGTCTTCCACGATGGCGCAGGAGGTGTTGACGGACAGTTGAGCCTCGAGGTCTGGGTGCAGCGCACTCTCTTCGAAGAGGTGTGTCTGGTGGCAAACGAACAACTCCGCTTGCTGAGCAGCAACCGCTACTCCCTCACTCTCGAGCAGGAAGAGGGCGGTGTACGCAAGAAGCGCGGGAGTGGTCTCGACATCTACGTGCTCGACTCGCACACCGGCAAGACCCGGCCGGTGCAGACCATGTCGGGGGGCGAGCAGTTCGTGGCCTCACTGGCACTGGCGCTCGCACTCGCCGAGGTTGTGCAACGACACGCGGGCGGCATCAAGTTGCCGTGCCTGTTCATCGACGAGGGCTTCGGCGGCCTCGACCTCGAGTCGCTCGACATCGCCATCGAGGTCCTCGCCAAGATCCAGGCAGCTGGCCGCACCGTCGGCATCATCACGCACGTGGAGACGATGCAGCAGCAGCTGCCGATCGGCATACGAGTGAACAAAACAGACCGCGGAAGCACGCTTGACGTTCTCGTATAACGAGTCTTTGACAGACGTGCTTCGACATCGACACCGAGATGCGACTTGATCACTTCGCAGTTGAATCACTGATCACTCTGAAACATTGACTCACGCAATCCGACAGTCAAAGTCGAGCCACAAAATTTCTTGCGCTGAACTTTTTCGTGCGATTTGTTTCGGGGAGTGATGGAGGTAGAACTGCTCCATGCGACACGACCGTCACAGAACATCACGAAGCAAGAACAGCCGACACGTGAATCGCCGACCGTCGGCGAAGTCGCGCAGCGATCGTTGTGCGCACGAAGACAAACGCATCTTCACGTACCGCGAGGCTGTGGAGCATGCGCGGTGGGCACGCCGGAGATTCGAGACGACACACGGTGCGTACACGTGTCGTGCATGCGGAGGATTCCACGTCGGCTCCTCGGCCAAGAGAAGAAAGAGACACTGACATGCACTTCGACATTCACAACTTCATCAGGTCACTCACGCACGACAGGATCTGTCTCGAGAACCCGGTAATTCCCGATGGTGTCATCAATGTGTCACACCTCGTCGAGCCGCTCTTCGCAATCACTCGCAACGGCCGTGCACTCGTATCCGACGTCGAATACGACCGTCCACGTTTTCTCAGCGAATTGCTCAGTTCCTTGGTCCCCTCGGATGCATCAATGAATCATCGAGACCACGCCATCATCGTTCTCTCGCTCCTCCTGCTGCGCGCGATCGACACGGCAGTTGCAATGCACGGCGACACCACCATGGAAGAGATTCTGATGATGGCCGCAGATCGTGATGAACTGGACGCACTTCGTCATGACATGTCAGCACTGCCGTATGTGATCGACGACGACGGCAACATCAGACCGAACTTTGCGTCACTGTCCATCTTCGCCCATCCCCGTCCAATCACCTGGCAGATGCTCAACGGTTTCGTGGAGCGACACTTCCTCCCGACTCTCCCCGATCTCTTTCTTGACGACGAGGAACAGGAGTCTGAGGTTGCGCATCCACAACGAATCAATGATTTTGAGTACGTCGACGAGGAATCGGTAGGCGCGTTCGAGGCTGATCCCCTCAACGGGTTTGACGAGTTCGAACGCCACTTCTTCGACAACCACTACAAGGCATACGAGGCCGGAGCGGAGATCAACGACCTCATAGACTTCGATGACGGCGAATGACCGAGCGATCCGACTTCACGGACACTCGAACCGGCGTGTGATCAGCACGCCCCTTACGTGCTCACATGACGACACACACAGAGCGAACAAGAGCCACGTCAGGACAGCTGATTCGTTCCACCGGTAATTCTCTTTCCGTGGCACCTCTCTACGGGTTGTGATGTCGCTGATTCTCTGCGGCGAGACAGTCCACTAAATGCCGCGCGGCGACGGTGACACCGACTGAGTAATCACGAGCGATGATCTCGTCAGAGACCTGGGCGTGTAGCAACGATCGTCGTAGCTCTTCCACATCCCACAATTCCGTAACGGTTCGGCAGAGGGGTGTAGACGGCGCTCATTGGCGCGTACTCGCCCCTGACTCCTCGATCGGGCTCATGATGTACGTGGGCGCACGGAAGTCGGAAAGGACGACTATCAGGCGACCGAAGACTGACGGGTCGTCGAGAATCGGGAACACGTGAGTGTTGTAGGCCTCGGTACATTCATTCCACAGCGGTATGACCCCCAAATGTGCCATGCCACGCCCAAAACCGAAAACGCCCAAACGCGTCACTGGTGGAAACCCTTGACACTGCACCACCAAGGCTGGGGAGTTTCGCTCCGCCTCCTAAAGGCGCGGGGGCGGAGCCGAACCCGGAGCGAAACTCGCCCGGAGAACCGAACCGACCGATTTCTCAGGCTAGTTCGGGGGAACTGAAACCGAACAGGCTCAGTGAGATCTAACTGACTTCCGTTTGATTTAACCGAGGTCAAAACCCGAGCGCGGGCGTGGGTCTACCCCGGCTCTCGATTTCACGGAGCGAGTGCGGCTAAGCCGCCGGTGCTGAGGCGGTGCGCGCCAGCTGCGTGCGGCGCCGACAGAGTGTCAACGACTGGTCGTTGCGCAGCATCAGCATGATCATCAGGTCAATCCAACACCGTTAGCAGTTCTGGGCGAGTTCCCGAATCGACTCATACCCAAGAGCTGATGCGACTTTTCGGAGAACACCTGGCGACAAACTCTCTCGATTAGATGGAAGTGGAAAAGGTGGACGTCCTCCTGATGGGCATTCGAACCACCGGTGACCACCCTTTCCCCTACCAGAGATCTCCACATAACCGAATTCGCGTCGAAGGTGCCGTACCAATCTGTCGGTGGAGATGCTTACGAGGGAATCTGTGGAATCAAGCCAAGGGATAATGGGCTTTGATCCGAGCGGAACAATCACGTGTGCGATTGCGTCCTTGTCATAGAAGCTTCGAAGCATGTTGTCTGCCAACGCCCAGTCTGTGCGCGAGCGCGACGGGTGCTCGGTTGCCTCTGACACTTGGCTCTGCAGATTCCACTTAGATTCATCGCTGAGGTGATCGAGACCGAGGCGGTAACCCGGGTTAAGGGTTGGGATCCATCTCTTTAAGAATGCTTTCGTTCCTCTTCGAGTGCGAGCCTCAACTCCCTTCTTATAGGAGGGCTCATCCAGTCGGGCGAGCATCTCTGCACACGCAATGGCCTCTTCAAGATGTGCGTCAGAATTGCGGACAACTTTCACCACTCGGTCCCTATATGACCGATAGATCGGAGTAAGGGTCGCCATCTCAAGTCGAGTCGCGAAGGATTCAACCTTGTGGTGGAACGCTTCATGCAGGTAGAGAACTGTCATTGACATCCGAACGAGGTCTTCAACCAATTTCTCAGTAAGAGGCGGTTTCCTCATCTCGTCGTAAATGAGCGCAGCAACTTCGAAAACAGCCTGCTCCTTCACATAGATTCCCCAATCAAGCCCGAAATAGTGGAACGGGAGATACCAAGCAAGGGCATCAACGTCGGTGGGCGGCGGGACGTGTGAATTTCGACGAGACGTTTCCAAGATTTCTTGCCCGGCAGGACCCCACTCGCCTAACGAACCGGGGTCGTCAACATTGACCGAAGTCCGAAAATCGCGATTACGTCGATCATCTACGAGCACGTCATCCCATGGGATCGGATAACTATCCCAACCCTCTGTACCAGTCGGATACTCGGTATCGGTCGGAACTCCTGTCAGACCGTAGTCGTCAAGAGTCCGGATCATTTCTGTTGGTACTAGAGCCATACCGTGCTCACCTCCGGACCATTTGTCTTCTGTTTCTTCAGGCAAAGATGCCCATTTCGAGTTAATGAACTAGGACAATCTCAACGATTCCAAAGAGAAGCGGATTAAGGTGTTCCAAGAGTGCTGCATCTGATCCGTTGGGATCATTGAGCTTCTCTCCGTGAAAAAGCCGGTTGCGCACTCGCCTCAATAAGTTGGCACATGCTTTGGCATGTGCCTCTGAGGATGCATCGTTCCATGGCGTCATTCGTGCGGGTGACCATAAGTCGTTCAATAGATCTACGGATTTCGAGAACTGCTGATCTCCTGAGGTGCTTATGATTCGAGAATTGGCTTCACCTGGGATTTCCCGGAGTCGCAACTGGCCGGTGATCTTTTTTCCCAAGTCCGAGTCAACAAATTCAGCAATTTGGCGAGATCTCATCGTGAACGACTCTTCGATGGATTTTCCCTCCCAAGCGTCATCGTCGTAGTTCCTTTGGATCCGACCACTCTTGCTGCTATCAGCCATCATCTGAGTAGCGCTACAGACGAGAGCGATATAGCCAGCGAAGAACGCGCTAAACACATCTCCATTCGCGTATGCGTCTCTTGCTCGGTCCAGCCATTGACGACCGAAAGGCGAACGATCATGAACTGAAACAACGACGCGACCACTGTTAGCGCCCACGACTATCCGGCCTTGTGGTGACGCGAATTTCTGAGGTTAGACCTCCGTATTCGACTATCGACGGTAGATTCCTCGTTGCCAGTGAGTAGTCGCCAACACTGACGACCACATGCCAACCGTTCAAGTGTCTGCGACAAGCATCATGAACTTGCTTCGGCACGCCACGTGGGAACTTCTCCGCGAGATCCAAGCGGGACTTGCTTCGAGACTTTTCGAACTCGTTCAGAACCGCGCGAACTTCGGGCACTTTGGCGCCCATGACTGCGAAGAGCAAAAGTGCATCCTGAACGGGCGTCTTCGAAGTCGGTACCCAGACCTTTGCGGGGCCAATTGTCGGTGGTTTAGCGTCGTAGAGGTTTCCGGGTAGCAACATCCAAGCCGGTCGGCTGTTCTCTCGGAGGAGGAGAAGATGGGTGGCGTTGATTCCGCCCTGGGTGCCCATCCAGTCAGACGACTGGTCTGGCCCAATCCAGATTTCAGCTGTGGTTTTACGCATGCGCCGAGAGTAGTTCAGTGTTGTGACTCAGATTTCAGGCAAAGTACAGACACGAATTGCCCGTAACTGAAAATGCCCAAACGAGTAACTGGCGGAATCCCTTGCCACTGCCACACCAAGGGCCGGGGACTTTCGCTCCGCCTCCTAAAGGCGCGGGGACGGAGCAGAACCCTCAAGCGTTGCTCGCCTAAAGCGCCGACCCGGCCGCTCTCGCAGGCTAGTTCGGGTTCGGACACGCCATGATTCAACTGCACCCACATTTACCTGAGGACTGAATCGGCCTACCGCAGGACCCGCAGGTGTCAATCAGAGGAACCTCCACGCGGTTGCGAGCGGGAAGAACTCGAGAAACCCAAGTTCGTGGTGGCTCCTGTCGTTTCCCTGGCGTTGCTGCGGGCCGACTATCGGTCTTCTCAATCCTCTTGATTGACGAGCTCTGTTCAGAAATGACGCGCCACAGAGGAGGTGTCAGTCCCCTCTTCTCAAAGAGTGTTCCCAGGTGCCGATAAAGAAGGCTGTTGATGGGTCGCTTTCCGCCCTCGATGACTCTTCCCATCTGCCGAGCGGAACTCCACTCAGTGTCTTGCAGATACGCGATGATCTGTTCGAGTCGTTCCTGATCGTCCACGGGTCAAGATTCCTTCTATCAAGTCACTGTAATAGTGACGATAACCCATCGCCGTTTTGCACCTTGACAATCGTTTGTCAAATGTCTCTCGCTCTCTATTGTGTGTGCTCAGTGAAAAAGACTTCATCCACTACCACCTACCACGTTGTCGTCTTTGAGCTCAACGATGTCGTTCCGCGGCGTGATCTTCGCCGACCTAATCTCTATGTCGGTAAGTCAACAAGAACGTCTCACAGGCAACTGGAATTCGAAGCTGTCCGATCCAAACCACAATGGTATTCGCATGAGATTGTCACGGCTCGAGATGACCTCGCTCCGCGGACCCACTTTCGCTCAAGCGAAGCAGCTGCCCGAGCGACGAAGAACGTCATCGGCAGACTCAAATCTCTGGGCTATACGGTCAATCGTGACGTGACAGTCTGGTCTCTCTACGTCGTAGAACTGGACAAGGCTGCCAGTAACGATTGCGGACGAGGATGTGTCTACGTAGGTGAAACGACCCTGTCACCAGAAGAACGCTTTGCTCAGCATCGTGAAGGTGCGCGCAATGCCAAGGGGCCACTCTTCGCACGAACAGTGCACAGACACGGACTACGACTTCGCCCGGATCTCGCACCACGGCGAAAATACTTTGATCGCTCTGCAGCTCGGCGTGCCGAAGCTGCACTAGCCGAGCGACTGAAAGAACGTGGTTACGTCGTCCGAGGAGGTCATTGAGGGCAATTGACCGCCCTATTGTGCTGAGGTGGTCCCAAATGCACGTGTCAAGAACGGATTCGCACCCAAGATCTGTGCGCAGTGCGGTCTGGCGTTCGAGTGGCGACGCAAATGGGCCAAGGACTGGGACAGCGTCAAGTACTGCAGCGAACGCTGTAAGCGCGGATAGCACCCCGAATCCCCCGATGGGACTCGTCTCAGCAGGAGTGGGGCAGGCCGATCCTCACGGAGACACCATTGGAACAGCGCACATGGGGTTCAGCCGCTGGGGCTGACAGACCGGCGGCTTCCAGCAGAGTCCCATCCCACTGCGGGGCACGAGCCGCACGCAGGGGCCACGGCTCATGGTCGACCGCCGCGTAACGAAGACCCCTCCGGGAGGCCGAATACAGGCCCCATCGTGCAGTGAGGAAGATGTCCAGGTCGTCGGCCTCGATTCGTTCGCCCATCTCGACTCGGATACCCGACTCCGCGGTGCGCGTCGGCCACCGACGACGGACATGGGTCACGAGATCATCCCCGACTCGTTCATGGCTCGTGGAACCCCAGCAATAGGGCAGGCGATACGTCAGCCGAGCAACCACCGCCGGCAGAAGCCTGTCCACGTCGAGAGAGAAGAACCACACTCCAGGTATTCCGTT
>Ga0315903_10002118_pt1 | contig 29798 bp, 29 predicted proteins | sample LakEriMetagenome_7_FD_203524 | JGI IMG/M metagenome (GOLD analysis project Ga0315903, IMG submission 203524) | Freshwater fungal communities from buoy surface, Lake Erie, Ohio, United States - Buoy 2 MA119 | ecosystem: Environmental > Aquatic > Freshwater > Lake | place: USA: Lake Erie, Ohio... | reverse complement strand
AACACCAAGTAAAGGTCCTCGTCTGGGTTCAGGCCCATCACATGAGCGACTACTCCTACGCACACTTGCAGAGCAGTTGTTCGAGCATGGCAAGATCACAACAACAGAGGCAAAGGCAAAGCGTTTGCGTCCGTTAGCAGAGAAGTTAATTACTCATGCTAAAAAAGGTGACCTTCCAGCACGTCGCATGGTTATGGCACAGATTTCAAACAAGAGTGTTGTTCATACGCTTCTCACTGAAATCGGTCCTCGCTTTGCAACACGTGAAGGTGGATACACACGCATTACTAAGGTCGGTCCTCGTAAGGGTGACAATGCACCTATGGCTGTTATCGAACTATTAACAGAGAAAGATAACTAAGTCTTAAACCTTAGAAAATATTCTCATGACGGAACCCACTCTCTACCCTGAGAGTGGGTTTCTTCGTTTGCGCATTGATCTTGCATACGACGGAACCAATTTCTCCGGTTGGGCGATTCAACCCGAGCGCCGTACGCTTCAAGAAGAAGTTGAAAAAGCTATTGCGATGGTTTCCCAGACAAAGATAGAAAGTATTGTTGCCGGGCGCACCGATGCAGGTGTTCATGCAATTGCACAAGTAATTCATGTTGATGTTCCCGAATCATTAGATTTGGGGGATTTGGCCTATAAGTTAAATCGAATCCTTGATGCAGATATTCGCGTTACAAATGTAAGCGTTGCACCAGAGGCTTTTCATGCACGCTTTTCTGCTCTGCGTAGGCATTACACATACAAGATTCTGGATGAAAATAAAGTAGTTCCACCCTTAGATCGCTTTGACGTTGCTTCCTGGTATCGACCTTTGGATATAGATTTGATGAATAAAGCGAGCGCACTAGTACTCGGCCATCATGATTTTGCAGCATTTGCAAAGTTTCGAGAGGGCGCCACAACTATCCGTGAACTGCAGCGCTTTGAATGGGTACGTGATATGCGAGGCTATTTGGTAGCCGACGTTGTTGCCGATGCATTTTGTTACTCTATGGTTCGAAATTTAGTTGGTGCAGTTGTCTGCGTAGGTGATGGTCGGTTTGCACCTGAATGGATTAAGACAACTTTGATCAATAAAGTTCGAATCTCTGACAGTTTGGTCTTTCCTGCTCATGGTTTAACGCTTCGACAGGTTGACTACCCCTCAGATTCCGAGCTTTTGGAGCGCGCACAAAAAACAGTGGCTCGCCGAGACCTATTGGATGCCAATTAACGCTCTAAATAGGCCATTTTGACCCCTGAGCCTGTCGAAGGTACCCTTACTCTCTGCGCTCGCAAGGGCGCCAGAATTATTCATAAAAACAGAAGGTAGGCAAGAGCGTGCGTACATACACTCCAAAAGCCGGTGATGCAGTCCGTAACTGGCACATCATCGATGCGCAAGATGTGGTCTTAGGCCGTCTTGCAACACATGCTGCCGCTCTACTTCGTGGAAAGCACAAACCAACATTTGCACCACACATGGACATGGGTGACTTTGTCGTTGTTATCAACGCTGAAAAAATCGCACTCTCTGGAAATAAGGCAACACAAAAGTGGTCACACCATCACTCTGGTTTTCCAGGTGGCTTAACATCAACTGTTTACGGTGAACTTATTGAAAAGCACCCAACTCGCGCAGTTGAAAAAGCAATCAAGGGAATGCTTCCAAAGAATCGTCTTGGTCGCGATATTGCAGGAAAGCTAAAAGTTTATGCAGGCCCAGAGCATCCTCATGCTGCTCAAGCACCAAAGCCATATGTATTCAATCAAGTTTCACAAATAGTGAAGTAAGGGAAAAGTAAATGTCAGATAACACAGATTTAATCGACAACGAAGAAGCTCCTACTTCATACTCGTCTTCAACTCCAGCAGCTGCAACTAATCGCCCAGCGATTAAGGCACCAGGTGGCGGAACAGGTCGTCGTAAAGAAGCAGTTGCACGTGTTCGCTTAGTTCCAGGAACAGGTCGATGGGTTGTTAATGGCAAAGAGCTTGCTGCATATTTTCCAAATAAAGTTCACCAGCAATTAGTTTCAGAACCATTTCGCACAGTCGGTGCTGAGAATCAATACGATGTTTTTGCTCGCATCAACGGTGGAGGAGTTTCCGGTCAAGCAGGAGCGCTTCGTTTAGGTGTTGCACGTTCACTTAATCAGATTGATCAAGAAGCAAACCGTCCAGCACTGAAGAAAGCTGGATTCTTAAAGCGTGATGCACGTGTAATTGAACGCAAGAAGTACGGACTAAAGAAAGCCCGTAAGCGTTCTCAATACTCTAAGCGTTAATTCACTTTTCGCAAAGGAGCTACCTTGGCCCTTTTTGGTACAGATGGAATCCGTGGTTTGGCCAATCGGGATTTAACTGCTGAATTAGCGTTAGATGTCTCAGTTGCTGCAGCACATATCCTTGTTGAAAGTTCATCAAACAAAGATCATCAGCCCACTGCAATTGTTGGTCAAGATTCTCGTGCATCTGGTGAGTTTCTTGAAGCAGCAATTGTTGCCGGATTAACAAGTGCTGGCATAAACGTGTATCGAGTGGGAGTGCTACCGACTCCTGCGATTGCTTATTTAGTTGCTGAATCAAAGGCAGATCTTGGAATCATGATCTCAGCTTCACACAATGCAATGCCAGATAATGGAATAAAACTCTTTGCCCGTGGTGGGGGAAAATTAGATGATGCAATCGAAGCACGCATCGAAGCGCGCATGGGTGAAGATTGGGAAAGACCAACGGGGCGCAATGTTGGTCGAGTGTTTAACGACGAAACTGCCGCGCAGCGTTATCTCAAGCATCTGCTTGCTTCCGTAGACACACCACTCAAAGGTTTAAAAATCGTGGTTGATTGTGCAAATGGTGCATCTTCTTTTGTTGCCCCACAGGCTTATCGCCAAGCTGGAGCAGATGTTGTTGCAATTTTTAACTCTCCTGATGGCTGGAACATTAATGATGATTGTGGATCGACTCATCTTCATCAACTCAGATCAGCTGTTATAAAAGAGGGAGCCGACCTAGGTGTGGCACACGATGGTGATGCCGATCGTTGTTTGGCTATTGATGCAGCTGGAAATGAAATCGACGGAGATCACATCTTGACGATTTTGGCGAGAAGTTTTAAAGATAGGGGCTTACTTAAGTCAGATACCGTAGTGGGAACCGTCATGAGTAATTTAGGTTTTATGCATGCAATGAGTAATTCAAAAATCAATGTTGTAACTACACCTGTTGGTGATCGTTATGTACTTGAAAACATGATTGAGCATGGTTATGTATTGGGTGGTGAACAATCTGGTCATGTGATTATGCGCAACCTTGCCAATACAGGCGATGGCTTATTGACGGCATTGCAGTTGATGCAAGAAGTAGTAAGAACTGGAAAAACACTTCAAGAGTTAAGTGCAACCATGGTTCGTTTTCCACAAGTTTTGATCAATGTAAAGAATGTAGACAAGAACAAACTGGACCAATCACAAGTGATCGCTCAAGCGGTAAAGAACGCAGAGGATCGAATGGGAGATTCTGGTCGAGTTTTACTTCGAGCTTCAGGAACAGAACCGCTAGTAAGAGTCATGGTGGAAGCTTCCAGTGATAGCCTTGCTCAAGAGGTAGCATCGCAGCTAGCTGATCTGGTTAAGAGTGAACTTTCTTAATTGATAAGTCACTTTAAACTCAGAATAGGTTTAAAAGGAAGAACTAGGAGTTCCTAATATGTGCGGAATTGTGGGTTACACAGGACCGCAGTCTGCATCGATTCCACTCATTGCGGGTTTAAGGCGTTTGGAATATCGAGGATACGATTCCGCCGGCATTGCACTTGGAACACAGGGCAAACTTTTTGTTGAGAAAAAAGCTGGAAAACTCTCTAATCTTGAAAGTGCACTTGATTCCTCTTTACCTTCTGTGCATTCTGGAATTGGGCATACGCGGTGGGCAACACATGGTGGCCCAACAGATCAAAACGCACATCCTCATCTAGATAATGAAGGAAAGCTTGCAGTAATCCACAACGGAATTATTGAAAACTACACAGAGCTTCGTATCGCTTTAGAGGCTAAAGGTCATAAGTTTTCATCTCAAACAGACACAGAATCAGTGGCCCATTTACTCAGCGACTTACGCAAAGAACATAAAGGTGATTTAACAAATGCAATGCGTGATGCAGTAAAGGTCCTTCGAGGTTCATTTACTCTTCTTGCAATTCATGCCGATAAACCAGATGAAATTGTTGGGGTTCGACGTAACTCACCATTGGTTGTTGGAGTCGGTAACGGTGAAAACTTTATGGCATCAGATGTTTCAGCTTTCATTGAATACACAAAAAAAGCAATCGAATTAGGTCAAGATGAAATAGTCACCATGAATTCAACATCTGTTGTGGTTACTGATCTGAATGGAAAAGTAATCACACCAAAAACTTATGAAATCTCATGGGATGCAACTGCTGCAGAAAAGGGTGGTTTTGCCCATTTCATGCTCAAGGAGATTTTTGAGCAACCTAAGGCAGTTGCAGATACTTTAATTGGGCGATTAAGCGATAACAATCAAATACTCCTCGATGAGCTCCACATGAGTAAGCAAGAAATCCAATCACTTAAAAAGATTACAGTCATAGCCTGTGGAACTGCCTACCATGCCGGCTTAGTAGCAAAGTATGCAATTGAAAAATGGGCAAAGATTCCAGTCGATGTTGAGATTGCAAGTGAGTTTAGATACCGAGATCCAATAATTGATTCAACAACTTTAGTTATCGCCATTTCTCAATCAGGTGAAACCATGGACACATTAATGGCTGTTAGGCACGCAAAAGCCGCCGGTGCCAGAGTGCTATCTATTTGTAATACAAATAGCTCAACGATCCCTCGGGAATCGGATGCAGTTTTATACACACATGCCGGGCCAGAGATTGCGGTTGCTTCAACGAAAGCCTTACTTACTCAGATTATTGCTGTCTACTTAATTGGATTGCATTTAGCCCAAGCAAATGGATCGCTCTCAGATAAACAGGTCCACGAAATTTATAATGAGCTCCTCGAACTCCCAGGAAAAATTGAGCAAATCTTAGAAACTGTTGAACCGTTAAGAGAATTAACTCGTAAGTTTGCTAAAAACGATACGGTTCTATTTTTAGGAAGAAACATTGGTTACCCTGTGGCATTAGAAGGTGCGTTAAAGCTAAAGGAGTTGGCCTACATTCATGCTGAAGGATTTGCCGGTGGTGAACTAAAGCATGGACCGATCGCATTGATTGATCAGGGAACTCCAGTGATTGCAATCTTGCCTGCGGGCAAAGAGCATGCACTAGATGAAAAAATGCTCAGCAATATTCAAGAAGTTAAAGCGCGCGGTGCTCGAGTTATTGTTATTGCAGAAGAAGGCGTTGTAGTTGAAGGGGCGGAGCATGTGATTACTATTCCAAATGCTCGTCCAATTTTTCAACCAATACTTGCAACTGTTCCATTGCAAGTTTTTGCATACGAAATGGCTGTAACACGAGGCAATGATGTCGATCAACCAAGAAATCTGGCAAAGTCCGTAACGGTTGAGTAATGTTAGTTAAAGCTGCAATAAGAAGAAAGCAGATGTTTCGCGCTTTTCGCTGGTCGCTTCTTTTACTCGTTGGATTTTTACTCGTTACCCATCAAGTCATAATTAATGGCCCACTTGTTGCATACGATGAAGAGATTGCAAGCCAACCTCAGCCAGAGTTTGAAGGAATACAAGGTTTCATTCTCAGGCGCCTTGATGACCTTGGACTTCGAAGCTTGACTGCAACAGTGCTTTTAATTTCTGCTGCATTTATCGCCTATCAGTTTAAAACATGGCGCCCACTTAACTTGGCAATACTTTCGGTAGTTTTACTCAATTTAGTTGTTGGAGCATTTAAGTTGATGTTAGGTCGCACAAAACCACGTGATGGCTTTGACCTTCTTCATGCCGGTGGCATGTCTTTTCCTAGTGGTCATGCATCCAATGCGGTTCTTTCTTGGGGGATCCTGGCCTACATCATTTATCGCTATGCAAAAGTAGATCGATATCAAGGAAGATTAGCAAGTGCCGGGGTATTAACAATAAGTCTGACAGTCTGCATAGTTTCACTTATTCGTCGCACTCACTGGTTTAGTGACTTATTGGGCGGTTTGTTTATTGGTAGCGCACTATTAGTGGCAGTTATTGCTATAGATAGGTATGTTCCTTCAAAAAGTCAGTTGCACTAGAGTTCATCCATGTTTGAAAACCGCGCTGAAGCACGGATAGATCTTTCACGTTTAAGTGAAAATATCGAGCTCTTAAAAAAGACGAGCAAGACAAACTTGCTAGCTGTTGTTAAAGCCGATGCTTATGGTCATGGATTAGTGGAGGTTGCCAAAGCGGCAGAAACCGCGGGTGCAGATTGGCTTGGGGTTGCATTACTAGAAGAAGCAATCACGCTGCGAAAAAATGGAATCAAAATTCCAGTCCTTGCTTGGCTCGTTCCACCAGGATCTGATTTTCAATCAGCAGTAGATCTAGATATTGATATTGCTATTGCGGATTTAAAAGCATTTAGTGAAGTTTCACAATTAGCAAATAAACCAAGAATTCATATCGAAGTAGATACCGGCATGAGCCGTGGTGGCTTTCTGGATGAATGGGAAGACTTTCTGAAATCTGATTTTTCAAAAGTAAATATTGTTGGAATCTTTTCCCATTTTGCCAGAGCCGATGAACCCTTAGAAAAACAAAATATTGAACAGTTAAATCAATTCAAAAAAATGGTCAGCCAACTTGAGGAAGTTGGTGTTAAACCGCAGTTCAAGCACCTTTCAAACTCTGCTGCAACATTAATGAATCCAGATGCGACATTTGATTTCGTTCGCACTGGAATTGCAATGTATGGACTTTCACCAGATGTTAATACCCTTGGAGATAGCAGCAAGCTCTCACTTAAACCAGTAATGCAACTACGCGCAAAACTACATTTAGTAAAGAGCGTGCCAGCCGGTTCACCAGTTGGTTACGGTGCCACACAGGTAACAAAGGCTGCAACAAAACTGGGAGTTGTCGCCATGGGTTATGCAGATGGCATTCCTCGGATCGCATTGAATGCTGGAGTATTTGTGAATGGTCGCAAGGCGCCAATTATTGGTCGAGTTTCTATGGATCAATTCGTTGTGGATTTAGGTTCAGACTCTTCAGCCAAATCTGGGGATTGGGTGATTATTTTCGGTGATGGAACTCGCGGTGAGTACACGGCAGATGACTGGGGTGCTGCTTCTTCAAGCATAAATTACGAGATAGTTACACGAATTGGGCCTCGTGTGCCTAGAATCTACGCACCTCATGTCTACTAACTCACCGCTATTGCACGCCAAGGGCGTTTCTATCTCCTTTGGTGGCCTGCGCGCACTCAATGATGTGCACTTGCAGTTAAACCACGGTGAAGTAGTGGGAGTAATTGGCCCAAACGGTGCGGGAAAGACAACATTGTTTAATGCAATCTGTGGCCTAGTAGAACCAGATACAGGCTCACTTGAACTAGATGGCCATAAACGCTCTTGGCCAAAACCATTTGAATTAGCTGATTTGGGAATCGCACGAACGTTACAAGGCGTTGGATTATTTCCTGAGTTAACAGTTCTAGAAAATGTCATGATCGGTGCACAAAAATTTGCAAAAACTGGTCTGATCTCTGCTGCATTTGGATTTGATACTCGCGATGAAGCCGAACTTCGAAATCGCTCAATTAATGCGTTAGAAAGAGTCTTTGGAACAACTTTGATGCACCGCCGCACTGACACTCTGTCATATCCAGACACAAAGAGAGTTGCAATTGCCAGAGCCTTGGTATCAGAGCCAAAGATTTTAATGTTAGATGAACCAGCAGGCGGGCTTGGTCCACGCGATATTGAGTGGATGAACAATCTCATTCGAAATTTGACCGCAACTATGTCTGTATTAATCGTGGAGCACCACATGGATGTTGTCATGTCAGTGTGTGACCGTATCTACGTTTTAAATTTCGGGGAAGTTATTTCAAGTGGCACCCCAGATGTCGTTCGTCGCGATCCTGCTGTTATTGCGGCATATTTGGGAACAGGTGCCAAGTGAGCCTAATTGTTAGAAATTTAAGTGTTGATCACGGCGCAATTAGAGCAATCGACAATCTCTCTTTTATTGTTGAGAAAAGAAGGCTAACTGCCGTTATTGGTGCAAATGGTGCGGGCAAATCTACATTGCTTCGCACCTTATCTGGATTAAATCAAGCCACCACAGGAAAGGCTAGTTGGGGCGATCACAACTTATTAAAGGGTAAAGCAGAACTTCATGTTCGAAAAGGTGTCAGCCATGTTTCTGAAGGCAAGTCGGTAATTCCAGAATTAACTGTAGAAGAAAACTTGGAACTTGGAGCGCTATGGCGCAGGAACAAAAAAGAAGCTGAGGAAACAAAGAGATATGTTCTAGATCTTTTTCCACGACTTGGTGAGCGCTTAAAGCAGAGAGCTGACACATTATCTGGTGGAGAAAGACAGATGCTTGCAATTGGGAGAGCATTAATGTCAAAACCACAGCTATTGCTTTTAGATGAACCTTCACTTGGATTAGCGCCATTAGTTGTAGAGCAGATTTTTCAAACAATTCGAGACATTGTTAACTCATCTAGCATGACAGTTCTACTTGTAGAGCAAAATGCAATGGGCGCCCTCAAGATTGCCGATATCGGTGTTGTTTTAAATCTTGGAAAAATCGCAGCAATCGGACCCGCAGCCGATCTCATAGCGGACCCAACCATCCGTGCTGCATATTTGGGATATTAGGAGCAATCGTGAATCAATTTATTTCATCAATTCTAATTGGCTTTAGCCAAGGTTCCATTTATGCACTCATGGCGCTAGCTCTAGTTCTTGTATTTAGATCCACCAGAGTTGTGAATTTTGCACAAGCAGGCCAGGCCATGGTTTCGACCTACATTGGCTGGGAAGTTATTAATCGAACTGGGAGTTATTGGCTTGCAATCCCAATTGCAGCCCTTGGTGGGGCAATTCTTGCTATGGCAGTTCAAACTTTCTTGATGCGTCCACTCTCAAAACGCACATCAGAGGGAGCTATTGCACCTGTTGCAAATATTATTGTCACTCTTGGTTTGCTTGGCGTTGTACATAGTGGAGCAGCAATTATTTGGGGAAGTGAAGAAAAACTCTTGACTTCACCTGTTTCAACAAATGGTTTTAAAATTGGTGAGAATGTTTATCCATTTTCAGCAACTGATGTTCTTATTATTATCACAAGCGTCTTCGTAATGCTTATATTCGCCTTTATCTTTAAGAAAACTAATCTTGGTCTTGCATTACGTGCAGCAGCTTTTCAACCTGAAATTTCTCGGTTAGCTGGAATTAGAGTTGATCGAGTGCAAACAATTGGTTGGGCGTTCTCTGGAGCTGCAGGTGCGGTTGCAGGCGTTCTTATCGCACCTGGAAGCTATTTGAATCCTTACTCACTTGATATTTTACTTGTTTTTGGTTTTGTTGCAGCTGTCATTGGTGGACTTGATTCGCTAGTCGGCGCAGCAGTTGGTGGAATTGTCTTAGGCTTAACTTTGTCATTTACTTCGCAATATGTAGGTACAGCTTTAACTTTTGTTGTGCCATTTGTAGTGCTTCTAGTCGTCTTACTTCTAAGGCCAAATGGTCTACTTGGCGGAAGGAGTTCACGAAATGCATAATCACCATCGGCGTCGATTAATTGGATTCGTAATTGTGGGGATTCTCCTTTTCTTGCTTTCAAATAGGGTTGGCGTTTTGCGTCTTTATCAAGGCTCAACTGTTTCCATGTATGTAATTGCCATTGGATCCATTGTTTTGTTAACGGGATTTTCTGGACAGATATCACTTGGTAACGGTGCATTTATGGCTCTAGGTGCTTATATTGCGGTGCTTTTGCAAACTTACCTTGGACTTCCATTGGTGCTAACTTTTTTTGTTGCCGTTCTCGGAGCGGCCTTCTTTGGATTAATTTTAGGAGTGGCTGCGGCTCGATTAAGTGGACCTTATCTTGCGGGAACAACGCTAGCTTTAGCAGTCGCTCTTCCCTCCTTGGTAAATCAATTTCCAGTGTTGGGTGGCGAACAAGGGCTTATGTTTAATGCAGGTAGCGCACCAGAGTGGTTTGGTGAAGTTTCAAGATTTAAGTGGTTGTTTTGGATCTCAACTCTTGCCGCAATCATTGCCTGCATAGGAATACAAAATATTCTTAAGAGTAGGTATGGCCGCACATGGAAAGCCGTACGTTCCAACTCCACGGCCGCAGAATTATCAGGAATCAGCTCAGCTCGTTCTAAGGTTTTGGCTTTTGTCATCTCAGCCGGAATCGCTGGATTAGCCGGGGTCGTCCTTGCATTAACAGCAGGAACTGTAGCCCCAGGGGCTTTCCCCCTCTCACTCTCGTTTGCCCTCATAACAGGGGCTGTCATCGCAGGAATCGGCTCTCTACTACCAGGTAGCGTGGTTGGGGCTGTAGTTTTGGTCGGGATGTCCCAACTGGTCGGGACCTTCACTTCACGCTTCCAAATGGGGGATATTTTGGCCGAAAACCTTAAAGAACTCATAGTAAGCGCCTTATTAATCTTGGCTGTCGTATTTACACCGAATGGTCCAGGTGAGAAGATTCGGGCAATGCGCGAACACCGAAAACACCACTCACATGGTGGAGTTCGTTAAGAGGTCTACATGCAGTACCTAACTCGGAAGGAAAAACAATGATGCGATTGAATCGCAGCAAGAAAGCCATAACCCTTACAGCTCTGGCGGCATCAGTTGCTCTTGCAGCAACCATGGTTCCAGCTCAAGCGAGCACGGACAAGGTTGGAGTTACAAGCACAACAATTAAGCTTGGAATTTCACAACCAACAACTGGTCCTGCATCTGCTGGCTATAACAAGGTTGCTCCAGCAATGAATTCCTACTTTAAGTATGTTAATGACAATGGCGGCATTAACGGTCGCAAAATTGAACTCATCATTAAAAATGATGGTTACGTTGTACAGCGTGCTGTTAACGAGTCTGCTGCATTAGTTGACGAAGGTGTTTTTGCACTTGTAGGTTCACTAGGAACAGCAAACAACACAGCTGTTGCAGAGTTCCTTGATCTAAAATCTACGGGGCTACCTTCACTATTTGTGAACACAGGCTTCTCCGGATTTTCAGTGAAAAAAGACTACCCAACAATGTTTTCTCTTTTCCCTTCTTACTATATGGAAGCAAAGATTTTTAGCGAGTACATCAAGAAGAATTTCCCAGGAAAGAAAGTCGGAGTCATCTATCAGGCTGACGACTTTGGTGTTGATGCGCTAGCAGGTTTAGCCCAAGGTGGAATTACTCTCACTGAAAAAATCGCTTATGCATCTCTATCGCAAGGAACTCCTAGCGTTGGTCAGGGTTGGATAACTAAACTAAAGGCAGCAAACGTAGAAGTTGTAGTTTTCTACGGTGTCCCAACTGCAGTTGCCGCTGCATTACGTACAGCTGCAGCTTTAGCTTATAAGCCACAGTGGATCGTGACCTCAGTAGGTTCGGATTACACAACTCTTTCAGGTCTCGGAGTGACAAACGCATTGCTTGATGGCGTAGTTACTGCTTCATTCTTGCCTGCTTCAACAGATGATGCTGATCCTTATGTCAAACTCTTCAAGACTATTCATACAAAGTATGGAACTGGCACATTTGATAACAACATTCTGACTGGAATGAACACAGCGATGATGACAGCTAATGCCATCAAAGCAGCTGGTCCTAACTTGACTCGCTCTGGCTTGATTAGAGCAATTGAGACTAAGGGAAGAACTTTTGCAAGTGCTTCTCTCACTCCTCCAACCTATTCAACAACTTCACATGCTGGTTATGCAGGCTTCTGGGTTGCGCAAGTTAACTCATCAGGTGTGATGGTTCCAGAGTCAGGTAAGTACAAGGTCTACACAACTGATGCCGGTAAAGGCGCAGTGAAAGTAAGCACATACAAGCGTCCAGCAATGCCAGCGAAGGGATTACCTAAGTAATGTTTACATTTACTAAAAATCAAACGAAGTTCGCATCCGTTCTTCTCTCTGTAGCGTTAGTTACATTTGGAGTAAGTGCTGGACCAGCACAGGCAATCGATAATCGACCTGCTTGTGGTCCAGATCTTGACGGAGTAACAGTCTGTGAAGGTGCCACAACAGATGGCGCCAAATATGCAATTCAGGTCCCTGAAGATTTCAACGGAACTGTATTTTTGTATTCACATGGTTATCAGTATTCAGTTGATGTTCCACCACTTGGATATTCAACTGCAACGTCTCTCGATAATCCTGCCTTGAGCCCTGACGTGATGGTCACTGAGACACTTCTTGCTCAGGGTTATGCAGTAGCAGCTTCAACATTCCCAGTTCTAGGTTGGAATACAGCAGAGGCTGTAAAGACAAACGTGGAACTTATCGGAGTCGTTAAGAAGGCCTTTAAGGATACGAAAAAGGTTATTGCTTGGGGAAACTCTCTAGGTGCATATATCACTCAAGCTTTGGCTGAAAAGTATCCAAAGCTAATCGATGGCTCAGGATTAATGTGTCCAGCACTCGGTGATGTAAATGCAGTAATCACAGGAGCAGGTGACTTCTTGTGGGCACTAAAAACTTTTTTTGAGCCACGATTAACTGGCCATGCATACGCTGCTGGTGCTGCAGGATTAACTCAGGCATATACAGATCTAGGTCTGCTTGCTGCACTTGGTGAAACTTTGAAAACTGCAGTCGGAACTGAGTTAGTACTAGGAACACCGCAGTGGCCAGCAACCGCACCTGCTCGTACCGCTCTAGCCACCGTCCCAGTCCGTTCAGTTATTCTCTATTTGGGATTGATGGCCGGTATTCCTACTCGAAGCCCACACTTTGACGGTGTTTCTGGTCCAGGCGCAGCAGGTTCAACACCTGAGTTTGGTTTTGCACTTACCGCAAACCCAGTCTTTGCAATATTGCAAAATGGTTTTGAAGCTGCCGGACTTGCCATTCTCGCTAAGTACGACCTTGAGGTAAAGAGTGGTGGTGCTTTCTGGAATAACTTAAGAACTGACTATGCATCTCGTATGACCCTTGAGAAGTCTGTTTTCAATGCTGCACTGAGTGGCTCTGATGCCATTGCAGGAATTGAGACTTACCTAGCAAGCTTCCAGGTTCCTCGTCAGGCCGCGTCAGCTCCTGCTGCTGCAGCGTTTGCAAAGCAGATCAAGCACACAGGAAAGTTGAACCATCCAACAGTTGTTCTTGCAGCCACAGAAGATGCAATCACAACTGATGGAAACACCCAATGGCTAGTTAATAAGCAGAAGACTGCAGCGGCAAAAGCCAAGCTTCTTGTGCTTTGGAACAAGCCAGCAGCGGTCTACACAACATTTACAGCAGCTGGTCTACCAGATACTTCAGGACCAAAAGCAAATGGAACGGGTCACTGTAACTTCACTGTTGACCAGACACTTGCCGTTGCTGATCTACTAGCAGATGCTGTAGATAACAAAGGTAAATTGGATACCGGAACACTGAGAGCAAATGTTCTAGAGAACGCTCCTGGACTTTCAATTGCACCTTACAAGGGTAGAATCCAAAAGTTCTACATCAGTAGGTAATCATTCAAGTAAAGAAGGGCCCTCGAGTAATCGGGGGCCCTTCTTGTATTACCCTGTAACCATGCATCACGTGTCATCTGCAGAAGAGATGTTTGATCTGGGAAAGCAAATTGGCGCGCAATGCAAGCCAGGAGATCAAATTTTATTGGTGGGTCCTTTGGGAGCGGGCAAAACACTGCTGGCACAAGGCATTGGCGCAGCCCTTGGAATTGAGGGAATTACTTCTCCAACTTTTGTCATTGCACGCAATCATGCTGGACAAGTTCCTATTGTCCATGTTGATCTATATCGCTTACTAGATAGTCCTAACATGTCTGCAGCGATTGAAGATTTAGATCTTGAAGTGAACGCAGATAAATCAGTGACAATTATTGAATGGGCATCACCTGAGTACTCAGCCCTTCAAGCCGATCGTTTAGAGATAACTATTGATCGAACCACTGATCTTCGAGAAGTCAGCATTAAACCAATTGGTCAACGGTGGAGCACTTTCTCATTATGACAATTTCTTTAGTAATCGATACCGCTACCTCTAGAACAATTGTTGGAGTAGTCAACAATGGTGTTGTGGTCTTTGGAGAGTTTCATGAAGGAGCCACCGATCACGGTACAGCGATTTCACGGTTGGTCGCACAAGCACTAAAGAGCACCAAACTTGTTGACCAAGTGGTCATTGGAATGGGCCCTGGTCCATTTACTGGATTGCGAGTGGGAATCACTTTCGCGCAATCCTTTGCATTAGCCAGATCTATTCCTTGGATAGGTGTGTGTTCTTTAGATGCTATTCGGATAGATTCCACAACCAAAGATAGCCAAATAGTTAGCTCTCAAGAATCAAATCAACAAACTAAGACAGAAGCAATTAACTTTGATGATTACATAGTGGCCGTCGATGCACGTCGTAAGCAGATGTACTGGGCTCGTTATAAAAATGGAGTAAGAGTTTTGGGTCCTTCGGTCGATAAGCCTGAAGATATTTCCACATACGTAACCAATGTTTATCCAGATATTGAAAAACTAGTAGCGCTAAGTACTACGCAAAATGTGAGAGAACCAATTTATCTTCGAAGCCCTGATGCGATACCAACGGCGCAACGCACATGATCACATATCGCCAACCAATGGCTCTTGATATTCCAACACTTGTTCTTTTAGATAAACAGTACTTTCCGTATTCACCTTGGAGCGTTGCTCAGTTTAAAGAAGAGTTTGCAGGCATTCCCTCTACTCGATTTTTTGAATTAGCCATCAGCGATAATCAAATTGTTGGCTATGCAGGAGTAATTGCACCTGGGCAAGGTGCGGTGGCCGATATTTTAACTGTCACAGTAATTGATGGTTTTAGGCGCCAAGGTATAGCGAAGAGATTTATCCAAGATATTGAAATTTATTGCCAAACAAAAGGATCTAGCGCAATCATGCTAGAAGTTGCCACAGAAAATACTGCCGCAATTGCGCTGTATGGAAACTTAGGTTATTCGCAGATTTCAATTCGGAGTAATTATTACGGTAGTGGCAAAGATGCTCTAGTGATGCAAAAGGAGATTATCTGATGCAGCCACTTGTCCTAGGAATTGAAACATCATGTGATGAAACTGCTATTGGAATTGTCCGCGGACGCACCTTACTTGCAAATGAAATCGCATCAAGTGTCGATGAACATGCACGATTTGGCGGAGTGGTCCCAGAGATCGCAGCGAGAGCTCATCTAGAGGCAATCCTTCCTAGTATCGAGCGAGCAGTGAAAAAAGCCAATGTTTCACTTCGAGACATCGATGCTGTTGCAGTAACAGCAGGACCAGGTTTAATTGGCGCACTGCTTGTTGGAACAGCATCTGCAAGTGGTTTAGCCCAAGGACTTGGTCGACCACTCTATGGAGTAAATCATCTAGCATCCCATGTCAGCGTTGACTACTTAACTCATAGCGATCCATTAGAACCAACAATCGCTCTGCTTGTCAGTGGCGGTCATTCTTCGCTGCTACAAGTTGATGACATTACGGGTTCGATAACAAAACTTGGCGCGACTATGGATGATGCTGCAGGTGAAGCTTTCGATAAAATCGCACGGATTATGGGAGTTGGATTTCCGGGCGGACCTGCAATTGACGCGCTGGCAAAATCTGGAAGAGCAACAGCAATTGATTTTCCACGTGGATTAACAACTTCACAGGATTGGCAAACAAGACCATTTGATTTTTCATTTTCGGGATTAAAGACGGCCGTAGCGAGATATCTAGAGTCAACACCAGAGTATGCGAAGGGCGATGTTGCAGCATCATTTCAAGAAGCCGTAGTTGATGTCTTATTGCTTAAGGCGTTAGCTGCATGCAAAGAGACAGGAATAGATTCCCTCATTATTGCAGGAGGAGTTGCCGCAAATTCCAGGTTGCGAGAGTTGGCCGTGCAACGCTGCGAAAAGGTTGGAATCAAACTTCGTATTCCTGCCCCAGCTCTATGTACCGATAACGGCGCCATGGTTGCCGCACTTGGCTCACTACTGGTGAGTGCAGGCAGAGCACCAGCGGCCGGGGCATTTGATGCTGATTCATCTATGCCTGTCACCAGCATTAATCTGCGCTGAAGCCGTCCATTTTGGCTAAAGGGAATGGGGCAACCGTTAGGACGAGCCTTCAATTTGTGTCGGGCTTTAACCCAGCCTAGAGTTGGCTTTAGCACTCTCGACCCGAGTCTGCTAACTCGAAAGTCGAATGAGGAACCCTCGAATCTGCGGATGATTTGATCCACGGATTTAAGAATTCATAGATATAAGAAACAGATGAAAGAACTAGAGAAGGAGTCACCACATGGCAATCAAGCCACTAGAAGATCGCATTGTGATTAAGGCAAATGAAGCAGAGACCACAACTGCATCAGGACTTGTAATTCCAGATACAGCAAAAGAAAAGCCACAAGAGGGAACTGTTATTGCAGTTGGCCCAGGTCGCTTTGATGATGGTGTGCGCGTACCCATGGATGTCAAAGTTGGAGATGTAATTCTTTATAGTAAGTATGGCGGAACTGAAATTAAGCACGGCGGAGACGAATTTATTGTTTTGTCAGCACGTGACATTCTTGCTGTAATCGAGAAGTAAATGGGAAAAGCCCTTCAATTTGATGAGCAAGCTCGCCGTGCGATGGAGCGCGGCGTCAACATTCTTGCCGATACAGTAAAAGTAACTCTTGGACCAAAAGGTCGCAATGTTGTTATTGCTAAATCTTTTGGTGCGCCAATCATTACAAATGATGGTGTAACAATTGCTAAAGAGATCGAACTCAGTGATCCAGCAGAAAACATGGGCGCTCAGTTAGTTAAAGAAGTTGCGACAAAGACAAATGATGTCGCAGGTGATGGAACGACAACTGCAACCGTTCTTGCTCAAGCAATGGTTAAAGAGGGTCTTCGTAACCTTGCAGCTGGCGCGCAACCAATGGATATAAAGATGGGCATTGAGGCAGCAGTTGTTGCAGTCTCTGAAAAACTAAAGGCCCAAGCAACTCCTGTTAACGGAAAAGCTCAGATTGCAGATGTTGCAACTATCTCTGCTCAAGATCGTGCCATCGGTGATTTAATTGCTGAGGCGATGGATCGCGTTGGCAAAGATGGCGTCATCACAGTAGAAGAAGCTTCTACAACAGGATTGGATCTTGATTTCACAGAAGGTATGCAGTTCGACAAGGGCTACATTTCACCGTACTTTGTAACAGATCAAGATCGTATGGAAGCAATCCTTGAAGATGCTTACATTCTAATTTCTGCAAACAAAATCTCAGCATTGGCAGAGCTTCTACCTTTGCTTGAAAAGGTCGCACAAGCTTCTAAGCCACTCTTAATCATCGCTGAAGACATCGAAGGAGAAGCACTTTCTACCTTGGTGGTTAACCGTATGCGCGGGGTATTTACATCTGTTGCTGTTAAAGCGCCAGGTTTTGGTGATCGTCGCAAAGCAATGTTGCAGGATTTAGCGATTCTTACAGGTGGTCAAGTTATCTCTTCAGAGCTTGGAATGAAGCTAGAAGGTGTAACACTTGAGGATCTTGGAAAAGCTCGTCGTATTGTTGTTACAAAAGATGCAACAACAATTGTTGATGGCGCAGGAGATAAGGCAGCAGTTGCAGCCCGTGTCTCTGAACTTCGCAAAGAGATTGAAACTAGTGACTCATCTTGGGACAAAGAGAAGTTGCAAGAGCGTCTTGCAAAGTTAGCTGGCGGAGTTTGTGTCATCAAAGTTGGCGCACATACAGAAGTAGAGCTCAATGAAAAGAAACACCGTCTTGAGGATGCAATCTCTGCAACACGCGCAGCAGTAGAAGAGGGAATCGTTGTCGGTGGGGGCGCTGCACTTGTGCATGCTGCTGACTCACTCGAAGGTGATCTCGGATTTACTGGTGATAAGGCTGTTGGAGTTCGCTTAGTTCGCAAAGCCTGCGATGAACCACTTCGATGGATTGCTGAAAATGCAGGATTAGAAGGTTACGTCGTAGTTGCAAAGGTTCGGGCAATGAAGCACAACGAAGGCTTTAACGCTGCAACTGATGTGTATGGCGATCTAGCTGCTGACGGTGTAATTGATCCAGTAAAGGTAACGCGCTCTGCTCTAGCAAACGCTGCATCAATTGCTGCAATGTTTATTACTACTGAAGCTGTTGTTTATGAAAAGCCAGCCGAACAAGCTGCAGCTGATGCAGCCGGCGGACATGGACATTCTCATGGCCCAGGCGGACATCAACATTAATCAGTGAGTAATTCTTGAAAGGAATTCTTACAAGAAATAAGCCCCGCGGATTCTTACTGCGGGGCTTTTTCTCTTCTTAGGAGGAAGAAATCAAAAAGAATTGCGTCTTTATGATGCGTGCGAAATCCCAATTGGCTTACCGATAATCTCTAATCGATCATCTTCTGAAAGTCCGCCCCAAATTCCATAAGGCTCTTGAACTGCAAGGGCATGTGCCCGACAAGCGGCAATTACTGGACAAGATGCACAGACTGCCTTTGCAGTGTTTTCGCGATTTCTACGACGCGGACCACGCTCTCCATCTGGATGGAAAAACATCTCTGATGGAAGATCTCTACAAGCACCCTGATACTGCCACTCCCATTCGTCTGCAACGGGGCGGGGTAAGCGTGAAGTTTCGGCCATGACCGCACTCTACAACCGCGCCATAAGTTGTTCAAGTACCTTCGCTTCAAAACTTGTTCAAATCGGCTTTTCGGGTGGTGAGTTAGGCCACTTCACGCCACTATTGGCTCGTGGAAGATGAGCTACTGACCGTTGCTGCCGTTGCAAGGCGCATAGGCGTTGCTCCAGCCACCCTTCGTACGTGGGATCGCCGTTATGGCCTAGGACCCACTTTGCATGAGGCAGGTTCTCATCGCCGCTACTGCCCAGCCGATCTAGCAAAGCTAACTTTGATGCGCCGGCTAATCTCAACAGGCGTTTCTCCTGCTGATGCTGCCGAACAGGCAAAGGCTCACAAGGGCTCCGTGAAGATCGCAAATCTTGTCAGTAAGTTTGAACACCGCCAAGAGTTAGTCGATTCAATTCACCGTGCCGCAAAAATTCTCGACAAGAGTTTTATTGAGACAGTTCTTCGAAAAGATATCACCGAACATGGAGTTATCGCCTCTTGGACAGAAGTAGTTGTTCCGCTTTTAGTAATCGTCGGTGATGAGTGGGAACGAACAGGTGCTGGAATTGAAGTAGAGCACATGCTTTCAGAGGTTTTAAAGCGAATTATGCGTGAAGGTGTTCCGGAGATTAAAAAGCCAAAAAATGCTCAACCGGTTTTATTGGCAGCAGTTGGCGAAGAGGTTCACTGTCTTGCATTGCACGCACTGGCTGCCGCGCTCGCTGAAAGAGGAATTGAGAGCTTCTTCCTTGGTGCTCGAACTCCTCTGGAGGCCATCGACGCAATGGTGCGACGCTCGGCGCCACCTGCGATATTTTTGTGGGCTCAGTTAAAACACAATGGTGATGAAAAGTTCTTCCGCGAAATTCCAGCTATTCGCCCAACTCCTCGCATCATCTTGGGTGGACCTGGTTGGAATCTAAAGGACCCTTCCGAGGTCACCTTTGTCCAAGATTTGAGCCTGGCATGTGCAGAAATCGAGAGTGCAGTCGGCTTCTAAAGCCCGGTTAGACTTGCCCCTTAACACGGATTGGGGATGGCTCATGAGCGATAGCGACAAAGTCGCAATGCTGGGCCTGACATACGACGACGTACTTCTGCTTCCAGATGCATCTGAAGTTGTTCCATCAGAGGTAAGCACAACTACACAACTGACTCGCAATATCTCAATTGCTGTTCCACTTGTTTCATCTGCCATGGATACCGTCACGGAATCACAGATGGCTATCGCAATGGCAAAAGCAGGGGGCATTGGAATAATCCACCGCAATCTTCCTATCAAGGATCAAGTAACTCATGTGAAGTTGGTTAAAGGTGTGGGCTTAGCCGGAGCTGCAGTGGGTGTTGGCGATGACGGTTTTGCTAGAGCTCAGGCATTAATCGAAGCAGGTGTTGATGTTGTAGTTGTTGATACAGCACATGGTCATCATCGCGCAGTATTAGATTCAATCGCACGAATTAAAAAATTCTCACCAACTACGGAAATCATCGGTGGCAATGTTGCAACCAGAGCAGGTGCACAGGCGCTGATCAATGCAGGGGCGGACGCGGTAAAAGTTGGAGTGGGTCCAGGCTCTATCTGTACAACTCGCATCGTCGCAGGTGTTGGCGTTCCACAGATAACTGCAATCCTTGAAGCATCTAAAGCATGTAATAAAGCTGGCATTCCATTAATCGCAGATGGTGGCCTTGCATACTCAGGAGACATTGTTAAGGCCATAGTTGCCGGTGCTAACTCAGTAATGCTTGGTTCCCTGCTTGCAGGTTGTGAAGAAGCACCCGGAGAGTTGATTGAAATTAACGGAGTTAAGTACAAGGCATATCGCGGCATGGGCTCTCTTGGAGCTATGCAATCTCGCGGAGATCAAAAGTCATATTCAAAAGATCGCTATCTACAAGATGATGTTTTGTCAGAAGATAAGTTGGTTCCAGAAGGAATAGAAGGCAAAGTTGAATTTCGTGGCAAAGTTGCAGAAGTGGTTCATCAACTTGTGGGCGGGCTTCGCTCCGGAATGGGTTATGCAGGAGCGCCTGACATTGAAACTCTTCGCCGAGAAGGTCGCCTCATTCAAATTACAGCAGCAGGTTTGCAAGAAAGTCATCCGCACGATGTGGCACATGTTTCTGATGCGCCTAATTATCAAGTGAAAGGCCGTTAATGACTCACATTGAGATAGCACCCGGAAAGCGCGCTCGCACAGCATATTCATTTGATGACATAGCAATTGTGCCAAGTCGCAGAACTCGTGACCCAGAAAATGTCTCGACTGCATGGCAGATAGATGCATACAAGTTTGATCTACCAATGTTGGCAGCTCCAATGGACTCAGTAGTCTCGCCAGAGACTGCAATTGCTATTGGAAAGTTAGGTGGCCTTGCTGTTCTTAACCTTGAAGGATTGTGGACTCGATATGAGGATCCACGTATTCCTCTTGGTGAAATTGCATCGATGCCAGATAAAAATGCAACAAAGCGCATGCAGGAGATCTACACAGCGCCTATTCGCCCAGAATTGATAAAGGAGCGCATTCAACAGATTCGAGATGCTGGTGTAACGGTTGCGGCTTCATTATCACCTGCTCGGACTGCCGAACTACATAAAGCCGTAATCGCCGCAGGTGTAGATATCTTCGTAATTCGTGGAACAACTGTCTCAGCTGAACACGTTGCAAATGAAAACGAAGCTCTCAATCTAAAGAAATTTATTTATGAACTAGATGTTCCAGTAATTGTTGGTGGTGTTGCAACAGCAACTGCGGCGCTGCACTTAATGCGAGCAGGTGCGGCGGGCGTGTTAGTTGGTTTTGGTGGAGGAGCTGCGCACACAACACGTAAAGTGTTAGGTATTGAAGTTCCTATGGCATCTGCAGTTGCTGAAGTAGCTTCTGCACGCCGTGAGTATTTAGATGAATCCGGAGGACGATACGTACACGTTATCGCCGATGGCGCAGTTGGTAGAAGTGGTGACATTGCAAAAGCAATTGCATGTGGAGCAGATGCAGTAATGATGGGCTCACCACTTGCGAAAGCTGTTGAATCGCCAGGACTTGGATGGCACTGGGGATCAGAAGCACACCATCAAGTGCTGCCACGTGGTGAGAGAGTTTCAGTTGGAACAGTTGGAACTCTTGAAGAGATTTTACTGGGACCTTCACATACTTCAGATGGATCAATGAATTTATTCGGTGCACTTCGTCGAGCAATGGCAACGTGTGGTTACTCAGATGTTAAGGAGTTCCAACGCGTAGAGGTACTTATTAATCGTGGCTAAAACTGGTGGCGTACTTGTAGTTGATTTTGGCGCACAATACGCCCAGTTAATTGCTCGTAGGGTCAGAGAGGCCAATGTTTTTTCCGAAATTGTGCCATCAACAATTAACGCAGATGAAGTAAAAGAGAAAAATCCAAGCGCGATAATTTTATCTGGCGGCCCATCAAGTGTTTATGCAGAAAATGCGCCGAAAATTGATGAGGCGATATTAACTCTCGGGGTCCCAATTTTTGGAATTTGTTACGGATTTCAAGTTATGGCGGCATCTCTTGGGGGAGTAGTAAGTCGAACAGGCAAATCAGAGTTTGGTCGTACACAAACAACTGTAGCCGTGGACACAAAAACTTTCGCAGGTCTAAATTCAAAAATACAAACTTGGATGTCACATGGCGATGCCGTAACAAAGGCTCCTGAGGGATTTATTGTCAGCGCATCAACCGAATCTACGCCCATTGCTGCATTTGAAAACTCCACAGGAACTTTAGCTGGCGTTCAGTTTCATCCAGAGGTTTTACACACAGAGCATGGTCAAAAAATACTCGAAAACTGGTTACTCAAAATTGCTAAATGTGAACCTACCTGGACAACAAAAAATATTGCTGAAACTGAAATTGTTCAAGCTCGAGAGATTATTGGCAGCAAGAGAGTAATTTGTGGATTATCTGGTGGGGTTGATTCTGCAGTGGCCGCCGCAATAATTCAAAGAGCAGTTGGTGGTCAACTGACATGCGTATTCGTTGATCACGGCCTATTGCGCAAAGGTGAGGCCGAACAGGTTGAACGTGATTTTGTTGCAAGTACGGGAATAAAACTTGTCACCATCGATGCATCGAAGCAGTTTTTGTCGGCATTAAAAGGAATAACTGATCCAGAAGAAAAACGAAAAATTATTGGCCGTGAATTTATCCGAACTTTTGAATTGGCAGCCCGCGATATTGCTACAGGCGGAGATGTTGAATTTCTTGTGCAAGGAACGTTGTATCCAGATGTAGTCGAGTCTGGCGGTGGAACAGGAACAGCAAACATCAAATCTCATCACAATGTAGGTGGCCTACCTGATGATTTGAAATTTAAATTAGTTGAACCACTTCGCTCACTTTTCAAAGATGAAGTTCGACAAGTGGGAATTGAATTAGGAATTCCTGAAGATATCGTCTGGAGACAACCTTTTCCTGGCCCTGGTTTAGCGATCAGAATTGTCGGTGAAGTTACACAGGATCGGCTGGATCTCTTGCGTCATGCCGATGCGATTACTCGCGAAGAGTTAAAACTTGCTGAATTAGACAGGGACATTTGGCAGTGCCCTGTTGTTTTACTTGCAGATGTACGCTCAGTGGGAGTTCAAGGTGATGGTCGAACGTATGGTCATCCAATTGTTTTGAGACCAGTTTCATCCGAAGACGCCATGACTGCTGATTGGTCCCGCTTGCCTTATGAGGTTTTAGAGAAGATTTCTACTCGCATAACTAATGAAGTGCCAAATGTAAATCGTGTGGTTTTGGACATTACTAGTAAGCCACCTGGCACCATCGAATGGGAATAAATTAAGGGTTTTCACAGGGTTTTAAATTATGCTGGACCCATGTTTGAGCAGATACAAAAGAGCGTTCGCAGCGAAGCAAATCTTGCTCATGTCTTTGCAGTATTTATCGTTTTAATGATGCTCATAGTTTCTGTAAATCCAGCTGATGCAGCAACTAAATCTAAATCTACTAAGAATTCAAAGTCTCAAGAGATTAAATGTAAGCCAACTAAAGCAAAAGCCCATTCCCCAATAGAAGTAGAGCCAGAAGAAGTAAATCCGAAGCGCCTTCCAAAAACGATAACATTAGAAACCAACTGTGGCGAAATTCAGATTACAACTTTAGCGGGCAAAGCTCCGGTAACAGTCGCACACATGGCAAAGCTTGCAAGAAATGGTTTTTTTGATGAATCAATTTGCCATCGATTAATCAACCGTGGTGCATACGTTTTACAGTGCGGAGATCCAACTGCCACCGGTAAGGGTGGACCAAATTTTGTATTCCAAGATGAGAACCTTCCCATTGGCGCAAAAGGGAATTATCCAGAAGGCACAGTTGCAATGTGGAATAAAGGGCCCGGAACAAACGGAAGTCAATTTTTTCTTGTTTATGCTGATACAACGTTGATTAAAGCCAATTACACAATTTGGGGAACAATTACTGAAGGTCTAGAAATTGTAAAAGCAATTGCAAAAATGGGCGTACAAGGCGGTGGGTTAGAGGGAGCTCCTCGCCAAATGATCTCTATAGAAAAAGTTGTTGTTTCAAACTAAATTAAAAAGTAACGAATGTACAGCTTTAGCCGGTGTAAACAATTTTAAATGATTCAGCTAAGCGACCATCAGGAAGACCGCCAAATCCAGCATTGCGTTGGCCCCAATCTCGCAACATAACCTCTAACTCTTTGTTCTGTGCAGTCTGAGAAACATGGGCATGAAGGGCTGCAAGCTTTAGGTCAAAAGTATCGGTGATATCAACCCAGTGATCTGGGTTTGCAAACCCCATAATCCAGATTTCTCTAACGCGCCAGGGTGCAAGGTTTTCTTTCTCTAGTAAGTCCGTAAATGCAAAGGGATTTCGTGCATCTGGGTACACCGCCTGCACGGCAGCTTCACCTGCAGCTAAATGGTCAGGATGGCTCGCACCAATGCGATCCCAATTGCGCTCTGGACTTTGGCACACAATTCGATCAGGTCGGGTGCGTCGAATTTGTCGAACTATGTCTTTTCGAAGTTCGATTGTTGCTTGCAAGTGACCATCTACATAATTTAGAAAAGTAATATCTGTGACACCAATTTCTGCACCAGCTAATCGTTGTTCGCGCTGACGAATAGCTGGCATTTCTTCCTTCGTGAACCCGGAATCTTCACCGCCCTGATCTCCGTTAGTACAAAAAACATATGAGACTTCAATTCCTTTTTTAACCCATTGAGCAATCGTTCCTGATGCACCAAAGTCTGAATCATCTGGATGAGCGCTAATAACTAAGACGCGCTCAATTTCACTATCGGCGATCGGTTCCATAGTTGAACCCTAATAGAATGCCTCCTATGAATGAAATCGATCCGTTACTGGTGGGGCTAAACCCTCAACAAAACGCGGCGGTTACACATGCTGGTGGTCCACTTTTAGTTGTCGCTGGTGCTGGATCTGGAAAAACTCGAGTGCTAACACGAAGAATCGCATACCTGATGGCGCGTCGAAATGTTGCACCCTATGAGATTTTGGCAATTACTTTTACAAATAAGGCCGCCGGTGAAATGAAGGAACGAGTTGGAGAATTAGTTGGCTCAGTTGCAAAGTCCATGTGGGTTTCTACGTTTCACTCGGCATGTGTGCGAATACTGCGACAAGAAGCGGTTCGACTTGGCTATAGCAATACATTTAGTATCTACGACTCTGCAGATTCACAGCGCCTCATCACAATAGTTGCAAAAGAGTTAAACCTTGATCCTAAGCGCTATCCAGCCCGAGCATTTCAATCCATAATCTCAAATGCTAAAAATGAGCTTCTCTCTCCACAGGATTATTTGAAAGCCGCATCCAATCAATTTGAACAAGTTGTTGCTGATGTCTACACGATCTACCAAGGCCGCTTGATGAGAGCCAATGCAATGGATTTTGATGACCTAATATTAAAAACGGTCGAAGTTCTACAACGATTTCCGGAAGCTAAAGCAAGGTTTAGGTCTCGATTTCGACATGTATTAATTGATGAGTATCAAGATACAAATCATGCACAGTACATATTGGTGAAGGAGCTCGTTGGAACAGGGTTAGACGGTTCTGCCCCCGCCGAATTGTGCGTTGTTGGAGATGCAGATCAATCCATCTATGGATTTCGTGGCGCGACAATTCGAAATATTCTCCAGTTTGAAATGGACTATCCAAATGCAACGACAGTTTTGCTTGAACAGAACTATCGATCTACTCAAAACATATTAAATGCTGCAAATGCGGTTATAACTAAAAATGAAAGTCGAAAAGAGAAAAACCTCTGGTCAGATGCAGGTGCTGGATCACCACTGACAGGTTATGTGGCAGAAAGCGAACATGACGAAGCAAACTTTATTGCAGATGAGATTAGATCACTCCAGAGAGATGGAAATTCAACTCCTGGAGAGACTGCAATTTTCTATCGTACTAATGCTCAGTCTCGCGTTTTTGAAGAGGTATTTATGCGAATGGCCCTTCCTTACAAAGTAGTGGGCGGGCTTCGATTTTATGAACGTCGCGAAGTAAAAGACTTGTTGGCATATCTACGAGTGCTTGCAAACTGTGAAGATGAGATATCACTTCGCAGGATTATCAACATTCCAAAACGTGGAATTGGTGATACTTCATTGGACTATGTGGATCAATTTGCACAAAGTTGTGGAATCTCATTCTGGCAAGGACTGCTTAGATGTAATGAAATCACTTCTGTACCAGCCCGAGCGTCGCAGGCAATAAGTGAATTCACCTCAATGATTTCGGCATTGAGTGTATTAGTTGAGGCAAAAGTTAAGCCATCAGTAATTGTTGAGGCAGCATTAGAACAGTCAGGGCTTTTAAAGGAGTTAGCAGAGAGCACAGACCCACAAGATGAAGTTCGGGTCGAAAACTTGAAGGAACTCGTAGCGGTTTCTATGGAATATGAAGAGCGCTCATTTGAAGAGTTAGGCGAAGACGAAGAGATTTCACTTGCGGGATTTTTAGAAAAAGTCTCGCTGGTTGCCGATGCGGATGAAATTCCAGAAGGTGATGATCACGGTGGTGTTGTAACAATGATGACCTTGCACACCGCAAAAGGTTTGGAATTTCCAACAGTGTTTTTGACGGGAATGGAGGATGGAATTTTTCCACACTCTCGAACATTTGATGATAAAGATGAGATCGAAGAAGAACGCCGATTGGCATATGTTGGTTTAACTCGAGCGCGAGAAAGACTTTATATTTCACGTGCGGAGTATCGATCAACATGGGGAGCTCCAAATTACAATCCGCCATCGCGCTTCCTCGATGAAATTCCAGAAGATGTCATTGTTTGGCGCAATCAATCATCGGACTCGCTGATCTCATCGATGACAAAAAAACCTAGGATTGCATCTGCTCCACCACCAAGGGCCACAGGTAAGAAGAGCATGGCAATGGAGCTAGCCGCTGGTGAGCGTGTGTCACATGACACATTTGGTTTAGGTACAGTTGTCGCTGTTGCTGGTGCGGGTGACAAAGCAGAAGCGACAATTAATTTTGGTCAATACGGAGAGAAGCGTTTACTTCTGCGTTATGCACCCGTTGAGAAGCTCTAGGATTAGACCGCAACAACTGATTGGCCCATTACAACTGATTGGAAGATTTAGTGGATCTTTTCGAATACCAAGCCCGCGATATTTTTGAAAAGCATGGAGTGCCAGTTCTTGCCGCTGCGATTGCTACAACTGGCGACGAGGCAGAAAAAGCTGCAGAGACCATTGGTGGAAAAGTTGTTGTTAAGGCACAAGTAAAAGTTGGTGGCCGCGGAAAAGCCGGTGGAGTTAAGCTGGCTGAAAATCCAAAGGACGCGCGAGAAAAAGCATCTGCAATCCTCGGGATGGATATAAAAGGGCACACTGTTCGCACTGTAATGATTGCAGCGGCAGCACCGATCGAAGCTGAGTATTACTTAGCGATACTTCTTGATCGATCCAATAGAACATTTCTTGTTATGGCATCAGTCTCTGGTGGTATGGATATCGAAGAGGTAGCTCACACGGCTCCTGAAAAATTGGCAAAGGTTCCTGTATCTGCTGTTGATGGAATTTCTTCTGCAAAAGCAAAAGAGATAGTTGCAGCAGCACAGTTTCCAGTAGACGTAGCTGATCAAGTAGCCGATGTATTACTTAAACTTTGGGAGGTTTTCCAAAGCGAAGATGCAACTCTGGTTGAAGTTAATCCTTTAGTAAAAACATCTGATGGAAAAATCATTGCTTTAGATGGCAAGGTCACTCTCGATGAGAATGCAGACTTTAGACAGCCAAATCATCAAGGTTTGGTTGATGAGGCCGGAGAAAATCCTCTCGAAGCAGCCGCAAAAGAAAAAGGACTTAACTACGTCAAATTAGATGGCGAAGTAGGAATTATTGGCAATGGTGCAGGTTTAGTTATGAGCACGCTAGATGTAGTTGCATACGCAGGAGAAAAACACGGGGGAGTGCGACCAGCAAATTTCTTAGACATCGGTGGTGGAGCATCTGCTCAGATTATGGCCGATGGTTTATCCATTATTCTCGGTGATAAAGATGTGAAGAGTGTCTTCGTCAATGTTTTTGGAGGAATTACCGCCTGTGATTCAGTAGCAAATGGAATAGTTCAAGCACTTGAATTACTTGGCCCAAAAGCAACCAAACCAATTGTTGTGCGCCTAGATGGCAACAATGTAATTGAAGGTCGTGCAATTCTTAAAGCAGCAGCCCACCCTCTTGTAGAACAAGCTGACACTATGGATGGCGCAGCCAATCGTGCTGCAGAATTGGCGGCAAAGTAATGACAATCTTCATCAACGAATCCAGCAAAGTAATTGTCCAGGGCATGACAGGTTCTGAAGGCACAAAGCACACCAGACGAATGTTGGCATCCGGCACCAATATCGTTGGTGGAGTTACACCAGGAAAAGGTGGCCAGGTTGTAGAAATTGAAGGTCATAATCTTCCCGTGTTTAACACTGTCGCAGAGGCAATGACTGCAACTGGTGCAAATGTTTCTGTGATTTTCGTTCCACCAAAATTTGCTAAGGCAGCTGTGATCGATGCGATTAATGCCAAAATGCCTTTAGCTGTTGTTATCACTGAAGGCATTCCAGTTCATGACTCTGCAAGTTTTTATACCTATGCACAAAGTGTAGGAACCACACAGATCATTGGACCTAACTGTCCTGGATTAATTAGCCCAGGCAAATCAAATGTAGGAATTATCCCTGCAGACATAACAGGGGCAGGACCAATTGGACTTGTCTCAAAATCAGGAACTTTGACGTATCAAATGATGTACGAGCTTCGTGACATTGGATTTAGTACCGCAGTTGGAATTGGCGGAGATCCAGTTATTGGCACAACGCACATTGATTGTTTGCGAGCATTTCAAGATGATCCCAATACAGAAGCAATCGTGATGATTGGTGAAATCGGTGGAGATGCCGAAGAGCGTGCAGCAGCATTTATCTCTGAGTATGTGACAAAGCCAGTTGTTGGTTATATCGCTGGCTTTACTGCCCCGGAAGGTAAAACAATGGGACATGCTGGTGCAATCGTTTCTGGTTCATCCGGTACTGCTCAAGGTAAAAAAGATGCGTTAGAAGCCGCTGGTGTAAAGGTTGGTCAAACACCTAGTGAAACAGCCCGGTTGTTACGGGCAATCATGGGTCGATAACAATGGTGTTGCGCGTACTTGGAGCAGCATTTCCCCAAGTTTTGCGCAGTATTGCATGGCTACTACTTCCAACATCTTTTATTGCACTCATTGCCTGGTCAACAGCTGGAAGTGCAACCGGAAACACCGGAGATCCACTACGTGCAGCATTATGGATTTGGATTGGTTCTCACCAAATACCATTTGATTTAAATCTGGGATCATCAGCAGTAGCAGGTCATCTTTCTTATCTTCCATTGGGAGCACTTGTCTTTCCAATTCTTGCTATTCGAAATGGAATTTCCCGCACGGTAGATCGCCTAGATGGAGATACGTCTTTGATCGCTCCTGCCCGTGTCGCATTCTCTTTCCTTTACTCAACATTTGC
>Ga0315903_10002113_pt1 | contig 29839 bp, 38 predicted proteins | sample LakEriMetagenome_7_FD_203524 | JGI IMG/M metagenome (GOLD analysis project Ga0315903, IMG submission 203524) | Freshwater fungal communities from buoy surface, Lake Erie, Ohio, United States - Buoy 2 MA119 | ecosystem: Environmental > Aquatic > Freshwater > Lake | place: USA: Lake Erie, Ohio... | reverse complement strand
GCTATCGAGGATGCTATCGATGAGATTGTAAAGTACAATGTCATTGGTGTGTGGACAAAGGTTCAAAAAGAAGTGAAGACGTAATCGCTGACGGAGGGGGGAGGGGTCTGCAACAATACCCCCCCCCTCTCCATCGCGCGGCTCTATATTTTTGCTCCGGGGGGATATTTGGGGGGAGCAATGGGCATAACATAGTATTTAGAAACCACTTAATACTATGTCGGTCTCGGATGAAAGGAGGTGTCAACATGTCTGAACCGAAGAAGAAGTCAGGGGCAAGGCGGTCGCCACCTGCCAGAACTCCTGAGGCACGAGAGAACCAACTCATCAACATGGCGTTCGACCTAGCCGAGAAGCAGTTGAAGGATGGAACAGCTTCGGCTGCCGTCATCAGCGGCTTCTTGAAGCTCGGGTCTAGTCGTGAGAAGCTTGAGCAAGAACGTATTCGTAATGAACTAGAGTTGAATGAGCAGAAGATGGAAGCGCTCAAGGCGCAGGCCGCACTCCAGTCCGTCTACACGGAAGCACTGGAAGCCATGCGTGCTTATTCTGGCAACAGCTCTTCAACTGTGGTGGTGAATCCAGATGACGACTTTGGCGACTAGATCTTGGCAAGAGCTATCTCAGTTCGAGACCTTTGAGGAGCGCTTTGATTACCTTAACCTTGCTGGATACGTCGGAGAAGCCACGTTCGGTTACGATCGATGGATCAATCAGCAGTTTTACGGTTCACGAGAGTGGAAGCAGGTCCGAGAGTTTGTTATTCTCCGAGATGAAAGCTGTGACTTGGGAGTTCCCGGTTACGACATTCATCGAGAGATCCTGATTCACCACATGAATCCGATTACTCCGGACGCTATCACCCATCACGATCCCGATATTCTGAACCCAGACTTCTTGATCACCACGACTAAGCGTACTCACAATGCGATCCACTATGGCAATCGCTCCATGCTCCCAAAGAAGTATGTCGAGCGTAGTCGAAACGATACCACACCCTGGCGATAGGAGGTGACCAGCATGACCGACAGTATCCTTTTGAGTACAAAGGAGAAGCTAGGCCTCGCGGCCGACTATACAGTGTTTGACTCACAGGTGATTGACTTCATCAACAGCGCATTTTCTACTGTTGCTCAGATTGGTCTCGGTCCCCCCGAGGGTTTCATGATCAATGGTAACGCCGAAGAGTGGGACGATGTTCTCGTCTCTAATCTTCATCTTAACGGAGTCAAGGCTTATATTTTTCTGAAAGTTCGCCAGATGTTCGATCCCCCGACCACTGGTTACCACGTTACCGCCATGGAGAAGCAGATTCAAGAGCTTGAGTGGCGCCTGAACACATACAGAGAGGGGGAGCAATGGAGTCCACCACTAGTCCCGACGGAAGGCTTGTATCCGGAAGAGCCCTGGTAGAAGACACGCTTGAGCACTACGGCACCAAGGGTATGAAGTGGGGCGTTCGTAAGGCCGCCATTAAGCTCGCTACAGCCCAGGCTGATAAGGACATTAAGCTTCATAAGGATGCCCGCGACAACAAGGGACTTATCGGAAAAGCAGCATTGGCCGATAAGTATACCTGGGGTCGCAATGGTAAGTTCGAGGGCTATCACAACGCTCGAATCGCCGAACTTGAGCGTTCTCGCGAACGAATCCAAAACGGTGAAATGCTTACACGAACAATCTTGTTCGGCACTAAGTATTCGAAGGGGTAGGAGGCGCTATGAGTGACGACATGCAGGAAACCGTTGAATCAGGCGCCGATTTTCTCGAACACTATGGCATCAAGGGTATGAAGTGGGGCGTTCGAAAGGATCGTTCTGGTGGACGAGACCAAAAGGGCGTTGGCTACGTGGTCAAGCCTGGCAAGGGAATCGTAAAGACCACTGGCGGTAAGGGGCACATGCCCACCGAAGACGCCGTTCGTAAGGCTGCCACCAAGCAGAAGGCAAAGGCTAGCTCAACCGACGCACTTAGCAACCAAGAACTTAAGCAGCTTGTCGAGCGAATGAATCTCGAACAGCAGTATAAGAAGCTTTCGGCACAGCAGTCAACACAAAGTGCTGGGGCCAAGTTCATCAAGGGCATGATTAAGAGCGAAACCGATTCCTTGCAGAAGGGCAAGCTCGGCCCAGTGACCGCAATTGTTGTCGGCGGACTAACTACTTTGCTTGCTGCAAAGGTAGGTGCTTCGGCGGGAGCTAGTTCTGCAGCTCGTAATGCTAGCAAGGCTGGTGGCAAGGTCGTTGTCGGTAAGGTTTTGAGTTCGTCTACGAAGATTCTTTAAGTTAGAGAGGAGGGTTAGATGCTTTCAAACACAGCGACACCAATCTACTATGGAATGTTCCGTGATGCAGTTCTTCGCGGTGATATTCCCGTGTGCCGTGAAATCTCAATGGAGATGAATCGCATCGATGCCCTCATCGCTAACCCAAACATCTACTATGATGACGAAGCCATTAACGGTTTTATTCTGTACTGCGAGAATGAGCTAACACTCACGGACGGAACCGACCTACATCTACTCGACAGTTTTAAACTTTGGGCCGAGCAGATCTTTGGTTGGTATTACTTCGTAGAACGTAGTGTCTATGAGCCATATCCTGACAACCATGGCGGCCAGTACGTACAGAAGACAGTCAAGAAGCGTCTAACCACAAAGCAATACCTGATCGTTGCTCGTGGAGCAGCTAAGTCCATGTATGCTGAGTGCATTCAAGCATATTTCTTGAATGTAGACACTTCGACAACACACCAGATCACTACGGCACCTACGATGAAGCAGGCAGAAGAGGTAATGTCTCCTCTTCGCACAGCCATTACGCGCTCGCGCGGGCCGTTGTTTAAATTCTTGACTGAGGGTTCGCTTCAGAACACCACAGGCTCTAAGCTCAATAGAGTTAAGCTCGCCTCAACCAAGAAGGGCGTGGAGAACTTCCTAACTGGATCTCTCCTGGAGGTGCGCCCAATGGCGATTAACAAACTACAGGGTCTAAGGCCTAAGGTTTCGACAATCGACGAATGGCTTTCCGGAGATCTAAGAGAAGACGTTGTTGGTGCCATTGAGCAAGGTGCATCTAAGCTTGATGATTGGCTCATTGTCGCTATATCCTCGGAAGGTACGGTCCGTAATGGTTCTGGAGACACCATCAAGATGGAGCTTCAGGATATTTTGAAGGGTGAGTACCTTGCTCCGCACATCTCGATCTTCCACTACAAGTTGGACGAGATTGAGGAAGTTGCTGACCCGTCAACATGGCTTAAGGCCAACCCGAATCTTGGTTTGACTGTCACTTATGACACGTATCAACTCGACGTTGAGCGTGCGGAGAAGGCTCCTGCCTCTCGTAACGATATTCTCGCCAAGCGCTTTGGTATTCCCATGGAGGGATACACCTACTTCTTCACGTATGAGGAGACGGTCCCACATCGTCAGCGTACTTACTGGCGTATGCCCTGTGCACTTGGCGCAGACCTCTCTAAGGGTGACGACTTCTGTGCTTTCACATTTTTGTTCCCCCTTGGTGGGGATGCATTTGGCGTCAAGGCTCGAAGTTACATCACCGAACTCACATTGATGAAGCTGCCCGCAGCAATGCGCTATAAGTACGATCAGTTCGTCAATGAAGGTAGCCTACACGTGCTTCCGGGAAATGTTCTGGACATGATGATGGTCTATGACGACCTTGAAGCGCATATTTTGTCATGTGAGTACGACGTACGTGCTTTTGGTTACGACCCGTACAACGCGAAGGAGTTTGTGACTCGGTGGGAAGGCGAGAATGGTCCTTTCGGAATTGAGAAGGTTATTCAGGGAGCTCGGACTGAGTCTGTTCCCCTGGGTGAGCTAAAGAAGCTGAGTGAACAACGACTTCTCTTATTTGACGAGGACCTTATGTCGTTCGCTATGGGTAATGCCATTACGTTGGAAGACACTAATGGTAACCGCAAGCTGTATAAGGCACGTCAAGAGGACAAGATCGACAATGTGGCGGCGTTGATGGACGGATACGTTGCATACAAGGCCAACAAGGACTCTTTTGAGTAACTCAACGATTGCAGAAAGGAGGTGACTCGGTGACGAGACCATCGCAAGTATTAAAGCACGCCTGGAATGTGTTTAATGGCTCAGAGGTCGACCGAGGTAACATTGGACCTTCGTCTGGTAACTTCGGCATTCGGCCTGATCAGAATAGATTTCGTCTTTCTAGTGAGCGATCTATCATCTCTTCGATTTACACACGAATTGCTATTGACGCAGCGTCCGTAGCCATTCGACATGTTCGATTGGACGATCAAGATCGCTACATGGAAGACATCAACTCTAAGTTGAATCTATGTCTGACACTAGATCCAAACATTGATCAGGACTCACGAGCTTTACGGCAAGACATCATCATGACCACACTCGATAAGGGTGTTTCTGCAGTCGTTCCGATTGACTACTCCGTTAATCCATCAACCAGTGGTGGCTATGACATCGAAACGATGCGAGTCGGCGAGGTTGTTGCTTGGTATCCCGAACATGTGACTGTCAATCTCTACAATCAGCAGCTCGGAACCAGGCAAGAGATTACAGTTCCGAAGAAGCTTGCCTGTATTGTAGAGAATCCGCTTTACGCGGTAATGAATAGTCCTAATTCAACGCTTCAACGGTTGATGCGAAAGCTTAACCTTCTCGACGCAATCGACGAACAGTCTGCGTCAGGTAATCTGGACTTGATTATCCAGTTGCCCTATGTGATTAAGTCGGAAGCACGTCGACAGCAGGCTGAACAGCGGCGAGTGGACATTGAGAATCAGCTCAAGAACTCCCAGTACGGCATTGCGTACACCGACGGAACCGAGAAGATCACACAGCTAAACCGTCCGGCCGAGAACAACCTCCTTAAGCAAGTCGAGTTCTTGACCGAGATGTTGTACAGCCAGCTGGGTCTAACCGCCGAGGTAATGAACGGTACGGCAGACGAGCAGGCTATGCTTAACTACCACAGCCGAACCATCGAGCCACTTGTTTCGGCAGTAACTGCAAACATGGAGCGGAAGTTCCTCACTAAGACTGCTAGGACTCAAAAGCAGGCTATTAGGTACTTCTCCGATCCATTTAAGCTTGTTCCTGTCACTCAGCTAGCTGAGATTGCAGACAAGTTTGTTCGGAATGAGATTGCAACTAGTAATGAGATGCGTGGCGTCGTTGGTTGGAAGCCTTCGAAGGACCCAAAGGCTGACAAGTTGATTAACAGCAACATGCCGCAACCAGCAACGGAAAAGCCGCCAGTTAATCCGGCAGCTCAACCACAACCAGAAAGCGGCGACAAGGCCGTTGACCACTAAAGGAAAGGAGAACTGTCAAAATGGAAGCAGATTTTTCTGGCTACGTTACCAAGGCAGGACTCAAGTGCGCTGACGGCCGAACGATTATGCCGGATGCGTTCCAACACATGAACGGAGAGATTGTTCCGCTCGTGTGGCAGCATGGTCACGGAGAGCCAGAGAATGTTCTGGGTCACGTGAAGCTTGAGCATCGTGCCGATGGCGTGTATGGTCATGCATATTTCAATGAAACGCCTAAGGGTCAGCACATGAAGCTGGCCGTTCAGCATGGCGACGTGAATGCTATGTCTATTCACGCTAATAGGCTCGTGGAGCGATCGAAGCAGGTCTTCCACGGGATCATCAATGAGGTCTCCCTTGTTCTTCGAGGAGCCAACCCGGGTGCGCTGATCGACTACGTTCGTGTAGCACACTCCGACGGCTCGGTTGAGACGATCGAGGATGAGGCAATCATCTACACCGGCCTTGAGTTCAGTCACTCGGGCGGAAAGGCAGAACCCGTGGAAACCACCACAGAGCCTGTCGTCGAGCACGCGGACGACAAGACGGTCGCCGAGATCTACGATGGTATGACCGATGAGCAGAAGGACGTCCTTCACTACATGGTCGGTGTCGCAGTAGAGCAGGGCGGCGAAGTGAAGCAGTCTGCTACCGAGGCAGACGAAACCAACAATGGCGAGGGTACCCTCGAACACCAGGAAGGTTCAGAAATGACGCACAACGTCTTTGAGACGCACGGCGGCACCGGTGCTCCGGCCCCTCGCCCGGCTCTCACGCACGACCAGCTGAAGTCGATTGTCGACGACGCTGAAAAGTATGGTTCGCTCAAGGAGTCGTTCCTCCAGCACGCGCAGGAGTACGGCATCCAGAACATTGACATCCTGTTCCCGGACGCCAAGACGGTTGACGGAAACGCCCCCCAGTGGGTCTCCCGTCCGATGGATTGGGTCCCGAAGGTCCTGAATGGTGCGAGCAAGTCCCCCTTCTCGCGCATTAAGAGCCTGTCGGCCGACATCACGTGGGACGAGGCCCGTGCCAAGGGTTACGTCAAGGGTAACATGAAGAAGGAGGAGTTCTTCGCGATCACGAAGCGAACGACTACCCCCACCACGCTGTACAAGAAGCAGAAGCTTGACCGTGACGACATCATCGACATCACGGACCTCGACGTTGTCGCGTGGATCAAGGCTGAGATGCGCGTCATGCTCGATGAGGAGCTTGCTCGCGCTGCGCTGGTCGGCGACGGCCGTGAAGTTGACGACGTTGACAAGATCAACGAGAGCAACATCCGTCCGATCGCTTACGACAACGACTTCTACACCCACAAGGTTACCCTTGGCGCTGGCGTCACCGGTGACGCGGTTGTGGATGAGTTCGTCAAGCTGCGCAAGAACTACAAGGGTGGTTCGAACCCGACGTGCTTCTGCACCGAGGACTTCCTGACCGAGCTCCTGCTCGTCAAGGACACCACCGGGCAGCGTATCTACAAGACTGAGGCGGAGCTGGCTGCGGCTATGCGCGTCTCCAACTTTGTTACCACCCAGGTGCTTGAGGGCCGTGTCCTCAACAACGCACCGATCCTGGCCATCCTGGTCAACATGTCGGACTACACCTTTGGTGCCGACAAGGGTGGAAACATCGGTATGTTCGATGACTTTGACATCGACTACAACCAGTACAAGTACCTGATCGAGACCCGTGTCTCTGGTACGCTCACCAAGTGGAAGACTGCGGTCACCGTTGCTCGTGCCAACGCCAATGGTGTTGTTACGCCTAACGACCCGACCTATGTCTCCGGCACTGGTGTTGTGACGATCGTTGCTACGGCTAACGTCACCTACATCAACGCCGAGACCGGTGCTACGCTCACCACTGGCGCTCAGACCGCTATCCCCGCGGGTGGTTACCTGCGCGTGAAGGCTGTTCCGGCCGCTGGTTACGCGATCGCCAACAACCAGAAGTCCACCTGGCTCTTTAACCGCGCCTGATAAGGTAGGTCTCACTAATGGCTAGATACCATGGTGAGATTGGTTACGGTGTATCTGCCGAGACCCCTCCGAACTCTGGTGTGTGGATAGATGAGATTACTGAAAGATCATATTTTGGTGATGTTGTCCGAAACACAGTCCAGAGTTCGGAGGGCGAACGGCTTAACAATGATATTTCCGTAAGCAACTCAATCAGCGTAGTTGCTGATGCTTATGCCTATGAGAATTTTCATGCCATTAGGTATATTAAGTGGATGGGGTCACGCTGGACCGTTCAAGAGATTGAGGTTCAGAGTCCTCGTCTAATTTTGAGACTAGGGGGTGTATACAATGGGCCGATCCCGTCTTGAGCTTCACGCTCAACTGACAGACATTACTCCCAAAGTATATTACCAACCGCCTAATGGTTTGCGTATGGAGTATCCGTGCATCGTCTACAACAAGTCGGATGTACTGACGCTTCACGCAGGTAACGATAAGTATCGGAATACAACTCGTTACACGGTGACGGTTATTGACCGTGATCCGGATAGTTCCATCCCAGAGTCTGTTTTGGATTTGCCTTTGTGTAGCTATGATAGACGCTTCGCAGCTGACAATCTGAATCATGACGTTTTTACGCTTTACTTCTAGAAAGGTAAAACAATGCCAGTTCTGCAATGGGACCAGTTCGGCGAGCGTTTCTACGAGACGGGTGTCGATCGCGGAGTCCTCTACCTCCCCAATGCAAGTGGGGTTTATGACACGGGTTATGCCTGGAACGGTCTGACCGCTGTTACTGAGTCGCCCTCGGGTGCCGAGAGCAACAAGCAGTATGCAGACAACCAGGTTTACGTCGACCTTCGCTCTGCGGAAGAGTTTGCCGCAACGATCGAGGCCTACACCTACCCGACGCAGTTTGCTCAGTGCGACGGATCGCGTTCGCCCTACTCGGGTGTTCAGATCGGTCAGCAGCTGCGCAAGCCCTTCGGTCTTTCGTACCGCTCACGCATCGGTAACGATGTCGACGGCACGGACAAGGGTTACAAGCTGCACCTCATTTACAACGGTATCGCGTCGCCGACCGAGCGTGCTTTCGGCACGATCAATGACTCGCCTGAGGCTATCACGTTTAGCTGGGAAGTCATGACCACCAAGGTCGAGGTGGGTACCATCAACTCCATCAAGTTCGCGCCGACCTCGTACATCGAGATCGACTCGACCAAGGTCGCTGGCGCTGCTTTGACCAACCTGGAGAACCTCCTGTACGGAACGGCGGGCACCAACGCGTCCCTCCCGACCCCGCAGGCTGTCGCTGCGCTCTTCTCTGGCGGAGCGGCTACGGTTGTCCTTCTCACCAACGCCAACGCCCCGACCTTCGTTTCGGGCACCGGTGTCATCACTCTGCCGGCCGTCACCGGCATCAAGTGGTACATCGATGGCGTACTCAAGACCGCGGGTGCTCAGACGGCGATCGGTACCGGTACTACGGTGGTTGTCACCGCAGTTCCGGATGCCGGTTACGTGCTGGACCCGAAGTCGGACAGCGACTGGTCGTTCACTCGACCGTAATGACAGAAAGGAGGCCAGAGAATGCTTACTATTACTGTCCCAGGACAAGAATTCTACGACGAATCAACCGGAGAGTTCTTCACAAAGGGCGACGTTGTGCTCCATCTAGAGCATTCTCTGGTCTCCCTGTCAAAATGGGAGTCGATTTGGGAAGTGCCTTTCCTTGCAAAGGGAGAACGCACACCAGAACAACTCTATAGTTATGTGAAATGCATGTGTACTCATGCGTTATCTGACGAAGAGGTATTTGGTCGTCTGACCGAAGAGAATCTGACTCAGATTAACAACTACCTAGACGCTAAAAACTCCGCAACGGTTTTCTCTGAGAGTCGCGGAGCACCCTCTAGGGAAGTGATTACCTCGGAGATCATCTACTACTGGATGGTGCAATCTAACATCCCATTCGAGACGCAACACTGGAACTTGAATCGGTTGTTTAACTTGATTCGTATCTACGGAATCAAGAACTCCAAGCAGAAGCGGATGAGTCGTTCCGACGCCCTTTCTCAGCAGCATGCTCTAAACGAGCAACGACGTCAAGCATTGGGAACTAGCGGATAGAAAGGAGGATCTTATGCCCGCAGTCTTGTGGAATGAACCCGGAGCAAAGCTTTACGAAGATGGCATCGATAAGGGTGTTGTCTATGCAGATGGGACTTACGCCGCCTGGAATGGATTAGTTTCGGTTACAAGAGACCCATTCATTCGATCTAGAGAACAGTTGTTCCTTGACGGTCAAGTGTACGGACACCAGACAGTTTATGGTGGACACAGTGGAAGCATCACCGCGTACACATACCCAGACATTCTTCTACCCTTCCTAGGATACGAAGACAAGAATCTGGGCGTGTTCTTTGATGACCAACCCTCAGAGTTTAACTTCAACTTGTCATACAGGACTAAGATTGGAAACGATCTAGAAGGACTCGACAAAGGTTATAAGATCCATCTGCTTTACAATGTTAGTTTGGTTCCCGATGCTGTTGAGTCTAATACAATTGATTCCTCGGCAGAGCCAGACTTGTTCGGGTGGTCGTATAGTTGTATTCCCGATAAGTCGGTGGCTAACACCCGACCGGTTTCACATATTGTCATTGACTCGACCAAGGCGCCTTTGAATGCCTTGAATTACATCGAGGAAGTTTTGTATGACGTAGCGTCAAGTGGACCTCGTATGCCCTCGGCACTTGAGGTTCTAACTCTAATGGATGCCGGAGCAGATGTCCTGCTTCCACTTCCCGCGACAAATCGCTACCCGTCTACAACTGTGTATCCCGATACGATCTAAGAAAGGAGTTTCGAAATGGCTTATACGCCAACTACTTGGGCTAATTCACCATCTACGGCAACGCCGCTTAGCGCAGCGAACCTTAACAAGATGGAAACGGGTATCGACCAGGCCCACGACCACCTCGACAACGCCGCCATTCATGTCCCCACAGCTGGCGCAGGCGGCACTACTAACTTCCTCCGCGCAGACGGTACTTGGGCCGCTCCTCCCGGCGGAGCCGGTATCTCAGACGGTGACAAGGGCGATATTACTGTCTCAGCATCTGGAACAGTATGGACCGTCGACAACAACTCTATCTCTAACGCCAAGTTGGCCCAGATTGCTACTGCCCGCCTTCGTGGTCGAGTTACTGCAGCAACCGGCAACGTGGAAGACCTTACTGGCACTCAGGCCACGACGCTTCTTGATATTTTTACTACATCGTTGAAGGGTCTAGCTCCTGCTTCCGGTGGAGGAACAACCAATTTCCTCCGCGCAGACGGTACTTGGGCCGCCCCTCCCGGCGGAGCCGGTATCTCGGATGGCGACAAGGGTGATATTACGGTCTCGGGCTCCGGGGCCGTATGGACCATTGACAATGGTGCGGTTACTCTCGCCAAGCAGGCCAATGTCAACACGGCTCGTATCATGGGTCGTGTTACCGCCGCCGCAGGTGTTCAGGAAGAGCTTACCGGCGCGCAGGCGACCACGCTTCTCGACACGTTCACTACATCACTTAAGGGTCTAGCCCCTGCATCGGGCGGGGGTACTACCAACTTCCTCCGTGCAGATGGCACTTGGGCAAATCCGCCCGGTGGCGCTGGTATCTCAGACGGCGACAAGGGTGATATTACTGTCTCGGGCTCCGGTACTGTCTGGACAATTGACAACAACTCTGTGTCTAACGCAAAGCTTGCCCAGATTGCTACTGCCCGCCTTCGTGGTCGAGTTACTGCAGCAACCGGCAACGTGGAAGACCTTACTGGCACTCAGGCCACGACGCTTCTTGATATTTTTACTACATCGTTGAAGGGTCTAGCTCCTGCTTCCGGTGGAGGAACAACCAATTTCCTCCGCGCAGACGGTACTTGGGCCGCTCCTCCTGGGGGTGGCGGTGTCTCAGACGGCGACAAGGGCGATATTACTGTCTCTGGCTCAGGAGCAGTCTGGACAATTGACAACGGCGCAATTACATTAGCCAAGCAGGCTAACGTTAACTCCGCTCGTATCATGGGGCGTGTCACAGCTTCGGCGGGTGTCCAGGAAGAGCTTACGGGCGCTCAGGCAACAACACTTCTTGACACGTTCACCACATCACTTAAGGGTCTGGCCCCCGCATCTGGTGGAGGAACAACCAACTTCCTTCGTGCTGATGGTACTTGGGCAGCGCCATCTGGTGGCGGTGGTGGATCTGCTGGAGTCGTGAGAGACACAATCACAGCGCCCTCTAACGCTACTGGTGTTGATGGGGACTGGAATATTCTCAGAGTCGGTTCTTTCTCCGCGGTTCTGCAAGAGAGAATTTCTGGTGCATACACAAAGGATTTTGCCGACGCAGGCAGCAAACTCCAGAATTTGTCTCTTAATAGTCGTCCTTCTGGTATGACCGAGTCTCCTGCACCTGGTTGGCAGCTTTACATTAACGACGCAATGACTGCGCAGGCAAACATCGATAAGACGGCTAACGTAGCATACACAAGCACCGGTTTTCACTCGACTGCCGCTGGTTCTAAGGCCGCTGTTTGTATTGACGAATATGCGGCGGTTGGCGGTGGCTCCAGCGGAGCTTTGACATTCCTTTCTGCAACCGCTCTTGTTGGGGCGCTCCCCGAGTCTGGACGATTCTTTACTTTTGGTAACATTGGTCAGTCTGCTGCGGATGCATATGGTTTTGGCATTCGCGTTGATAGTGCTGGAAACTACGTCCTGTTTATGGCCGACGCATACGTTGGCGATGTTACTTTGGTGGGTGGAGGAACTGGAATCACAGCGGGTCAGCGTGTTTTCTTTGAGCGATTCGGCCAAACACTTCGTTGCGGTCGAATTCCTTCTGGTGGTCACACTCTTACCGGAATTCTAGAAGGAGCTATTCCGACTGCCGGTGGTTACGCAGTCGTCTTTGGTAAGGCTGGTATTGGTTTCCATACAGACTCCAACACAGTCCGTGTTCGTGAAATGAGGTTTGTCGGATGACAAGATCACTTAAGCTACCCGTTATTCTGGAAGACGGAACAAGAGTTTATCACGTGATCACGGATCAAGGAGTTACTGTTCTTGACTCGGAAGATAATGTTATCGAAAATCGTTCTTTGACTTCCGAAGAAACTGCGTTCATTTCCGCTGCCGACGCTCAGGTTATTGTTCTTCAGGCACAAGCCGACGAACAAGCCGACAATCTAGCTGCTGCAGAAACGCTTCGACAGTCAATGTTCGATCTAACCGACGACATTATTGCTTGGTGTACTGCAGCTCAGCAGTTCATTCAGACTGGTGGTGCTCAGGGTTCACTCTCCTCGTCCACTTATATTTCCTTGCTGACTCAGGCAGAAACTCTTCTTCTCGCACATAAGAACCTTGCGATTAAGACGGATGCCGTTAATGATCAGCGTGATTGGATGCTTCAGCGGGGCCAGCAGGCACAGTCTATTCTGGCGCTTGCTGCGCTTAGCACGTGAATTGGATTGGCCCGACTATATCTGGTGCAGTCACAAGTCTGTTTGGCTGGTTAGCCTTTCAGTCTAATGGTTGGGCTACTTTCTGGTTCGGTGTTCTATTTATTGGCGGAGTTGCTGAAACAGTCGCTCTTGCTCGACAAGAACGTGGGGACACGCTAAGCGAAACAGTTTGGCGAACAACCAAGCATCCCGCGGCAAAGATTGCACTGGCCGCGTCCCTAGTTTGGGTATTCATTCACCTCATATTTGAGATCTGAAAGGATGAGTCATGATTAGTCTACAATCCTCTGGCTCATTCAAGAAGACTGAGTCATATTTGTCTCGATTGTTAAAGAACGACATTAAGACACAGCTTCAACGATTTGGCCAAGAGGGCGTCACCGCACTATCTCAGGCAACCCCCAAAGATAGTGGTAAAGCGGCGTCCTCTTGGTCATATTCGGTAGAGAAGACCAGAACAGGTTATGAATTGTCCTGGTCTAATGACAACGTGGAAAACGGAGCACGTGTTGTTCTGTTGATTCAGTATGGCCACGGTACTAACGGTGGTGGGTATGTTGCCGGAAGAGACTTCATTAATCCAGCACTAAAGCCCATATTTGACAAGATCGAACGAGAAGTGTGGAAGGTGGTGAAAACAGCATGAGCGATGAGATTGACAACAAAGTTGTTTCTATGAAGTTTGACAACCAACAGTTTGAACAGCGAATCGCGCAAACGATGGCGTCGCTTCAGAAGCTTGATGCTAGCTTGAGCAAGGCTGGCGCGGGCAAGGGTCTGAGTGATATTCAGGCGCAAGCTAACAAGATGAACTTCGACACAATCAGTCGAGGAATTGAAGGGGTGTCTGCAAAGTTTGTTGCTCTGTCTACAATCGCGATTACAACTTTGGCTAACATTACCAATCGCGCCGTTGATGCTGGAATTCGCATCGCAAAGTCTCTGACGATCGCACCAATTGCTGATGGTTTTGCCGAATACGAACTAACCATCGGCTCAATTCAGACCATGCTTGCCAACACGGCACGGTATGGCACCAAGCTTCCAGAAGTCACGGCAAACCTAGACGAGCTGAATGCGTACGCTGACAAGACGATTTACAATTTCGGAGACATGACCAAGAACATCGGTCTGTTCACGAACGCTGGAATCCGAATCGGCGATGCAACGTCAATGATTCAAGGTTTCTCGAATGTTGCCGCTGCTTCTGGTACTTCAGCGGAAGGTGCCGCTGGTGCGGCGTATCAGCTTTCCCAGGCTCTCTCTGCTGGGACGATTCGTCTCATGGACTGGCGATCTCTTACCAATGTTGGTATGGGTAACAAGAACATGCAGGATAGTCTGATCCAGCTCGGTACCGCCATGGGTGCGTTTAACTCGAAGACGACCACGGCAGCCGCGGCAGCCAAGGACTTCAATGGGTCTCTGGAGTCGAAGTGGCTCTCGGGCGACATCATGGAGCAATACCTTAAGATCATGGCCGGCAAGGTCACGCCAGCACAGATGAAGCAGCTGGGTCTTACCGAGAAGCAGATCGTAGCCTTCCAGAAGCAGCAAAAGACTGCCGAAGAGGCCGCCACCAAGGTCCGCACCTTTGCCCAGCTCCGCACCACCATTACCGAAAGCATTGGGTCCTCCTGGTCCGAGTCGTTTAGAGTGGTAGTTGGTGACTTTGAGCAGGCAACCGAGCTCTGGACTAAGGTCAACGAGAAGCTTGGCGGCATCATCGGCCAGTTCGGTGACTCCCGAAACGAGTTGCTTAAGGGCTGGGCCGAATGGGGTGGTCGTGAAAAGCTGATCGAGGCTCTCAACAACGCTTTTGATGCCCTTTACAGTGTCATTAAGAACATTGCTGCTGGTTTCCGAGCTGTTTTCCCACCGATGACGGTTCGTCGTTTGGTTGCTTTGACTTACGGTTTCGCCGAGTTTACCGAAAAGCTCAAAATGGGAGCAGATGGTCTAAACACCATTAAGCAGATTTCGCGAGCTTTCTTCTCGGTCATCAAGATTGGGCTCCAGGTTTTCTCCGGACTCCGTTCTCTGGTCACAAATACATTCTCTATTTTCAAGGACAGTCTAGGCCCAACCGATCAGCTTACTGGTGGGTTGCGTAAGATGCTTGATACCTTTAGCGATTGGGCTAAGAATACGACGTCCATCACAGACTTCTTCGAGAAGTTGCGGACTGTACAGGCCGCGGTACTTGGCCCCATCTTTTCGTCTCTAATCGAGTTGGCCAAGGGCTTTGCCGCTTTGGCAAGTGGTGACACTGAAGGATTCTTTGCTAGAATTCAGACGGCGTTGTACGCACTTAGTCCGCTGACTGAACTATTCAATGGTGCAGTTGATAAGGCTGCAGATGCCATGCAGCGCCTGCTTGATAAGTTCAAGGCGTGGCTTGCTGGTATCGCTGGTCCGACTTTCCAGCCAGTTACTAACTTCATCGATGGTCTTCAGTCCAAGATCACAACGCTCAAGGAGAAGCTCACCTTCAAGCCTAAGCTCGACACGAGCGACGCTAAGGTTGGCGAAAAGGCCCTGGGGGCTCTTCAAGCAACTGGCTCTGGGGCGAAGACGCTGTGGGACGGCATCGTTAGCACCATCAAGGAAGCGGCAAGAATTCTTAAGCCTCTGATCGATGGTATCGGCAACGTTCTTTCTGCAATTGGTCAGAAGCTTGTTCAATGGGCAAAGGACCTTGATTTCACCGACGTTATGCTGATCCTTAATGCAGGTCTGATTTACGGCATCTACCGTCTTATCAAGAACTTCAGCGGTAAGTTGGACGACTTGATTATGGACCTTCGCAACATGGTTAACAGCATCACGGGCATCTTCGACAACCTGACGCAGTCTCTTAAGGTTATGCAGGCCGATGTTAAGGCTAACATCATTCTTAAGATTGCTATTGCCGTCGGCGTTCTCGCGGCCTCGCTTTGGGTTCTTGGTAACATGGATACAGATGCCGTGGTCCGAGGTCTATTCGGCATCGCCGCTGTTCTTGGTCTGTTGTCTGGAGTCATGCTCGGCTTCCTCAAGATGGCCGACAACTCCACATCAGGAATGATGAAGCTTATGGGTATCGGCGCAGTTCTTGTCGCCGTATCTGGAGCTGTCCTTGTTATGGCCGGAGCAGTTAAGATCATCGGCAGTATGAAGCCGGAGCAAGTGGCGACTGGCATTGCCGCGATTGGCGCAATTCTTGGCGGTTTGATGATATTTGTCAAGAAGGTCGGAGTTGCCCCCGCGGGACTTATTGCCACAGCAGCGGCTATGGTGCCTTTGGCCATTGCGCTTAACATATTTGCCAGTTCGGTCTTCCTTCTTGGTAGTCTCAAGCCGGAAGTGCTTAAGCAGGGTCTTGCTGCGATCGGTGCAATTCTTGTCGGTCTAGCGGGTATCTCTAAGATCATGACCGGTGCGGTAGGTATGGTCGCCACGGCGGCCGGAATGGTTCTGCTTGCTGGCGCACTAATCATATTTGCCGGTGCAGTAAAGATCTTTGGTTCTATGGACCCGAAGGTTTTGGCTACGGGCATTGGTTCTATCGCTGCTTCGTTGCTAGTCCTTGTGGTTGCTATGACAGCTGCTCAGGGTATGGTTCTCGGCGCGGTCGCCCTCGTTATTGCTGCGGGGGCTATTGTGCTGTTGGCTCAGGCTATGCAGATGCTAGGTACGGGTATGGATGATCGCCAAATCCTTCGTGGTATTGCGACCATGCTTGCTCTTACTGGCGTTCTTGCCGCCTTTGGTGCGGTTGCATACGTATTTGGCCCGGCCTTGCTTCTGTTGTCCGTAGCTATTCTTGGTGTTGGCGCAGCTATGCTTATTGCTGGTGTCGGTATGATGCTATTCGGTACGGGTCTGAAGCTAGTGGCAGAGGCCGGTCTTAAGACGGTAGAGATCCTTAAGGCCGCTTTGATCGAGATCATTAACATCATTCCCGAGCTTCTTGGCGCTTTGGCTACGGGTCTAGTCAACTTCGTAACAACGCTTGCGTCTAACGGAGAAACACTGACTAAGGCATTTGCGTCCCTTATTGGTGTCATGCTTGACGCAATCAGCGACAGTATGCCTAAGCTACGACGTCTTATCGACGAGCTCGTTACGACGGCGATTCAGGTACTGGATGAAAATGCGCCAGACCTTATTGCCGCCGGGGGTCGATTCCTCAAGAAGCTCCTAAAGGGCATCGAGAATGATATTCCCGAGCTCGTAACGACGGTAAGCAACATCATCGTCAAGTTCATTAACGAGCTGAGCAAGAACCTCGACCGAATCATCAATGCTGGTAGCAACCTTATCCAAGAGTTCCTCTGGGGTATTGCTAGGGAAAGCCTTGAGATTGTCAACACGGCGTTTACTGTTCTCATTATTTTCTTGAATGGTCTTGAACAGTCTATTCGAGAGAACATGAGCACAATCGTCGCTAAGGGCTTTGATATTGCAGAAGCCATTATCGAGGGCATGATCAACGGACTCAAGGACAATAAGTTCGCAGATCGTATCCGTGGTGCTGTGGAATGGGTGGCCAACCTGGTTCCCGACGGCCTCAAGAACGTCCTTAAGATCTTCTCACCCTCCCGAGTGACGACCAAGATTGGTGAACAAACGACCGAAGGCTTTGCCAAGGGTCTGATTAACGCCACGTCTAGGGCCGACATGAAGGAATCCTTCGCCGCTATGAGCAACATATTTAAGGAAGGCCTGAAGGAGATTAACGAGCAGATTGCCGATGCCAAGGCTGAGCGTGACCGTCTGATGAAGGACGAGAATGCTAGCTACGCGGATATTCGGAAGGCGTTCAAGGAAGTCGACCGACTTCAGGCGGAGAAGAAGCGTATTCTGAACACGCGCAACAACTACAACAAGTACCTTGATGACGAGCGTGCTAAGTTGTTGCGTTTGGCCGGTGCTTACGAGACCGTCACCAAGAAGTTGGAAGCAGCTAAGGATAATCTGCAGCAACTCAAGGACGACAAGAAGTCTAAGTACGAGGAACTGTTTAACCAGTACAACACCTTGCCGGACATCGGTAAGCAGACTGGTTTGCAGGGATATTTGCAAGATGTTAAGTCTACGACGCAGGCAAACGAGCAGTACAAGAAGTCGCTCGATAAGCTGCGTAAGCTTGGACTTGATGATGCATCGTACAAGAAGCTTCTCGCCGAAGGTGCTGACGCACAATCCTTGGTCAACCAGCTTGCAGAGGGTGGTAAGGGCGCGGTTAGTGAGTTCAACAAGACCAATAAGGCGCTTGAGAGCTCCGCTAAGAAGCTCGCGCAGGGTGCAGCTAACCAGTTGTTTGACGCCGGTATTAAGGCCGCAGAGGGCCTTGTGAAGGGCCTTCAGAAGCAGCAGGCGAACATCAACAAGGAGATGGACCGTATTGCGAACTACATGGTGTCCAAGATCAAGAAGGGTCTCGGCATTAAGTCGCCTTCACGTAAGTTCATGGAGATCGCCCGGCAGATGATTGCTGGTTTGGTTAAGGGTTTGAAGGCCAACAAGTCTCAGGCAGGTGTTGCTATTGACGAGATTGGTGATAACACCGTCGTTCGCATGAAGGACTACTTGGACCGCATCCGTGACATGGCAGAGAATGATATTTCGTCTCAGCCGGTGATCACGCCTGTTGTGGACCTCGATAAGTACCGTAAGGCGCTTAAGTCCGTCAACGACGAAGATATTTCGGGCGTCAATTGGACTGCGATTAGTGCTCGCGTACGCGCGGCAATTGCAGCCCAAGAGAAGAGCCGAAACGACGGTGAGCTTGCTGAGAAGTTTAAGCAGCAGATCATCAACTTTAACCAGACAAACAATTCCCCTGAAGCATTGTCTACGGTTGATATTTACCGACAGACAAAGACTCTGGTTGCCCAAGCTAAGAAAACTGGATGAGTGTGGCTGGGCCCTGATCAAATGGTTGGGGCCCAGTCTCATCATGGAAAGGAGGGGTAGTGCTTTCACAAGTAAAGATATTTGATGCAAGGGGTGACGTAAATTACCCTATTGTCAGCAACATTAACACCTATAGTACAGACCCCTACCAGATTCGTGATATTCAGGGACTTGGCCCCGTGGCCGCGGAAATGGGAATCGAACCGTATGGTATGATGGATGGGTCGCAGCTTACAAGTAAGCGAGTTGGCGTTCGCAACATCGTGTTCAAGTTTGGTTTTAACCCAGACTATGCGACCGGTGACACAGTAACATCGCTTCGCAAAACCCTTTATATTCGTGGTATGACGCCGGGACGTAAGCTCAATCTGGAATTTACAGATCTAGAAATTGCATCTAGCAAGCTTATGATCACTGGTTATGTAGAGACCGTTGAGCCAAACATTTTCTCGGATACGCCAGAGGTCACTGTTTCGATTTTGTGTCCAGACCCTTACTTTACCGAACACACGTCGCAATCTCTTAGCGGCGACATGCTTTCGAGTCTGTCTTCACAGTCTCCGTTTACCACAATCGATTACACAGGCACCGCGCCATGCGGGTTCCGTCTTGAAGTTAGTCGTATCACAACGTCCACAAGCACAACTAAGATCGACACAGAGTTTATTACTCGTGGGTGGAGTGTTAGTGAGCATTATGAGATTTTCAAGGGTAGCTTTGTGCTCAACCAGACTGAGGGTTTTTATCTGAACACAACGCCAGGCAATCGCTACGTTAAGCGCTTTGCTTCGGGTGTTTCTTATAGCACGAGCCTTTTGGCTAATGTTGATTCTAACTCAGAATGGCCGATGCTATATCCTGGATACAACCAAATGTTTGGTCGGTGTAATGGTATTTCAACAGCCGACTGGTATGTTGTTTATAATAGGCGTCATGGGGGTCTGTAATGGAGCTGTATACGCTAGACTCCAACTTTAATAAGCAGGCCGTGATTGAAAAGTATTCGTCAGCCATCTGGACAGAGAGATATTCTAAGCCGGGGGACTTTGAGATTGTCTTTAGTGACGCTCAATACAGGGCTATGGGTTCTCCTGGCGAAAACGACTTCATTGGTCGTAAAGGCACCGTAGAAGTCGGCGTGATTGAGAAGACTATTTTTCGAGACAACAAGGTAACATGCAAGGGTCCTCTTCTTGGCGACATGCTCCGGCATCGCTGGTATATTCTCAGAGGAACAAGCGACGCTAACTCCTCGGGAAAGACACGTACCGACACGCCTGAACGTATGATGGCCTTTATGCTATATTACTATGTTGGCCCTGGTCTTGAAGATTTTTATCCAAGTGTTGACATTGCTGATGTTTTGCTTGAGGTCATGCCAAATCTTAAAACGGGTTATAACGATACTCTTGGTAGTGGTTATATTTACCCATCAGTAACCGAAAACATTGTGGAACATCAAATCTCTCTACCCAAGAACTTTCGAGATATTATTGTAGAGTTGTTTGAACCAAAGGGTGTTGGTTGGCGAATGTACCCGATTCCCGATGGTACTTCGAACTACGAGCTACGGTGGCAGGCTTATCGTGGTGTAGACCGCTCAATCGACCAAAGCGCAGTAACTCCGATCGTTTTTACTCAGGGTAACAATACTCTTAAGAACGCAGAAGAGATTCACTCTATCGAGAATCTAATTACTGCATGTCACACGTATGCTCCTAAGTTGCGTCCAGCAAACTACGGCTATGACGCCTCATATGCCGTTGGATACGCCACAAGCAACGTATTTGGTGGATCGCATACCATGTTCAAGCGAAAGACTTATATTGCTACGTTCGACGACATGACTCCGGAGGACTATCACTGGTACACCAGTGCTTCCAGCAATGGGATCATTAAGGCACGCGAAGTGCTTATGCAGAGGGCTAAGGACATAATTGCAAACAACAACTTTGTTCGTCTGATTGACGGAGAGGTTGTTATTTCGTCTGAGTTCAAGCTAGGCGTTAACTATGATCTTGGTGATATTGTTACTTTGCAGGGGACACATGGCGCATACGAGAATGCTCGTATTATCGAGTATATTCACACCCATGACGCAACGGGTCACAAAGAGTACCCGACAGTCACAGTCATCTAAGGAGGCGACTAATGGTCGAAGATGATCCCGTTCTTGGTCGCTTAGATGATGCCTTGCAACGGGTTAACAAGCTTGAAGAGCGAGCGGTTCTTGGCGAAGAGATCCCAAATCATGTCATTGTAACCGAAATGCGTGCAATTCGTGATGATATGGTCGCAGAACGCAAGGACACGCTCAATCGACGAGTTGAATTCATTAATCTGATGGCTACGTTTCTACCCCGGCAGCCGGCCACAACTGTCATGAAGTGGGTTGTTACGTTTATCACGACGGTGGCGGGAGGTTTGACGATATGGTGGATCACGAAGGGCTAAATGGCGTAGTTGATCTAAACAAAAAGGAAGCCAAGAAGGCCAAGTTCTATATTGCACCTATCATGTTCGCTACGCTAGTGATTGTGATCACCGCAGCATACTATATTTGGCCCATTCAAGAAGTAACCGTTAAGGGTACGCCGACGTTGGTTAACGTACCAAAAGATGGCGTATATCGCACAAGTGACGTGATCACTTGGACATTCCCTGAGATTTGTCAACCAACCGGTAAGACTACGTCCGATATTATTGCTGTTCTGAAGTTCAGAACCGATAAGGGCGAAGCACAGATCAGGACCAAGGTAGTTAGTCGAGACTTCCATATTCCAGATACTTTCCCCGAATGTATTTACGACAACCCAACGTCGGTATACGTGGATGGCACATTGGGGACTGGACTTTATGATTTCGAGATTACAGGCTGCTCAGAACGCGGCACTCGGTCTAAGTGCGTCACATTTACCGGTCCGACTAACGTAAGAATTGAACGCGTTAGCGGTAATAGTACACAGAGTAGGAGTTAACATGATTGGACGACTTCCAGTACAGGTGCGACACCTGTTGCTGTTGCTTTTGTCGGCTGCCGTTACTTTTGGTCTTGAGCAGCTGCCGTCGCTTGACCTTACGCCCATGCAGGCGTCAATCGGAACTTTGGTTCTGACCGCGCTGCTTGCCTGGGTTACGCCGTTGGTTCAGGGCTATGGCCTCGGCCAGGTTAAGGCGGATGCCACCGAGCTCGACGAGTTCGCTGAGGCTACTGACAACTCGGAGCGACCCGAGGATGGATCGCAGAAGGTTATTCAGGACCCCGAGCACGAGTATGTGTCTGAAGTCGAGGAGGCGTAATGACTACAGCAGCTAAGGTTATTTCTGTCGCTCGATCTCAGATCGGGTACCGTGAAGGCGCAAACAACAACACCAAGTATGGTAAGTGGTATGGTCTTAACAACCAGCCGTGGTGCGCCATGTTTGTTTCTTGGGTGGCTGCTCAGGCTGGCGCAAGTAAGATCATCCCCAAGCATGCGTATACTCCTGCTGGTGCCCAGTGGTTCAAGGACCGCGGACAGTGGCACAGTTCTCCTCGTGCTGGTGACATCGTATATTTCGACTTCCCGGGTGATGGCGTGAACCGCATTAGTCACGTGGGTATCGTCGAGGCCGTTCAGAAGGACGGGTCGATCATCACCATCGAGGGCAACACGAACAGCGCCGGATCTCGTGAGGGTAATGGCGTTTGGCGGAAGGTTCGTAAGACCGGCATCAAGGGCTACGGACGCCCGAAGTACACTCGTGTGCTCAAGTCCAACACGACCATTGCCAAGGAAGTCATTGCAGGCAAGTGGGGTTATGGTGCCGATCGTGTTAATCGTCTGACTCGGGCTGGCTACAATGCAGCGGCGGTTCAGAAGATTGTGAACAAGCTTGTATCGTAGGAATAACAGGGCCTATAATGACCCCCTACGATTGGAGAAATCCTTGTTTACACGCAAAGTGAATACAACGGACGACCGTCTTGAAAAGTTGATCAATGATCGACTTCTAGCACTGTCGACGATGACCGTGGGTTCCGATGAATATTCTGCAACGCTCAAAGCGATTAAGAAGCTCACCAAACTGCGAACAGCTAATAAGCCTACGCCCAAGGTGAGCCCTGACACGCTTGCGATCATTGCAGGAAACCTCGCCGGAATCCTGATCATCGTTGGCTACGAGAAGCACAACATTATCACCACCAAGGCGACGTCCTTCATCACCAAGCTGAAGTAACACGATCCGCCATCAATGGGTAAGACACAGAAGACGTGTAAGAACGCTACATAAACTCTTACATGTCTTCTGTGTCTCTCCCATGGCCTATATATTTTGCGCAATAAAAACAGGGCCTATAATGACCCCTACCGAAAGGAATCATCATGTTCAAGCACACCGTGCCGACCGTAGCACTCCAAGTTGAAGACCAGATTAAGATCGGAGGAGAAGTTTACTACGTTTCGTACCGCCCATCAATCAACGGCGGACGATACCGTATCGAGCTCACCTCTGTGTCCAACGCTGGACTTGAACTCGCGATCTACGCCCCGCCGTCCGCTCTGTTCAAGATCACCCGCCCGTAGCGTCAAAAGATAGGACCCTCCTAGACCCAACAAGGGTTCTATCTTTCCGCAGAAAAAACATGCCTTATAATGACCCCTACAGAAAGGATCTACTCTCATGCTCCCCACCGACAGCTTTCAGCGCACTCTGGTTAAGGCCGCCCTCTACGTTCTCGTAGTTACCGCGGTCGGAACCGTTGCCACCAAGGCCGCCGATAAGGCTTGCGACAAGATCGGAATCTGAAGCCGATAACCCAAACCCTCGTCACCCGACCTGGGTTATGGGTTTCTATTTTTAGGAGGAACTATGTCAATCGCTAAGGGCCGTTATGGCTTTCTGAATTTTCTGTTTGACTGCTTCATGACGTTGATTACCTGTGGATTCTGGCTTATTTGGGTGTTTGTCCGCGAAGTTCGTAACTAACCCCTAGGAGATACAATGCTTACGTTCTTGGCAGATGCCATTGTTGTTCTGTGGTATATTGTTGTGTTTGGCGCAGCCCTGATCGTGATCGTGGGTGCTGGTGTGATCTTCTACCTCGAAATCAATGGATATTTCGAAGAGATCAAGCAGGATCGTAAGGACGCAGAAACACTTCGACGAGCAGAGGAGTATCGTAGTGACTTTGAGTAGACGAGCAAAGAAACTCGAAAAGATCATTCTCGACAACTCCCCTACGATTCTCACGGGTGTCGCCGTTGCTGGTACTATCACCACAGCCGTTCTTACGGGACGCGCATCTTTCAAGGCTATCCGAATTCTGGATGAGGAATGCGATATTCGGCAGGAACCAATCCCATACAAGGATTGTGTAAAGCTGGTATGGCCTGTCTATATTCCACCGGTAGTCCTGGGGCTAGGTACGGTTACCTGCATCGTTCTCTCGAATCGCATCGGAAACCGTAGGGCGGCCGCACTCGCCGCAGCATATGCGATCTCCGAAAAGACAATGACCGAGTACAAGGAGAAGGTCATTGACAAGATTGGCGAACACAAGGAAAGGCAGATTCGAGATGAAGTTGCCCAGGATCAGGTTAAGCGTACAAACGGAGCGCAGACTATTCTTGTGTCTGGTAACTCTGATGTTCTTTGTTTCGATGCTTTTTCTGGTCGATATTTTTGTTCGACTGTAGAAACCATTCGAAAGGCCGAGAACGATCTAAACCACCGAGTCCTTCATGACAACTATGCGTCACTTACGGACTGGTATAACTTGCTGGATCTGGATCGCACTGAATTCTCAGATGAGGTTGGTTGGAACGTAGACAAGCTGCTTGAGGTTAGTCTGTCGGCTACTTTGACAGCCGATGACAAGCCGTGTCTGTCCATCAACTTCAATGTAGCACCCGTAAGGGACTACTATCGCTTTGCGTAACCGCAGAAAAAACAAGCCCTATAATGACCCCCCACCCCTTAACGAAAGGAACTGTCATGTCTGACACCACTCCCCCGGTTGTTGAGATCGTCTCCGAAGAGACCGTCATCCTCCCCGCCGCCGTTCCGTTCTACAAGAACCGTCGTACCCTCGCGACTGTTGCACTGGTTGCCCTTGGCACCGCTGCTGCAGCCTTCGCGGCTACGAAGTTCCTGTCGGACGACAACGACGCCGACGATGCGGACTCCTCGAACGACTTCTCGACCGAAGAGATCGTCTGACCTAACATTCCCTCAACAGGAATCAAGTCAAAGGACTGGGCTCAGTAAGAATTTTACTGGGCCTATTCCTTTTCGATATTTGGAGAACCATGTACAAGAAGACCCTGACCTATACGGACTTTAACGGTACCGAGGTCACCGAAGATCTATATTTCAACCTGTCTAAGGCTGAGCTCACCGAGATGAACCTCAGCACCAAGGGTGGTCTTGTCGCTCGAATGCAGGCTATTGCTGCGTCAGACGATGGGGCCATTTTGGTTTCCACTTTCAAGGACCTTGTGCTCCGAGCTTACGGAGTCAAGTCCGCCGATGGTCGTCGCTTCATCAAGACGCCCGAGCTTCGTGAAGAGTTCACTCAGACCAACGCATATTCTGAGTTCTTCATGCTGCTAGCTACGGACGACAAGGAAGCCGCGGACTTCATGAACAACGTTGTTCCAAACAATCTGGAGCCGGAGGACCACAAGCAGAAGCAGAACCTTCCGCTCCCGAACGCACCGTTGGCTAGTCCCGTTATCGTGGACCCGGAGGCCGAAGCGGCAGCTAAGATGAACATGTCGGTCAAGGAGTACCGAGATTACAACGCTTGGCGAGAGCAGCAGTCGTCCGGTAGTAGTTCTTGAGTGAAAGGGGTTCAGCGAGAGCATTACGGTAGGGGTACAGGTTGCTCTATTCCGGACGCTGAACTTAAACGACAGCCGAGTTGCATCCCCCGCAAACATGCGCCCCTCTTCTCGCAATAAAAACATGCCTTATAATGACCCCTATGAAAGGATATTCTCATGAACAAGAATGCCACTGGATACCGAATCGCAAAGTTCACCGCAAAGTCAATTGTGGGAATCGGTGCGTCTCAGATCATCTCCGATGTCATCCTCCACAACACGTGCACACCCGCCACTAAGTTCCGTAAGGTAGCTTACGTCGCTGGTGCGTACACGCTTGCCTGGATGATCTCGGACTACGCTGAAGACTTCATCGAAGACCAGATCGACGCTGTCGCTGACTTCGTGAACGGAATCCGTGTCACTGTCAAGTCCGAAGAGACAACTCCCGCCTCATAGTACAAAAGCTATACACCAACTAAACCCTGGTGTATGGCTTTCTATTTTTGAAAAGAGGATTCATGGAAAACTATCCATCTAACAGCAATAAGGCCAAGCGAGTTCCACAGCAGCGGCCTACTGCCGATAAGAAGATCGAAAAGGTGACGCAGGGTAGTGTCTCTCGTCGTAAGACTCCACTGGGAAAGCGCTTCGCTAGTGTCTTCCTTGGCGGAGATTCTAAGAACGTTTGGCAGTACATTGCCTACGATATTCTCGTCCCGGCAGCTAAGGACATGCTGTCCGACGCTGTTAGTTCGGGCGTAGACCAAATGCTCTTTGGTGGAGAGCAGCGTTGGGGTCGTCCTGGACGTCGTCGTGGCGGCCCAAGTGGGCCTCTTGGGACCATGTCCTACGGCAATCAGGGACCAGTAAACTACGGAAACCCTCAGCGTGCTCAACAGCAACAGAACCGCCAGATGAGTTCTCGTGCTCGCGGTATGCACAATTTCGATGAAATCGTGTTGGAGAGCCGCGCAGACGCCGACTTCGTTCTTGAAAACATGTACAACTTGCTTAGTCAGTACGAGCAGGTCACGGTTTCAGAGTTCTACGAGCTCGTTGGCGTGACCGACCAGTTCACGGACCGTGGCTGGGGCTGGACTTCTTTGCAAGGTTCTTCTGTTGTCCGTGTTCGTGGCGGATATTTGCTCGACCTACCTCGACCCATCGTTCTAGATTAGGAGATCCAATGGACACGGAGGCTAAGCGTCAAGCCCTATTGAGTGCATATTCTACCGCCTCTTGGCGTAACAAAGTCCTCGCGATGTCGGAGGATCAAGTCGTAGCCGTATATTTGCGGCTAAAGAAATCTGGAAAGGTCTAAGGAGATCATATGAAGCTCAAGCTCCCTAACGGGATTCTCAAGTACACTGGTCCAAAGTCCCTCGTTCTTAAGAAGAACTCCCCGACAATCCTGTTTGCCGCGGGGGTTACGGGATTCGTCGCGACGACGGTCTTGGCTAGTCGAGCAACCCTCAAGCTGCCTGACGTCTTGGACGAGGTCAGTAAGTTCAAGGACAAGATGGTAATCGCCCTTGACGATGATGATGTTGCCTACGACCAGGCAGACTACAATCACGATGTCGCGTTGCTGTATGGCAAGGCTACTGCCGATATTTTCAAGATGTACGGGCCTGCCATCATCGTCGGCGGTCTTTCTATCGCAGCGCTCACCAGCTCGCACCGTATCCTGAACAAGCGTAATGCTGCTGTAACGGCTGCGTACGCCGCGCTCGATCAGGGATTCAACCGTTACCGTTCGCGTGTAATCGAGGACCTTGGTCGTGAGAAGGACTACGAGTACCAGCATGGAAAGCCTCAGGAATTCCCGGTGACCATCAAGGCTGACAATGGTAAGGATATTACTCTTACCGCTCGAAGCCTTACGGTTGACGAGACTTCGCTTTCTCAGTATTCCAAGTTCTTCGATCAGCTAAACGAATACTGGGAGCCGACCCAGGAATACAACATGATTTTCCTTCGTTCGCGGCAGAACTACTGGAATGACATGCTGCGCATCCGAGGACACGTATTCCTTAACGAGGTATACCAGTCACTCGGCATCGAGCACACTAAGGCTGGTGCGGTTGTCGGATGGGTGCGTAATCACGGCGATGGGTACATCGACTTTGGTGTGTTCAACGCTATGAACGAAGGATCGATCAACTTTGTTAACGGTCGAGAAGCAGCCATTCGTCTCGACTTCAACGTTGACGGAATCATCTACGACCTGATGGATAACTAGGAGGAACTATGAGTAACATCGGTATCAACTCTTCCGCAGTCGCCTTCGGGTCTGTGGTTGTGGCCTTCGGCGCAGGTGTCGGGGCCGGCTATCTTATTTTCAAGAAGCGCTTCGAGGAGATCGCTGACGCTGAGATTCAGTCGTTCAAGGCCGAATACGCTGAGCGTATGGACTACGAAATGGCTCGAAAGATTGCCAACGACAACGAGGCCGCGAAGGCTCTTGTTGAGGATTTGGGTTACATGAACAACTCTGATGATCTTCCGCGCGAGCCCCAGACGCCCACGACCACAATTGTTAACGTCTTCGACGAAAGCCCTGCCGTCCCAGACTGGAATCAGCCGGCCGCGGACGCGGAGCGAAACGAGAAGGAAATCTATATTCTGAGCAGGGATGAGTTCCTCGCCAACGAGCGCGAGTTCGACGAGCGTCAGTTCTCTTACTACGGTGGAGACGACCAGCTTGTTGACGAGCGGGACCAGGTCGTTCACGACGTTGTTGGTCATATTGGCGTCGAGTCCCTCTTCAAGTTTGGCTATGGATCGGGCGACGAAGATATCGTCTATGTCCAGAACGAAACCAAGGGTTGCATTTACGAAATCACGCGTACCGACGGCAAGTACAGTGAAGTTGTTCTTGGCATTGAGGCTGACGAAGCGGCAGACGCCGAACTTCAGCACTCGGCGCCCAGGCGCTTTAGGCAGTATAACGACTAATGGTCGGTCCGCTGGACGATCAATATTTCCATTGGTTGTGCGCTCATGTTGTGTCTACTAGTGAAAGACGACCGACACACACATATTGGGATGTAATGCGTCAGCTCTTCGAGAAAGAGTACGTGTGGATTATCCCAGGCGATCGCAACCGTGCGGAAGATGGTCGAGCCTTGCGTGACGAGTTTCTCAATTCACAGGTTCACCCTATTGCCGATGAGAACTGGAACCACCTTGGGTGCTCTGTATTAGAACTGCTAGTCGGTGTGTCGAGGCGTATGTCGTTCATGACGTCGTACTCAACCAGTCAGGCCTTTTGGGTTATATTGTACAACCTGGGCTTGACTGGGCACACCGATGCTTCACGGTATGATCAAAACGATCTGGATATTATGCTGGATCGTCTAATGTGGCGCGAGTATTCCTTCAATGGAACGGGCGGTATGTTCCCCCTTAAGTACGCGTCAGAAGACCAACGACACGTGGAGATTTGGTATCAGCTTAATGCTTATGTGTTGGAGAACCTATAACAGAAAGGAGGGACCGTGGATTTCTTTCAGATCGCAGAAAAGGAATTGAAGAATGGCACTATCGAAGTATATCCTGACTGGCTTGTTGGACGATCAAAGGACTTGATGATCCGAGGCAAAGCAGTCTATGCAATCTGGGATGAAGAAGCCGGTCTGTGGTCTACTGACGAGTATGACGTACAACGTCTCGTAGACGCAGAGTTGCGGGCTTATGTTGCAGGTCTCCCCTCCGACCGACGATATTCTCTAAAGCTACTCCAGTCATTCAACAGCCAGTCTTGGCCAACATTCAAGAAGTTCATTAGCCAGTTGAGCGACAATAGCAAGCCGCTTGACGAAAAGCTAACGTTCGCCAATACAGAAGTCAAGAAGTCTGACTATGTCAGTAGGCGTCTGCCATATCCTCTTGAGTCTGGTGACGTTTCTGCATGGGACGAACTTGTAGGGACGCTATATAATCCAGAGGAGCGTGAGAAGATTGAATGGGCCATTGGCGCCGTTGTATCTGGAGACGCAAAAAAGCTTCAAAAGTTCCTCGTCCTCTATGGACCAGCTGGTACTGGAAAGTCGACTGTGCTGGATATTATCAGTAAGTTGTTCGTTGGATATACTACAACGTTCGAAGCTAAGGCTCTCGGAGGCAATAACAATGCCTTCGCAACCGAAGTCTTCCGAGGAAACCCACTAGTAGCAATCCAGCACGACGGAGATCTATCAAAGATCGAAGACAACACAAAGCTGAACTCGATTATCTCGCATGAAGACATGACGATGAACGAGAAGTACAAGCCCAGCTATACAGCAAGGGTTAACGCTTTCCTGTTCA
>Ga0315903_10002111_pt1 | contig 29849 bp, 18 predicted proteins | sample LakEriMetagenome_7_FD_203524 | JGI IMG/M metagenome (GOLD analysis project Ga0315903, IMG submission 203524) | Freshwater fungal communities from buoy surface, Lake Erie, Ohio, United States - Buoy 2 MA119 | ecosystem: Environmental > Aquatic > Freshwater > Lake | place: USA: Lake Erie, Ohio... | reverse complement strand
ATCCCGGCCGGAGGGGCGACCATGACACGCAGTCTCTGGTTGGGATGCAAGCGGGAATCAATCTGCCGTCAAGGGTTCAGCAGGGCTGAAGTTCGCCTTGAGCCGTCTCGGCCCCTGAACACATACTATTTCGCGGCGAAAGCGTTGAAGATCAGCAGCACAAGTTTTTCCAGCAAAAAACGACCACGATTCAGTGTGGCGATTATCAACTGGTGGCCCCAGAATCGCACCTTTTGATTCAGTTGCAAAAAGGCCAGCCCTACCGGGATTTATGCATCGGCAGCTGCGCCGCCTACATCGCGAACAAATATCCCCAGGCTTCGTTTCTTGATATTGGCGCCAACATTGGCGACACGGCCGCCGTGATGGCGAGCCATGCCCGCAACAAGCTCATCCTCGTGGAGGGCAGTGATTATTACTATGAGTTTCTCGTGAAAAACGCCGCCCTGCTGCCCAATGAGGTGGTGACCCGCAAGGCCATGGCGTCGGACGGAAGCGAGATTCAAGGCGAGCTGCGCCATTGGGGCGGCACCGCCTATTTCAAGCACCTGCGGAAAGATGAGGCACCCACGCCAACGTACCGACTCTCCGAGCTGGCGGACAGCCACACCCGCTTCGTGAAGATTGATACGGATGGCTTTGAGTGCAAAATCTTGTTCGCCGCGATGCCATGGCTCAAGGAGACGCATCCTGGGATTCTGTTTGAAAACCAGCTGCGCCACGATGCCGACTTGGAGGCGTCAAACCAGCTGTACGACCAGCTCTCGAGCATTGGCTACCGCTATTTCATCGTTTGGGATGATCCTGGTTATCACATGCTTTCAACAGACGACGTGACCGCCGTGAAAGATTTGAATCGCTATCAATATAAGATGCATCAATCCAATCACGTCAAAAACATCAATAATTACGATATTCTTTGTCTGCATGAGACGGATCGCGACATTTTCACCGCCATGAGTGAATGGTGGCGGACGTATTGAACTGGCAGGTGGGAGACAAAAAAGCCGCCCTGGTGGGCGGCTGAAGCGTTGAAGGGGCTGGTGCTGGGCTTACCAGCGCTGGCCACCACCACCGCCGGTGCGGGGTTCAGCCTTGTTGACGCGGATGCTGCGTCCCATCCATTCCACGCCCTGGAGATCATCGATGGCTTTGGTTTCCTCTTGGGAGGAGGCCATGTCAACGAAGGCGAAACCACGCTTGCGGCCGGTGTCGCGATCCACGGGGAGGCTGCACTTGCTCACGGAGCCGTAGCCACCGAACAGGTGCTGGAGATCTTCCACTTCGGCATCGAAGGAAAGATTGCCGACATAAATGGTCATGAAACAAAAAGAGGTATGGGCAGATTCGTCGAAATCCCTGGAGAAAGTTGCTGGCCTTGGGGAGAAGTCTTTGGGAGGTCGCCTGTGGGGTTGGGAACCCGCTGAAGAGTGTTCGTTGAATCCCCTTCACCCTACAGCAGGGCGTGGGGCGGTGGGGTGGCCGGCCACCAGCGGGCCCGAAGCCTGTGGAAAAAATGGAGGCGCCTTCGGCGCCAACAGCCAAGGGAAGAAGACTTAAGCGCCAAGGGCTTGAGGGCTTCAGGGCTCAAGAAGCAAGTCCTGGGGGGGAAACACAGAGGCGGAAACCGACGTAGTTCCCGCTGTTGTCCAGGGGCCACCTGACCCGGAAGGCCGATCGGCAGAGCCCCGGGCCGTTGAACCAAGAGCCGCCGCGCAGCGGCTTGGCTCCTGAACTTCCGCCATCCGCCCAGGCAGTTCCATCAGTGGGAGCCCCCTCATAGTTGTCATGCCACGGATCTAAGCACCACTCCCACACGTTCCCGTGCATGTCATGCACTCCCCAGGCGTTGGCCGGGAAATTTCCCACGTCTGTGGTCCCCTTGCTGTAGAGGCCCTTGGGTCCAGTCCCATAGGTGTAGGTTCCGTCGTAGTTGGCCAGCTCCGGCGTCAAGGTCTCGCCAAACGCGAACGGAGTGGTCGTGCCCGCCCTACAGGCGTATTCCCACTGGGCTTCGCTGGGCAACGTGATCTCCCGCTGGGTGCGCTGGCTGAGGCGCCGACAGAATTCCATGGCCTCCTGCCAGCTCACCCGCTCCACCGGTCTGTTGGCGCCATTGAAACCGGAGGGTTGGGGATTGAGCTCCACCTCCAGCTTCGGCCACCCTGCCACCACCTTCCATTGCGCCTGGGTCACAGGGGTTTGCCCAAGAAAAAAACTCTCGAGTTTGACCAGATGTTGGGGACCTTCATCCGGAACGCGGTCTTGCTCTTCCGTCGGAGAGCCCATCACAAACTCCCCGGCCGGGATCTTCACCATCTTGATCGCCACACCTTCGGCCAGCTTCACCTCGTAGCCGGAAACGGTGATCGGCTCGGTTTTCGTTCGCCACTGATTCCCTTCCCTCACCAACCAGCCCCGTCTGGTGGGAATGGAAATCAGGGGAAGGGCAGGTGCCGCGCTGTCTGAGGGTTGGATCGCTGGAGTTGATTCCGCCGCGGAGGCCTGGATCTCCACCTCGCGGATCTCCAGCTCCTGGTGGATCGCCGCCACATCCCCGGGCCGAAGTTTCAGACGCCGCTCCAGCTCCTGGAGCTCCTCCCGATCCTCCGCCGACAGCGTGGTGACCCGAGTGGGCTGGGCGTTGAGCGTGGCCCGCAGGGCGCTTCGGTAACGCTCCAGCTTCGTTTTGTACTCGCGAAAGGGGCCCATCACCTCCGCCTCGATCCGCTCGGCCACTCCTGGCTCCAAAGCCAGCTCCTCCCTGAGATGCGCCAGGATTTCGTCTCCCGCCGGTGAGATCAGCCCCCCCCGTTTCTCCGCCAGCTCCAGCACCTTCCGCCGATAGGCGACGCTCGGCTCACGGCGCACCTTGCACACCCGGATGCTGTGGCCGTCACGGGTGGGGAAAAACTGGGGCGTCATCGTCGGCGCGAGCTCCCGCACTCGGCTTTCGGCATAAACATGCAAATCCTCCGCGTCCAACCAGCCCCGGCGATGCCGATCCGCCGCGCCGGTCTGGATGCCCTCCACCAGGAAACGGGTGTACACCGAGAGGCCATCCCCGCTTTCCGGAGCGCGGGAGGTTTCGATCGCGTCCGAGGAGGTGAGCACCGCCCGCCCCTTCCCCCCCAGCATCTCCTCAATCGCCATGGTGCCCTCATCCTTGGCCGCCATGCCTTCGGCGAAGGCGCCGCTGAAGCAGCAATCCAAAATCACCACCTGCCTGGTGGAGCGGCTGCTCTCCATGTAGTCCCTCACGTCCCGGGCGGCCAGGGTTGTGGAGCGTTGCACGCTGGTTCCACCCTCCCGTGCGATCTTCCTCGTTTCCGCGGTGCTCAGCAGAAGTTGCCGCCGCTCATCGCGAAAGCCGTGCCCCGAAAAATAGAGCAGCAGCAAATCCTCGGCATGTTTGTTGGCGAAAAAGCTCTCAATCGCGCTCGCCATGGCGGTATAGCCCGGATCCTTCAACACCCGCAGCCGCTCGGGCGACACTCCCCCGAGATCCGGATCCAGCAGCACCTCCTGGAGCGCCTCCACATCCAGCGCGGCGCTGGGGATGGGCGCCAAGCCTTCCCCATAGGTGCTGACGCCAATCAACAGGGCATGCTTGCCAGCCATCTCAGCTCAGCCTTCGCACGCAGGCCTCCAGGCGGGTCAACAGCGCGTCGATCGCCTCCTGATCCTTCGCCGAGCCCTCCAGCTCCACGGCCAACTCGGCGCCATCGCCTCCCTTGCGCGAGAGCTTCAAGCGAATCGGCCGGGACCGATCCAGCAGCCGGGAGCGCAGGTAGCGCACCGCTTTCAGCGCGTTCCGCCCGTTCACCTCGGCGGTCAACACCCCAAGCAGGGGCCCCAACCCCTTGCCGCCAGGCTCAGCGTCGTCCCCCGCCGGGGCGCTGGCCGCCACTCCCTCAATGCCCCGAAGATCCGCCACCAACCCGGCGATGAAGGCATCGGCCGCCCGCCTCTCCTCCGCGCTTGCCTCCGCCACGCCTTCCAGGGTGAGGGTGAGAGTGAGCGGCAGACCGTCATCCATGGCGGCTGGGGGCGGGCCGGCCCAGGCTACCGAGCGGCGGCCCGGGCATTGATGACTCCCGAGTTCACCCTTGAGCGGCTGGAACCGCTCTGGAAGGGAAAGGTCTGGTGCTTGGCCCTGGCGGCTCGGTTGGCGGAACGGATCGGCGGCGCCTGAACCCTCACCCCACCTCCGCCAACCGCTTCCTGGCCAACTCCGCCTGGGCCTCGGCCTCCGCCAGGTTGGCGCGGCACTCGGCCACCACCTCCGGTGGCGCCTTGTCGGCGAAGTTGGGGTTGGCGAGGCGGCCGGCGAGGCCCTTGATCTCCTTCTCGGCCTTGGCGATGTCTTTCTCCAGGCGGCCGCGCAGGGCGTCGAGATCCACCAGGCCCTCGATCGGCAGCAGCACCTGCAGCTCGCCGCTCACCGCCGCCAGGGAGCGCCCGTCGCCGCTGGCGAGGCGGTCGGCCTCGGCCTCCCGGGGGGTTTGCACCACCACGCTGGCCGCGCGGCAAAGGGCCGTGATATCGGGGGTGGCCTGGCGCAGCAGGGCCGCCAGCGGCTCGCGGCCCGTGATGAACCGCACCGGCGCCGGCTGGGCGGGCTTCAGACCCGCCACGGCCCGCAGGTTGCGCACCACCCGGATCGCCTCGATCAGCTCGGCGAAGCTCGCCTCCAGCTCGGCGTCCAGCGCCCCATCGTCGAGCGCGGGCCAGGGCCGCAGGGCCAGGAACGTCTCAGCGGGCTCGCCCGTGAGGCCATGCCACAGCTCCTCCGTGAGGTGGGGCATCAGCGGGTGGAGCATCACCAGCAGCTCATTGAGCACCTTGGCCAGCACCTGGCGGGCCGTGCGCTGATCCGCCAACGCCGCCTCCCGGGCCTCCCCCTCCAGATCGGCGGGCACCTGCAGGCGCCGCTTGGTGAGCTCCAGATACCAGTCGCACACCTCATTCCAAGCGAACTCATAGAGGCCCTTGGCCGCCTCACCGAGACCATAGGAGCCGTACCGCTCCGCCGTTTCGCCATTCACCCGAGCCAATCGCGAGAGGATCCAGCGATCCGCCAGCCGCGGGGGCCGGCCTTCCCGCTCCAGCGCCGCGGGATCGGGCTCGCCCAGGGAGGCTGGCGTCTCGCCGCCCAGGTTCATCAGGGCGAAACGGGTGGCGTTGAAGAGCTTGTTGGCGAAGTTGCGGGCGGCCTCCACCGTGGCGGAGGTGTCGGCGGCGCGGTCGTAGTCGAGGCGAATGTCTTGGCCGGCGCCGGCCACCTCCCGCACCAGGGCGAAACGCAGGGCGTCGGCGCCGTAGCGCTCAATGAGGAGCAGGGGATCGATGCCGTTGCCGGCCGATTTGCTCATCTTGCGGTTTTGCTCATCGCGCACCAGGCCGTGGATGTACACCTCCCGAAAGGGCGGGCCAGCCTCGGGCAGGAAGGCTCCGGCGAGCATGGTCATGCGCGCCACCCAGAAAAAGATGATGTCGAAGCCCGTCACCAGCACGCTGGTGGGATACCAGCGGGCCAGATCGGCGGGCGGGGCCTGGCCCGGCTCCCCGGGCCAGCCGAGGGTGGAGAAGGGCCAGAGGCCACTGGAAAACCAGGTGTCGAGCACATCGGGATCCTGTTCCAACCGGAGCTCCCGCCCCGCCGCCGCGTGGGCCGCGCCATGGACGGCCTCCGCCTTCGCCCGCGCCTCCGCCTCATCGCGGGCCACCACATAGGGCGTGGCGTCGGTGATCACGCCGCCGGTGGCGCTCACCACAAACCAGGCGGGGATGCGGTGGCCCCACCAGAGCTGGCGGCTGACGCACCAATCGCGAATGTCGGTGAGCCAATCGCGGTACACCTTGCTCCAGCGCTCGGGCACGAAGCGGGGCTCGGCCCGCTCCAGGGCCTGGCGGCAGTGGGCCGCCAGGGGCTCAGCGCGCACGAACCACTGGGTGGAGAGCAGGGGCTCCACCGGCACCTTGCCCCGATCGGAGAAGGGCACGCTGTGGCGGTGGGGCTCGGTTTTCACCAGCAAGCCCTCGGCCTCCATGGCCGCCACCACGGCTTTGCGGGCCTCGAAGCGATCCAGTCCGGCAAAACGCCCGGCGGCCTCGTTCATCGTGCCGTCCTTGGCCATCACCGTGATCTGGGGCAGGCCATGGCGCTGTCCGATGGCGAAATCATTGGGGTCGTGGGCGGGGGTGACCTTCACGCAGCCGGTGCCGAAGGCCGGGTCGACGTGGGCGTCGGCCACGATCGGAATCGGACGGCCCACCAGGGGCAGCTCAATGGTGCGGCCCACCAGGGGGGCGTAGCGGGGGTCGGAGGGATTCACCGCCACGGCGGTGTCGCCGAGCATGGTTTCGGGGCGGGTGGTGGCCACCACCAGGTGATCGGGCCGGTCGTCCGCACCGGGCAGGGGCGTGAGGGGGTAGCGCAGGTGCCAGAGGTGGCCCTCCACCTCCTTCACCTCCACCTCCAGATCGCTCACCGCCGAGCCGGAGGCGGGGCACCAATTCACCAGATATTCGCCCCGGTAGATCAGCCCCCGCTCATGGAGCCGCACGAAGGCCTCCACCACGGCCTGGTTGAGGCCGGGATCGAGGGTGAAGCGCTCCCGGCGCCAGTCGACGGAATAGCCCAGGCGGCGCAGCTGGCTCACGATGGTGCCGCCGCTTTCGGCCTTCCAGGCCCAGGCCCGCTCCAGGAAGGCGTCGCGGCCCAGATCATGCTTGCTGCCGCCCTCGGCGAGGAGTTGCTTTTCCAGGATGGTTTGCACGGCGATCGAGGCGTGGTCGGTGCCGGGAAGGCAGAGCACGTTGCGGCCGCGGAGGCGCTGGAAGCGCACGATGGTGTCGATCAGGGCCGTGTTGAAGGCATGGCCCATGTGCAGGCTGCCGGTGACATTCGGCGGCGGGATCACCACGGAGAAGGGCTCGCCGGGGGTGGCGGGATCCGGGTGAAAGGCGCCCGAGGCCTCCCAGGCGGCCTGCCAGCGGGCCTCGGTGCCGGAGGGGTCGTAGGTCTTGGGCAGGGCGGCCTCGGTCACGGCGGGCGGGATGGGAGGCTCCCATGGTCTCAAAGGGCGCGCCCTGGCAGGATCGCTGGGCGTCTTCCGCCCTCCTCGCCGTGCCGGCCCCCATCGATGCCCTGGGCTACGCGGCCGCCACCCTCACCACGGTGAGCTTTCTGCCCCAGGCGGCCAAAACCCTGCGCGGCGGCGACACGGCGGCCCTCTCCTTGCGCAAGTATCTGTTGTTCACCAGCGGCGTGGCGCTGTGGGGGCTCTATGGGGTGTTGCGGGGCGATGGGCCGTTGATGGTGGCCAACGGGATCACGCTGGTGAGCGCGGGGCTGATTCTTCAGAGCAAGTTGCGGGCGGTGTTGGCGGGGCGGCGCTGAGGAGGGAGCCCGGGACCGCCTGGGTGGTGGCCGCGAGGCGCTGGGCCAGCTGGGCGAGCAGGGCGCGGCTGAAGGTGTCGGAGCGGCGCAGGAGCTCCTCCAAGGCCGCCGCGGGCAGCACGAACAGGTGGCAACCGCGGGGCCCGGCCGTCACGGTGGCGGTGCGGGGCTGGTGGGTGAGCACGCCGATCTCCCCGATGGCCTTGCCGGGCCCCAGCGCCACCGGCTCCCGGTTGACGAGCTGAACCGTCACCTCTCCCTCAAGCACCAGGGCCAGGTGGTCGCTAACGGCGCCCCGCTCGATCACCAGCTCGCCGGACGGCACCCGCCTCAGGCTGCCCCGCTCGGCGAGCCAGAGCAGGCCTCCGGGAGACACATCATCGAACATCGGCCAATCCGTGAGGGCGTCCAGCACGGGCTCCAGGCTCACGGGCTCACCGCGGAGTTGGCTTTGGAGGAAGGGCGAGGTGGCCTGATCCAAGCGCGGATCCCGCGAGCGCCGGGCGGCGGCGTCCGGCTGGCGCCGCCGTTCGAGCATGAGCACCCAGGCCGCCGTGTCGGGATCGGGATCGCGCCAGAGCAGATCAAACACGCGGCCCAGATCTCCGGCGGGGGCCATGGCGGCGGGGAGGGGATCGAGGCCGGCGTCAGCGAGGCGGGGAGAGAGGCGCTCCTGAAGGTCGTTCAGGCGCCGGGCGAGCACCCGTCGCAGGGGGCGCAGCGGGGGATCCAGCTCCACCTGGGTGTCGAGCCAGGCGAGCAGGCCCGTCTCCTCCAGCCAGGTGTGGCGCAGGGGAAGGAGCCGCTGGCGCTCGATCTCTCCCCGGGGCCCGAGCGACTCCAACGCCGTCTCCCAGGCCGCCTGCTCCAAGCCGGTGGCGAGGCGCAGCCGGTCGAGATCCTCGAGTTGGCGCGGGCTGAGGCGCTGACGATCGAGGACGGTGAGGCCTTGGCGGTGAAGAAAGTCTTGGAGCTGGACCCGGGCGGCTTCCTGGCGCAGGTCGTCGGTCTGGCGTTGCAGCCTGGTCTTGCTGAGCAGCTCGGGATGGTCCTTGCCGAGGAGATCGACGACGGCATGGTGGTCGTCGTCATCAAGCCGCAGGCACTGCCGCAGCTCCAGCAGCTCCAGCAGGCTCTGGGCCTCATCCAGCCGGCCGCCGCGGAGCATGTCGGCCATCACCTCGCCATACACCCGACGGGCCTCCAGACGTCCGACGGCCGGCAGGGCCTTCGCCAGGGTGAACACCTCGCTGGGGGAGAGGGCGTCGAGGTCGCGCCCGTCGAGGGCGGGCTCCAGGCCCGGCAGGTCGCGCAGCTGGCGCCGGAGGCTGTCGCTGGTGCTTTCCCGCCGGTAGGTGGAGGATTCACGGCCCCAGGCGCGAAACAGGCCCAGGGAGGTGAGGAGCAGCACCAGGGAGCGCAGGGCCTGGCCCCCACCGGCGCCGAGGGCGCCCTGGAGCGGATCGACGAACCAGAAAAAGAGGTTGATGGCCACAAACGAGGCCAGGAGTCGGGCGCGCGACACCGCCCGCTCCCGGGTGGCGGGCGAGCCGGCGGGCCCGCCCCGGCGATGGAGGATCCCCTCCAAGCCCCGCCAGAGAGCCACCGACAGCCAGGCGGCGGCGGTGAGAGCGAGGGGAATCCAGACCAGCCGCGGGAGCGGACCCAGATGGGGAAAGGGCTGCCAGGCCCGGCTCACCAGCTCGCGGTCGAGGGCCCACTGGCCCGAGCGGATGTAGCCGAGGGGATGGACCACCTGGGAGCCGCCATGGCCGCTCCACTCCATCAGGGCGAAAAAGCCCAGCACCAGGCCGGGATAGGAGTACCAGGCCCAGGCCAGGCCACGTTTGCGCTCGAGGTTGTGCCAAAACTGGCGTTCGGCGTCGATGTCGATGCAGGGGGTCTAACAGGCGACGCAGGCGCTGCGTTCCTTGCCCTCGTCGGTGATGGTGCGACACATCGACTGGGTGATCTTGGAGGGGGCTCCCACATGGGCGGTGGTGCCCAGGGGGCCGCGCACGCCGGTGAGCACGGTTTGCACGGGGCCCATGGGGCAGACGTACTGGCACCAGCTCTTGCCGCCGTAGGCCCAGCCCACCGCCACCGCCGCCAGGAGGGTGAGAAGGAGCCAGACGGCCAGCCAGGTGGGATCGCTGTTGCCGCCCAGCAGGCGCAGGCAGAGCCCGGCGATCAGGAGGCTCCACTGGAGTTCCACATGGTGGCGGCCGAGCCAGGAGTCGGGGTCCACCATCACGAGCTCGGGGCGGTTGCCCTTGCCCGGCCGGGTGCGCCGCAGGCCGAGGGCCTGAGCCAGCTGTGACACGAAGGCGAGGGGGCAGAGGCGCCGCCAGAGTTCATGGCTGAGGGCGCCGATCACCAACAGCCCCGATGGCACCACCGTGCCCCAAAAGAGTCGGTTGCCCGGGATGGGACTGGCGGGGATCAACAGGGAGATCAGCAACGCCAGCCAACCGGTGACCAGCAGCCAGCGCAGCGGCCGGGCATGGCGTTCTTGAAGGCCGCTGAACATGGCGGGCCGACTTGCGGATTGAATAGAAATCTAAGAACGGTGTGCGTGGTTTCCAGTCTTCCTTGCTACGTGGAGCTTTGGGGGGATTGGGTGGGCCCTCATCGCCACCTCACACACCCGCTGGAACGGACATTTGGATCACTTTCTATCGCGTCTCCCTCGATTTGGTGGTCCATTCATTCCTGGCGGGCGAAGCGTTGCCAGCCGAGAGGGGATCCCCACCCAATGGGGCCCATCGCGACGCGAGCGGGCAGGGGCGAAACCATCCCCAGAGCGTCCCTAAACTGGATCAACACCGGCGAATGGGATGGCTCAGATGGGGGTTGGCCGGCACCGCGACGCGGTGGCCTTGATCCACCCGGGCCTGGAGCGGGGAGGGCGGCCCGATGATTGATCCCTCCACCCGGATCGCCAAGCTGAAAGCCGAGCTGGCCTCCGGGACCGTGGTGATCGTGGTGGGGTCGGGGGTGTCGGTGGCCGCCTGCGGCAATCAGGAGGTGGACGGGCACAAGGTGGCGACGTGGAAGGGGCTGCTGGAGCATGGGGCGCGGCATCTCGGCACCCTCCAAGCCGCGACGCCAAGGGTCGTCGATCTGCTGATCGACCAGATCAACAGTGGTGAAACCGACCTGATGATCCATGCCGCTGAAGCCATCGAAAGGCGGATGACAGCGAAGAGTGAGGGCACCTTCCGCGGCTGGTTGAAACAAACGATTGGCCAGCTCAAGATCCAGGATTCAGATGTTCTGGACGCCGTTGCCGCCCTGCCTGGCTTGCTGACGACCTTGAACTACGACCATCTCCTGGAGCAACAGACTGGCCAGGGGCCGATCACCTGGAAACAAGCCGACGCGGTGCAAGACATCCTGCGGGGCAAACAGCGGGCCATCATCCATCTCCACGGCCATTTCGAGGACCCGGAATCGATCGTGCTGGGGGTGTCGTCTTACAACAACGTTAAAGACAACGCCCATGCCTCAAGTGTTCTGCGGGGATTTTTCATCCAACGCACGGTGATGTTCATCGGCTGCGGCAACACGGTGCTGGATCCGAATTTCAGCCAACTGATCGAATGGGGGAAGGAAGCGCTCCAGGACGTTGATCCGCGCCACGTGTTGCTCTGCCGCGCCACAGAGGAGGCCGCCTTCCATGAAAAGCTGGCGCGGGCGCCCTGGCTGCGGCCCCTGGCCTACGGGGAGGCCCATGACGATCTGGGGCCCTTTCTGAGGAGGCTGGCCCCCTCCGCCAAGGAGAAGGCGGTGGCCCTGGCCAACCGGCCGGCGGCGGCCCTCAGCCTGGGGGAGCTGGAGGGGTATCGGCAGGCGATGGAAAACAAATACTGGCGGCTGAAGCTGGAGGAGGTGGATGCCACCAGCGGCGGCCAGCGGGAGGTGAGGGTGAGCGGGGTGTTCATCGGCCAGAACGCCAAGGAGTGCGCGGAGTTTCTGCCAAGGGCCTGGGAGTTGCCCAAGGAGCTGCAGCGGCGGTTGCGGGAGCTGAAGACCTTGGAGGGCGAGGAGCTGGAGGATGAGGAGCTCGCAAAGCTTCGCGGCGCTTACATCAGCCAATCCCCCCGTCCGATTCTCGAGGTGGTGGAGGATCCCTCATCGCGGAAAGTGGTGGTGCTGGGGGATCCAGGTTCGGGGAAATCGTTGTTGCTGCAGGCGCTGGTGTTGCGGTGGGCCGAGCGGATGGGTCCCATGGACGGGGAGACGCGGCTCCCCCTGCTGATTGAGCTGCGCGATTACGCCCGGCTGCGCCATCAGGGGGAGGTGACGGGCTTCCTGGAGTATCTGAGCCGAGCCGAGAGCATTCGCTGGCAGTTTGAGAAGGAGGGGCTGGAGCGGTGGCTGCGGCACAACCCAAGCCGGGTGATGTTTGATGGGCTGGATGAGGTGTTCGATCCGGTGTTGCGGCGGGAGGTGGCGACCGCGATCCATCGCTTCGCTGACACCTATCCCTCCGCCCAGGTGTTGGTGAGCTCAAGGGTGATCGGCTTCCAACACCAGAGCTGGGGGGATGAGGGCTTTCGCCAGTACATGCTGCAGGAGCTGGATGACGCACAGATCGAGACGTTTCTGCGGCATTGGCACCAGGCGGCCTATGAGGATGGCCTGAAAGGGGAACGAAAACAGGCCCAGCTCACCGAGGCCTTGGCCCACTCCCCCGCGATTCATCAGCTGGCTGGTAATCCCCTGCTGCTGACGATGATGGCCATCCTCAACCGCACGCAGGAGCTGCCCCGCGACCGTTCCGAGCTGTACAACCAGTGTGCGCGCCTGCTGTTGCATCAGTGGAAAACGGATGCCGCCTTCACATCGGATCCAGCGCTGGCGAATGCGCACCTGAATTACAAAGACAAGCGCGAGTTGTTGATGCGGATCGCCTGGAGTCTGCAGGCCAGCCCAAAGGGCCTCGCCGGAAACCTCATTGAGGAAGGCCACCTGGAGCGCACCCTGATCGAGGGGCTGCGAGGCTTTGCCGATCCGCGGCCCGATCGGGTGGCACGGGCCTTGATCAAGCAATTGCGGGGCCGCAACTTCATGCTGTGCTCGGTGGGCGGCGACAACTATGCCTTTGTGCACCGCACCTTTTTGGAGTATTTCTGCGCCGTTGCCATCGTGGCTCGTTTTGAGAGCGAGCAAACGCTCAGTCTGGAGCAACTCAAAGCCGAGATTTTTGGGCACTGGGCGGATGAGACCTGGCATGAGGTGCTCACCCTGGTGGCTGGAGACATTGAACCCAAGTTTTTGAAAGAGATTCTCCTCTGGCTGCTCGAGCGGCCAGACCCCGACCAGACCTGTGAAACGATCTTCCTGGCGGCCCGCTGCGTGGGGGAGGTGCGCAAGCGCCAGGAGCTTGGCGACGTGGATGACCTCGTTCTGAAACGGCTGCGGGCGCTGACTCGATTTGATCTGAATCACTTTTATGAGCCTTGGGGCGATGAGGGAAGAGTTGTGGATTCGGTACGCCAGCGAGCGGTGCGGCTGGTGAGCGGCGTCTGGCGTGACAAGCAAGAAACGGAAGCGTGGCTCAAAACCTCCGCCCAATCCGATGAGCACTGGGCCGTGCGCCGGGCCGCTCTTCAAGAGCTCGCTCGCGGCTGGAAAGACCTCCCAGCCACCCTCACTCTCCTTCAAACCGCCGTACTATCCGACAACGATGAGGCCGTGCGCCAGACCGCTCTTCAGGAGCTCGCTCGTGGCTGGAAAGTCCTCCCAGGCACCCTCACTCTCCTTCAAACCGCCGCACTATCCGACAACGATAAGGACGTGCGCCGGGCCGCTCTTCAGGAGCTCGCTCGCGGTTGGAAAGACCTCCCAGACACCCTCACTCTCCTTCAAACCGCCGCACTATCCGACAACGATGAGGCCGTGCGCCAGACCGCTCTTCAGGAGCTCGCTCGCGGTTGGAAAGACCTCCCAGGCACTCTCACTCTCCTTCAAACCGCCGCACAATCCGATAAAAGTTACTACGTGCGCCAGGCCGCTCTTCAGGAGCTCGCTCGCGGCTGGAAAGATCTCCCAGACACCCTCACTCTCTTTCAAACCGCCGCACAATCCGATCATTCCTTGGCCGTGCGCGAGGCCGCTCTTCAGGAGCTCGCTCGCGGTTGGAAAGACCTCCCAGGCACCCTCACTCTCCTTCAAACCGCCGCACAGTCCGATGAGCACTGGCGCGTGCGCCAGGCCGCTCTTCAGGAGCTCGCTCGCGGCCGGAAAGACCTCCCAGACACCCTCTCTCTCCTTCAAACCGCCGCACAATCCGATAAACATCACTACGTGCGCCAGGCCGCTCTTCAGGAGCTCGCTCGCGGCTGGAAAGACCTCCCAGACACCCTCTCTCTCCTTCAAACCGCCGCACAATCCGATAAAGATGACTACGTGCGCCGGGCCGCTCTTCAAGAGCTCGCACGCGGTTGGAAAGACCTCCCAGGCACTCTCACTCTCCTTCAGACCGCCGCACAATCCGACAATGATAATGACGAGCGCCGGGCCGCTCTTCAGGAGCTCGCTCACGGCTGGAAAGACCTCCCAGGCACTCTCACTCTCCTTCAGACCGCCGCACAATCCGATAAACATCACTACGTGCGCCAGGCCGCTCTTCAGGAGCTCGCTCGCGGTTGGAAAAACCTCCCAGACACTCTCACTATCCTTCAGACCGCCGCACAATCCGACAATGATAAGGACGTGCGCCGGGCTGCTCTTCAGGAGCTCGCTCGCGGTTGGAAAGACCTCCCAGGTACTCTCACTCTCCTTCAAACCGCCGCACAATCCGATAAAGATGACTACGTGCGCCGGGCCGCTCTTCAGGAGCTCGCTCGCGGCTGGAAAGACCTCCCAGACACCCTCTCTCTCCTTCAAACCACCGCACAATCCGATAAAGATGACCACGTGCGCCGGGCCGCTCTTCAGGAGCTCGCTCGCGGCTGGAAAGACCTCCCAGACACCCTCTCTCTCCTTCAAACCACCGCACAATCCGATAAAAATGACTACGTGCGCCGGGCCGCTCTTCAAGAGCTCGTACGCGGCTGGAAAGACCTCCCAGACACCCTCTCTCTCCTTCAAACCGCCGCACAATCCGACAATGATAAGGACGAGCGCCGGGCCGCTCTTCAGGAGCTCGCTCGCGGTTGGAAAGACCTCCCAGGCACTCTCACTCTCCTTCAGACCGCCGCACAATCCGATAAAGATGACTACGTGCGCCGGGCCGCTCTTCAGGAGCTCGCTCGCGGCTGGAAAGACCTCCCAGACACTCTCACTATCCTTCAGACCGCCGCACAATCCGATAAACATCACTACGTGCGCCAGGCCGCTCTTCAAGAGCTCGTACGCGGCTGGAAAGACCTCCCAGACACCCTCTCTCTCCTTCAAACCGCCGCACAATCCGACAATGATAAGGACGAGCGCCGGGCCGCTCTTCAGGAGCTCGCTCGCGGCTGGAAAGACCTCCCAGGCACTCTCACTATCCTTCAGACCGCCGCACAATCCGATAAAAATGACTACGTGCGCCGGGCCGCTCTTCTAGAGCTCGTACGCGGCTGGAAAGACCTCCCAGGCACTCTCTCTCTCCTTCAAACCGCCGCACAATCCGATAAAAATGACTACGTGCGCCGGGCCGCTCTTCTAGAGCTCGTACGCGGCTGGAAAGACCTCCCAGGCACTCTCTCTCTCCTTCAAACCGCCGCACAATCCGATAATGATGAGGACGTGCGCCGGGCCGCTCTTCTAGAGCTCGCTCGCGGCTGGAAAGACCTCCCAGACACTCTCACTATCCTTCAGACCGCCGCACAATCCGATAAAAATGACTACGTGCGCCGGGCCGCTCTTCTAGAGCTCGTACGCGGCTGGAAAGACCTCCCAGCCACCCAAGCCTTCCTCCAATCCCTAGAAAAATCCCCCGCCGACCCCAGCAAGGACCAATGACCCACCTCCTCGCCGCCCTCACCCTGTTGGCCGCGAGCCCGAGCCTCGCCACCCCACCCGCCGAGCCCATCCAGCTACGGCTGATCGCCATCAACGACTTCCACGGCAACCTGGAGGAGGGCAGCCTGGAACTGCCCTGGCCCGACCCCACCCACCCTGGCCGCGCCACCAAGCTCGCCAGCGGCGGCGCCGCGGCCCTCGCCGGGCTGGTGCAAAGCCTGCGGCACCAGGCACCCCACAGCCTGGTGCTCGGCGTCGGCGACCTGATCGGCGCCACGCCGCTGATCTCCGCCCTCCTGCGCCACGAATCCACCCTCGCCGTCGCCAACAGCCTCGGCATGGATCTCGCCATCCCCGGCAACCACGAATTCGACGCCGGCACCTCCGAATACCTCCGGCTACTGAAAGGCGGTTGCGCCATAACAAAACCACCCGGCCCCGCCGCCTCTTGCGCCCTCGGCCCCCATCCGCCCGCCCGCTTCCAAACCCTGGCAGCGAACATCCCCCTCGCCACCGGCGGCACCCTGTTTCCCGCCTCCACCATCCGCACCTTTGGCGGCGTGAAGGTGGGCCTGATCGGCGCGATCACCAAGTCCACCCCCAGCATCGTCGTGTCCAGCGGCATCCAAGGGCTGCGCTTCACAGATGAGGCCGAGGCGATCAACCAGGCCGCCACCGCCCTCCAGCGCCAAGGGGTGGAAGCGATCGTGGTCGTCATCCACGAGGGCGGGGAGACCGGCAGCCCTGGCCAAACCCTCGACTGGAACAACCCCGCCTGCCCCAACGCTCGCGGGCCGATCTTCGCCATCGCTCGCCAGCTCTCGCCCGCCATCGACGTGGTGTTCTCCGGCCACAGCCACCAGGGCTACAACTGCCTCCTCGATGGCCGCCCCGTCATGCAGGCCACCGCCTTCGGTCGGGGCGTGGCCGTGGTGGATCTGGCGCTCAATCCCCGCACCGGCGATGTGGACCGCGCGCGCACCCTCAGCCGCAACCTGCCCGTGCTCAACAGCCGCACCGACCCCGCCCCGCGCCAAGCCGTGCTCGCCGCCGAGCCCGCCCCCTGGCGGGCGGCCCTGGAGCGGGCCCAACCCGATCCCGCCGTGGCGGACCTGGTGGCCAGGGCCGCCGCCATCGTGGCGCCCATCGCCCAGCGGCAGGTGGGCCGCGTCGCCGGCGGCTTTGATCGCGCCGGAGCCAGCGACTCCTCCGCCGGTCGGCTGATCGCCGATGCCCAGCTCGCCGCCACCCGCGCGCCCGCCTCTGGCGGCGCCCAAGCCGCCCTCATGAATCCCGGCGGGATCCGAGCCAACCTGCACTGCCGTGCCACCCCCCCCTGTCCCGTGTCCTACGGCGCGATCTTCGCCATGCAGCCCTTCGGCAACAGCCTCACCGTGCTCACCCTCAGCGGCGCCGAACTCAAACAATTGCTTGAACGCCAACAACCGCCGGGCCGCTCCACACCCACCTTCCTCCAGCCCTCCGCCAGCCTGCGCTACAGCTGGGCTACCCAGGCCCCCTACGGCCTGCGAGTGCGCCACCTTCGGCTCAACGGCCGCCCCATCCAACCCAGCCAACCCGTGCGGCTGGTGGTGAACAGCTTCCTGGCCGAAGGCGGCGATGGCTTCGAGGGGTTTCGCAAAGGACGCGATCCGGTGGGCGGCCCCACCGATCTGGAGGCCCTTGAAACCTTCTTGCGGCGCCCACCCGCGCCAGCGCCCGATCCGCGTCCACGCATCACGCTTCTTCACGACAAGTCGTCCGCGTTTTGAGATCGCCCGCCGCGATGCGGCCCACAATGAAGCCATCCCCTCCGCAGCGGCCCACCCCGCCCGGCTCCCCGCCATGCCCCAAGCCACCGACCTGGCCCAAGCCACCCTCCTGCGCGGCCGCGCTTCCCTGGCCAGCGTGCCCCAACTGTGGGAAGGGGTCGCCGAAAGGGAGCAGGCCCTCACCGGCCGCCTGGTGCCCCTCTCCACCTCTGAACCCTTCCACTGGAGCAGCCAGGTGTGCCGCGGCGCCTCCGAACTGCTGCACACCCTCCAATGGAGTGGCGGGCTCTCGGGCGGCCTCGGTCCGGTGCCCCTGCTGAAGGCGCGCCAGGAGTTTTTCGAATCCCTGCGCACCACCGTCTTCAGCGTGTCGGTGGTGGTGCAGGCTCGGCGCGTGGTGGCGGCCCTGGCCAGCGAAGACGTGGCCCTCAAGAGTGATCTCACCATCCCCGCCGACGCCGCCGCCCTGGATGCCTTCGTGGCCACCTACGGTGACAGCTGGGTGCGATCGGCGCGGATCGGCGGTGAGATGCGGGGCGTCTACACCCTTTACGCCCAAACCCGCGAGCAGGCGCGGGAGGTGGCGACCGCCCTCGACCTGCTGGTGAGCACCGGCACGGTGAGCCTGGGCCCCACCTTCAGCCGCCGGTTGAAAACCATCGCCAACGATTCCAAGGTGAACGTGCGCTTCCAGGTGTCGGTCTCGGGGCTGGCCCAACCACCGGTGATCACGGAAGACACCATGGCCGACTTCGCCAGCGCCTTCGGCACCCTCGCCCTCGACCAACCCGAGGTGCTATCCCTCCAAACCCAGGGCTATGAGGACGTGCCAGCACTCCGGGAGGTCTTCCAACCCGTGGCCCGCAACCGCGTCCAGCTCACGGGGGAGGGCTCCAAGCCAGGCATCCTGCGCCAGTGGTGGCGGTTGCGAGAGCTCATCAACCAATGCGACTGGGTGGAACGCACCTACGCCACCTATGGCGTCGCGCAAGATCCCACCCTGGCGGCCAACCGCGAGCGCCTTCGGGAGGACATCCGCGAGATCGAGGCGCTCTGCTCCCGTTACCGCGACTCCCCCTCCACACCCCTGGACGAGCCCGTGCTGGAGGCCTTCGCCACGGGCAGCCCCCGGCTCCATGCGCCATTGAGCGATGGGCAGGTGATGGGGGGCGACGGTGGCGAGCCCTTCCGCTATCTGGATCGGGAAAACGCCATCCGTCGTCGGCGCCGCTTGGTGGAGGTGGGTCTGAGCTCCGGCAACAGGATTGATCAAATCCGCCTGCGCTACCACCAGGAGCCCGTCGGCGAAGCCGATGAGTGGCTCACCGAGGTGCATGGGGGCGGTGGCGGCGCCAACCGGGGCGACATGGAACTGGGCACCGGGGTGGGCCTGGCGCGCATCGAGGGCCTGAGCGGGGTGCCCCATGGTCGGGTGGATCAGCTGTGGCTCACCAGCGGCGATGGGCAGCGCATCGGTGGCGGTGGCGACAAGGGCAACGAACCCATCGACTGGCGTCCCGCCCCCAACCAGGTGGTGCTCGGCTTCAGTGGTCGCGCCAAGGCCGAACTGGATTCCCTCTGGGCCGTCATCGCCACCTTCGGCCCCCTCGCCTGGGAGCCCGTGCGGTTGGAGGAGGATCCCTAAGGATTGGTTGACAACCCCCTTGGTGTCGCCAGAGCTGGCTGCCGCTTAAGCTCCAGAGGTAATCGCCTGGCTCACACGGTGAAAAAAATCGAGCACGGAAGCCAGCGGCAGGGCCACGGGACCCCGCCCGCGTGAAACATTCTGGTGATTCAAGCCACCGCAAACTCGCCGAGCCTGCCCCGCCACATGTTGCATATCTCGCGTGGCTCCCAGAGCCTCAGGCTCGAGCAAAAGCCGGTGGTGCCTCAGACGCTCGCAGGCAAGGGATAGCCAGGCCCGCGGAGCAACGTTCCACATACGCAGCGTCTTATCGACGGATCCAGAGACAACGTGCTCGCCATCCGGACTGAAGGCCAATGAGTTGACCGAGCCGGTGTGCCCCTGCAGAGGGGCGCCAATGGACTTGCCTGTGGCGGCATCCCACAAACGCAGGGTTTTGTCCTGGGACGCGGAGACGATTCGACGGCCATCAGGGCTGAAGGCGACAGCGCGAACCCACCCTGTGTGGCCCAGAAAAGGACTACCAATCCGCTTGCCACTGGCACTATCCCAGAGCAGCAGTTTGTTGTCATCTGAACTGGAGACGATGCGCCGGCCATCCGGGCTGAAGGCCACGGAGTTGACCCACCCGGTATGCCCCTGGAGGGGTTCGCCGATGGACTGCCGACTCACGGGGTCCCAAAGCCGCAGATGGCGGTCGGCGGAGCCACTAACAATGCGCCGTCCATCGGGACTGAACGCCAAAGAGAGGATCAATCCCTGATTGCGATTGGAACCCAGGGGCCCGAGGACCGTGCCGCTAGAGACATCCCAAAGCAGGAGAGTGCTATCCGCTGAACCGGAAACGACGCGCTTGCCATCGGGACTGAAGGCCACGGAATACACCCCAGTCTCATGGCCAACGAGTGGGCCAGCGCTGAGCTTGCGCGAATTGGCGTCCCAAAGCATCAAGGTCATGTCGTCTGACCCTGAGACAATGCTCTGGCCCAGGGGACTGAAGGCCACGGAAAAGACCTGCGCTCGGTGGCCGCGCAAGGGTGCTCCAATGGTCACGCCAGTGTCCGCGTTCCAAAGACGCAGGGTCATGTCCTTGGATCCAGAGACAACGCGCCGACCGTCGGGGCTGAACGCCACGGCGTTGACCCAGTCGGTGTGTCCCGCGAAACGGCGACCATTGGGCTGGCCGATCACCGAGTCCCATAGCCGCAGGGTGGTATCCGCGGAGCCGCTCACGATCTGCCGTCCATCAGGGCTGAAGGCCACTGAGCGGACCCAGCCTGAATGCCCCCGTAGGGGACCGCCAATCGGTTGGCCGCTAGAGGCATCCCAAAGCCTCAAGGTCGCGTCGTCCGAACCGGAGACGATGCGGCGACCGTCGGGACTGAACGCCACGGAATACACCGATTCTGAATGGCCCTGGAGGGAAGATTGGCTGGGCTTGCCGCTGGTGGGATCCCATAGCCTCAGAGTTTTGTCAGCGGAGCCGCTGACGACGCGGCGGCCGTCGGGGCTGAACGCCACGGACAGCACCCCACCCTCATGTCCCTCGAACGGCCCACCGACAGGCTTGCCGCTGTCAGCGGCCCACAGCCTCAGGGTATTGTCATCTGAACCGGAGACGATACGCCGGCCATCGGGACTGAACGCAAGAGTGCGTACAGGCTTTTCATGACCCTTGGACGGTTCGCCGATCCGCTTGCCGGTAAGGGCATCCCAGAGCCGCAGGGTATTGTCCTCAGAGCCAGAGGCGATCCGCCGGCCATCGGGGCTGAACGCCACGGAGATCACCGGTTGTTGATGCCCCTTGAACGGGCCGCCGATGGGCTTGCCGCTCGAGGCATCCCACAGCATCAGGGTGTTGTCTTTGGAGCCGGAGACGACGCGGCGGCCGTCGGGGCTGAAGGCCACGGACATCACAGGTTGCTGATGTCCCTCCTTGGAGGGGGTGCCAATGGGCTTGCCGCTGAGCGCGTCCCAAAACCGCACGGTGTTGTCCTCAGAGCCGCTGACGACGCGGCGGCCGTCAGGACTGAAGGCCACGGCATGAACCCAACTGGTATGCCCCTGGAGTTGGTTGGTTTCCTGAGAGGTCTGCACAGCGCTGAGGAGAGCCGACTGTCCGGCCATCACCAACTCAGCCACCCGCTGGCTAGAGGGGTACAAGGCAATCATTCGGATCATCCCCTCCGCCGCCTCTTCCGTGGGCAGCAAGCTCATCACCAAAGCCAGCTGACCGCGAAGTTGAGCCAAGGATGTCTGCCGCTCCGCGCGGCGAGTTTGGGTTTGGGCGACCAGAGTCTGCCGCTGGGCGATCAGCGCTTGCTCACGAGCGAAACGCGCCTGCTCCCGGGCTTTCCTGGCCTGTTCAGCCTCTCCACGGCTAGCGGCCTCGGCAGCGTTGCGAGCGGTGATGGCCTTTACTTTTTCTTCATCCGCCAGCTTTTTAGCGACCTCTAATTCCGCCGCTTTTTGATCGGTTTTCCGTTTTTGCGATTCCACCTCCCGTAAAGCCCTCTGAGCCTTAGCTTCTTGTATCTGAGCCTTCTCTTTTTGAAGGCGAGACTCTTTGGCGTTGAGATCGGCTTGCTTTGCTGTCTTCACCGCATAGGCACTCAGCCCAGCCAACGCCACCACGCCAACGCTCAGCCCAGCCACCACTTTCCGCCGATTGCGGGCGTCCCTCTGGGCAAGCTGTTTGTCTTTCTCCGCCTGTTCAGCCTGCTCCTGGGCGCGCGCGGTTTCCAGTTCCGCCACCCGCGTCCTCTCCTCCGCCAACCGGGTGGCCTCCTCGGCACGGGTGGCTGTTTCCTCGGCCAGGCGACTAGCCTCAAGAAACTCCTGATCCGCCTCGCTCAGGTTTTTTCCCTTGGCCCAGTCCAGCGCTTCCGCCAATGCGGCACCGCTGATGAGGTGGCTGGGGCGCTCCACCACGGAGGCACCCTCCCAGGCACGGATCGCCTCGCCATAGATCGGCGGGCGAAGCTCCTGAAGCTGGTGACGCACCCATTCACTGGTGAACACCGCCGCGTAGATGGGGTTGTAGATCCTGAGTTGGCCTTCATGTGGCACCACCAAGCCCGTGAGGCGCAGACGCATCTGGTCGCGACTGGAATCGGCGGGGATGCCTCCTTGTTCCTGTATCGACTGAACCAGCCCCAGCAAGCGGCCCTGGTGCCGTTCCTCAGCCTTAAGGAGCAAGCGGTCGCGGATGGTGCGGAGGTGCACAGGGGAATCCTGCGCCTCCCAGTTATGGATGATCCGCTCACGGGCGACCGCAGCCACCAGCTCCGCCGCGGGGAGTTCTGAAGCTGGCCGATCCATCCCTGGCAGAAGTTGATCCCCAACGGCGCTCACCAGAGCCAACAGCTTCTGGGTGAGAAAGGGCTGGCCGCCGCTCCAATACAACACCGCGTCCAGCACGGCGGGGGGATCTGGCACCTTCCCCACCAGCCCCGCCAGCAAAGGCTCTGCCTCCTGGCGACCTAGACCGCTGAGCTCCACCGAATGGCCAATGTTGAAGGCCGATCGGTGGGGACTTCGGATCAGGTCGTAGGGCGTCGCAACCCCAAGGAAACAGAAAGTGAGCCGTTGATAGGCGGGATGCTCAGCGCGACTCTCATGCAGCGAGCGAATCAACCCAAAAAAACCATCCGTATCAAACGACAAGCTCAACAGGTTGTCCACCTCCTCGACGAAGATCACGATCGGCACGGTGATGTGCACCAGCAGGATCTGATCGATGAACTCAGCGAAACGCTCCACCGCGCTGAGCGACTGCACCCGCCCCTCCTCCCACCAGCTATTGAGCGAGACCACATCCTCCAGGCCCGCATCCTTGGTCAGCCTATTGATGGTGCCGAAATACCATCTCTCCTCGGTAATGGTGGTGCCACGCCTCTGGGGGTTGATCTCAACGCAAAGGATGCCCTCGTCGCGAAGGCGCTTTATGGTGCGCACCTTCAGGCTGGATTTCCCCATCTGTCTGCAATTGAATACAAAGCAACACTCACCAGCCTTCAGGTGTGCGTAAAGATCAAGGTCAGCGGCTCGCTGAACATAGAAAGCGTTATCGCCCTCGAGGCTGCCACCGACCTTGTAAGCAAGGGGAAGTTCCATCTCAACCCACCAGCCTGTCGGCCAAATAGGCGGCATAAAGCCGACAACGGGGCCGCACCAAGTTGCCCTCCGGTACCACCACCCCCAGGCTTTCCAGCTTGAAGGCATGCTCCGAACGAAGCTTCACGGGCTCAGCGCTGTTCACCACAAGGCGCAGAGCGTCACCCAGCTGGGGATGATCTTCCACCGCCTTGAGGATGCCACGCAAATGGTCGCCATAAACTCCCGCTTCGGTAGGCGCCTCCCTCAGGAAGGTGGCGAAAGGCAGGCCATTGGCCAGTTCGTAGAGGGCCTTGCGCACCAGATAGGGATGGCCACCCACCAAGTCGACCAGCTGACCCACCTCCGTCTCGCTCAAGATCAGGCCGTGCAGGTTCACCAGATGGCGCACCTGCTCTGTCGTCAGTTCGCCCAACTCCACAGGGAGACCCACATTGAAGGGGGATTGGTAAATGTCCCTTTGCAGGTAAGGCTCTTGGGAATGGGAGAGCACCAAGCGAAAGCGCTCCCAGAGCCGATTATTGCGAGCCCCTTCATACCAGCTGCGCAACAAACCACAGAAATCCGTCTCAATATCCGGATAGGCAAATATACGATCAAAATTATCAATCGCTACCACCAACGGCGTCTCATCAGGTTTCAAGAGATATTTTTCGAAAAAGTCATTGCCATTGTCGTTAGCGCCTTGATTATTATTCCAATACTGCTCAGGCCGCAGCGGCAGCTCCAGCCCTTTCACCATCGCCGCGCAGAACCACCGCATGAACAACTCCGGATCAGCGAAGAACTTCTGATCCGCTCTCTCCAGATTGAGGCTGACCGTTCGATAGCCTCTGCCGCTGGCGTAGGCCAGGAGGCGAGCGCTGAGGCTTGACTTGCCAAAGCCCTTGGGACTCTTGATGCGGATCAGGGCGCCCGGTTTATCGAGTTCAGCGCACAAGCGGGGCTCATCAGCGGGGTGGATGTAATAGATGGAGTCGTGCCGCACCGGCCCTTCCGGCAGCTCCAGGTTTGGGGTGGGAAGTCCACAAGTGCTTTGGGCGTTTACCGATGGTCCTGGAGCGGTGGAGACGGCGCTGGTTGTGGCGGCCCCGGGCAAGGCGTCGCTGGCCCCTGAGGTCGGCCTCCCTGGCTGACGCGCCAGCCTTAGGGCCACCTCCCGGATACCGCGGGCGATGGAGAGAAAGGCCTCATCACGGTTGCTCCAGTTCGTGACGGGTTTGGCGTTGGCGGGGAGGGCCTGAAGCGCGCCCAGGACGGTGCGGGTCCAATCAGACGGCCTGAGGATCACAGGAATCACGAGGGCCTCGCCGGCGTGATGGCGCTCCAGGGCTCGGCGCAATTCCTTGTCATTGCAGTAGGGCGAGGCCAGAAAAGCCGCGCTCACCAGGCAGAGAATGATGTCCGCCGCTTCCAGGTTGGCGTCAATCGCCCCGGCCCACTCCTGGCCCGCGGAGATCTGGCGATCGTGCCAGAGGTCAATCACGCCTTCCCGGCGCAGGGCCGCCAGGTGGTCGCCCAACTTCTCGCGCAACGCCTCATCCTTGTGGGAATAGGAGATGAATAGGCGCACGGGAGCCGGTTCTGACATGTGGCCGCTCGTTTTCTAGCTATTTTGCGGCGATTATCGGAGGTTTGGGGGTGCACGGACCGGTGCCGCGGCGGAACGGGAGGCCGTCGGGTTGGGGCCAGCTCCAGCGGCAAGCCATGGATGGAGCCAGATCGCCCTATCGGGTGAGCGTGCCCAGCCCACCGGCTTCCTAACCTGCCTCCGATCCGCCCGAGGTCCCCATCGCCCGCCACCGCAAAGCCAACCCGGGTCCGAAAGCTTCGGGCGGCGGCTCCGGCCGTCCCGGGGAGGGCTTTGGCGGCGCCACCCCCCCCAGCCCCGAGCAGCAGCTGGTGGAGAAGCTGCGCCGCATCGAGGCGCTCCACGCCCGGCCGGGCAGCGAGGGAGAACGGCAGGCGGCGGAACGGGCCCGCGAGCGCATCCAGGCGCGGCTGAAGCGGCTGGATGCCGAGGAGCCACCGGTCGAGTACCGCTTCTCCCTCGCGGATCAGTGGTCGCGCCACCTGTTCGTGGCTCTGCTGCGCCGCTACGGCATCCACCCCTACCGCTATCGCGGCCAGCGCCGCACCACCGTGATGGCGCGCCTGAACCGGGCCTTCGTCAACGACACCCTTTGGCCTGAATTTCAGGAACTGCAAAGCACCTTGGCCGCCTACTTCGACGCCCTCACCGACCGGGTGATCGAGCAGGCCTTGGATGTGAAGGCTGGCGAGGCCGAGGAGCGCAACGAGGCCGCGCCCCAGCTGGCGCCCCAGGACCATCAGGGGTCGTTGTTGTAGGGGCTGGAGCTCTCGGGAAGGTTGATGCTTGGCTCAAGTCAAACCGTCGTGGTGGTGGGTGAATGCCGCCCACCCCATCGGTGTGGCTGATGAGCGCGCCTACCGGTGCGGTTCCTCCACCAGCAGCTGATCGTAGTCGAGCTTGTTGAGGAAGCCCTTGCGGTGCTCATAGTCGCGCAGCAGGTCGCGCACATAGCTGTTGTGACGAGGGATCCTTCGCCAGTCGTCGATGGCGGCGGCCAGGCGCCGGCAGCTGTCGAGATGGCGCACGGCACGGCTGTAGCGGTTGGCTTGGCCCGTTTCGAGGATGAACTCCACCAGCAACCGCAGGCAGAGGGTGGCGGCCAGGGGTTGGGAGTCCTCCAGCGCGCTGACGATGCCCTCCAGCAGAGGCTCATCGCCGCCGTGGAGCTGGTGGGGCCGCGCCAGGATCAGCCGGGCCGTGCGGCGCCGATCCGGCCAGCGGTGCAGGAATGCCAGCGCGGCCGGCGCATTGGGGTGGCGCAGCACCTGATCGAGAGCCTTCTCCAGAGCGGGTTCATCCTCAAAAGCTGGTAGGCGGCGCAGGTAATCGCGCAGGTGAGTCAACGACAGGCGATCCAGGGCGAACGCCAGCCGCGGGCGCTGCGCCTCCTCTTGCCGGCCCAGTGCCTCCAGGGCCTCCAGGTGGGCATCCAGCCAGCGCCGGTAGCCGTCACTGCGCAAGCCCCGCCGCCGCGGCACCGCCTCCAGCACCGCCAGGGCCCGCTCGGGCTGGCCGGCGGCGGTGAGGCGCCGGGCCACCCGGGCCGCCAACCGCGGCCGGCACAGGGCGGCGGGCAGGTGATCGCGGTACTCCGCCCAATAGGCCTCGGCATCGTTGAGCCCATCGGCGATCGCCAGCATGGCCAGCCGCACCCGTTGGTGGCGCACCGCCGGATCCCGGTCGATCGCCTCCGGGGTCGAGAACTCGGGTTCGAAGTCGCCGATCCAGGGCTCCATCCGCATCGTCTCCTCCGGCTCGTCATCCCCATCGTCGTCATCCCATTCGGGATTGTGGAAGCCGTAAACGTTGTAGACGTCGCTGTGGGTGCAGACGCCAGCCTCCTCCGCCTCGTCTTCCCCACCCGGGTCGGGCTGATCCTCCTCCACCCAGTAGGGCCGGGGAGCGGCGGTGGCGGGTCGCATTTCCTCGATCCGGGCCCGCAGGCGCAACAGGCCCTCGGTTCCGAGCGCTGGCGCCAGGTGCACGATCAGCAGGTTGTACTGGCCCATGTGGGTGCTCATCGCCAACTCGGCCACCTGATCCGCCAGGGCCGCTGGCGCCAGGCTGGCGAGGGGCGCCAGGGCCCCCAGATCGGCGCTCAAGGCTTGAAAGAAGCCCAGGGCCCGGTCGTCGAAGTCTTCGCAACGATCCCGCACCGAGGTGCCGAGCTCCAGGAAGCGCCACAGCAGCTCCACCGCCAGGGCCGGGGCCGCAGAGGCGATGGGTCCGAGGATCACCTGCCGCTGGCGTTCCAGATCGATGAGCAGGGCATCGCAATCGCGGGCGTCCAGCCAGCGGCTGGAGCGATCCACCGCGGCCAGCCGCTTGCGCACCTCCTGCGCCAGCTCCACAGGGCCCTGGCTCTCGGCCAGGGCCAGCCGCAAGGTGCGCCTCGCCGCCGCGTTGCCCTCGCTGATCTCCATCAAGAGGGCCGCCAGCCGGGCGGCGCCCAAACCCTCGAGGTTTTTGGCGTTGAGGCTGTTGCGGGCGGCCATGGCGATGGCGGGAACGGACCGCAAGGCGGCGCGGGGATGGGGCCATTCTTGCGCTGGTGGCGGCCGTTGGGGCCAGAGCCCCAGCGGCGGTGACGGGGGGCGGGAGGCTCAGGGTCTCGTGGCCGCCCATAGGATCGGAGCATGGCCGCAAGCGAGAGCACGTTTGCCCAACTGCGCCGCCGGGAGCGGGAGCGGCGGATCGCGGCCCCGCGCCAGCGCCTGAGCGACACCCTGGGGCCAACCGACTGCGGCGTCTGGCTGTTTGGCTCCCTGGCCCGGGGGGACTGGGATGGGTTTTCGGATACCGATCTGCTGGTGGTGGCCGCCAACCAGCACGAGGCTGAACGAGCCGCCGATCAGCTGGACAAGGCCCTGGTGGGCGAGGACGTGCTGGCGATCGATCAGGCGCGCTGGGAAGCGATGGACCATTCTCCGTCGCCCCATTGGCGGGCGATCCGCGCCCAGGCGATCCGCCTCCATCCGCAACCATGAGCCAGGCCCGACCCGGGGCTTGGTGGCGCCAGGCCCGCGACGACCTCGATCTGGCGGAGCTGGCCAGCCGCCATGGCTTCCACGCCCAGGCCTGCTTCTTTGCCACCCAAGCGGCGGACAAGGCTCTCAAGGGGGCGATCGTGGAGCTGGGCCTGGAACCGCCCCACACCCACAGCCTGCCCAAGCTGGTGGCGGCTCTGGAGCAAGAGGGTGTGGAGGCCTCGGGCCTGGCGGCCTTGCCCCTGCGGGCCTTGACGCGCATGACCGTGACCAGCCGCTATCCCCTGGAGGACACGCCGCCCATGGATCTCTTCGATCCGACAGACAGCGCCCAGGCGATCGCGACGGCCGCGGCGGTGCTGGGCTGGGTGGAGTGGCTGGATCAAGAGGCCGGCTGAAGACCGGCCGCGCCACGGGCCGGGGGGGCGGGGCCAGGGCAGTATCCATCGCCTCTCGCCACTGGGTGCCGGCCTCAATCCGGGTGATGGGCGCTGACAGGCGGTGGCATTGGATCTCTGGGGCTCGCCCCCGCTCCTCTCTACCCCTCACAGCCCCGTTGCCCAGCGATCACTGGTATTCCGAGGTGTTCCGCGCCCTGCCCGATCTGGTCTGTCACCTTCTGCCCGGGCTGGCCGCCAGCACTGGCGACACCGGTATCCCTGCCGCCGCGAACTCAGCGGCGGACTCCAGCCCCCGCTCCAGCTCCAGCTTCGAACCGGGAACCGGCCCCGAACGGGAAACCACCTACATCTTCCGGCCAGTGGCCCTCAAAAAGGTGACCCACCACCCCGATGGCGTGCTCTGGCCTCGCCAAAACCCCGGCGGCAGCAAACAGCGGCCGGTTGTCATCCTGAAGGTGCAGATGCACGCCGATCGGCGTTTCCACCGTCGCCTCGCCGCGGAAACCTTCCGCTTCCTTCAACAGCATGAGGAGGTGGCGTACCTGCGGGTGCTGGTGCTGCTGGCCCACCGGCGCCTGGCCCTCGGCTCCGGCCAGCCCCCACTGTTGCGGCGCTTCCTTGAGCACGACGTGATCTGGGTGGATCTGCAGGCCCTCGCCCGCCGCTCCGATCTCGATCCTCAGCTGGCCCTCCTCACTCTTCCTGTTCAGAAAGAGCCCGATCTCGGGTCCTGTGCTCAGCGCATCCTGGCGCTCAGGCCGGATCTGATGGAGTTGATCCTTCCTATTCTTTCCGAACGCTTTCAAGGACTTTCCCCCTCCCAGATCATGGCCACCCTCGGCATCTCCAAAGACTTCTGGCGCCACACCCGCGCCTTTCAGGACATCCTCGCGGAAGGGCGGCAAGAAGGTGTTGAACTTGGGCGGAAGGAGGGGCTGCGGGAGGGTGTGGAGGAAGGCCGCCGCCGCGAGGCCAGCGCTCTGGCCCTGCGGCTGCTGGAGCGTCGCTGTGGCTCCCTCAGCGCCACCACCACCGCCCGCATCGAAGCGCTGAACCTTGCGCAACTGGAGGAGCTGGCTCTCGCCCTGCTCGATTTTCACGGCGCCGAGGATTTGCGGGCTTGGTTGGAACTGTAAGAATCCTGAAGGCGATCAACGTCTGAGCGGAAGGAAGTGAAGCGCGGCGGTGCCATCGGGGGAACATCCCCAATCGGCAGCCCAAACCAGCAGCCTCAAGCCAATGACCGCGGCCCCACAACCAAGGGTGAAGAAACAGCCAAGTGTTGAGGGATGAAGGGATTAAGGGTGAAGGGTAGGGCCCTGGGGGAGGCAAACCACACGGAAACCGACGTAGTTGCTGGCATAGCCGGGCTGGATGAAGAATCGGTAGGCCGAGCGGCAGTTCCCGGCCAGGTTGATCCAGGAACCGCCGCGCAGCAGCCTTCTTGTGTCACTGAGCTCGTCATCCTTGTCGATCCAACCAGGCGGCAGTCTTGTAAATGGTCTCGGCTCAGCGTTTCTGTCCAACCAAGCTCGGCCATCGTCAGGAGCACCCGTGTAGGAGTCGTGCCATGCATCCAGACACCATTCCCAGACATTACCGTGCAAGTCATGCAAGCCCCAGCCATTGGCCGGGAAGAGTCCCACGGCTGAGGTCTCGCCTCGATTGCCCCCCCTGGGGGCTTCTCCATAGCTTTGCGTCGCGTCGACATTCGCCAACTCGCTGATCACCGTGCCACCAAAATGAAATGGCGACGTTGTGCCCGCTCGGCAGGCGTACTCCCACTGAGCTTCACTGGGCAGGGTGTAGGTTCGCCCCGTGAGATCGCTCAGCTGTTTGCAAAAGGCCACCTAATCAGCAACAAAGCTCCGCAAGCCCCCAGAGGCCCCGCCATCCAGCCGCTAAACTAGTACAAGCGCACTGTTGGAGGACCATCGCGTGCCCCAGAACAAAGTCCAGTACCAGGAGGGGCT
>Ga0315903_10002109_pt1 | contig 29856 bp, 26 predicted proteins | sample LakEriMetagenome_7_FD_203524 | JGI IMG/M metagenome (GOLD analysis project Ga0315903, IMG submission 203524) | Freshwater fungal communities from buoy surface, Lake Erie, Ohio, United States - Buoy 2 MA119 | ecosystem: Environmental > Aquatic > Freshwater > Lake | place: USA: Lake Erie, Ohio... | reverse complement strand
GTACAACAACGAGGAGTACCTCGTGCTCTCAGCTCGCGACATTCTCGCAGTTATCGAGCGCTAAGCGATGGGAAAAATTCTAGATTTCGATGAGCATGCTCGTCGTGCGATGGAACGTGGCGTCAACATTCTTGCCGACACAGTCAAGGTAACACTCGGTCCTAAGGGTCGTAACGTTGTGATCGCTAAATCATTTGGCGCACCCGTTATCACCAACGACGGTGTCACCATCGCAAAAGAGATTGAACTTTCAGATCCTGCCGAGAACATGGGCGCACAGCTTGTTAAAGAAGTTGCCACAAAGACAAACGATGTTGCAGGCGATGGAACAACAACTGCGACCGTTCTGGCACAAGCAATGGTCAAGGAAGGTCTTCGTAACCTTGCCGCCGGTGCTCAGCCAATGGATCTCAAGCTTGGAATCGAAGCAGCGGTTGCTGCAGTCTCAAAGAAGTTGCACGAGATCGCTATCCCGGTAAAGGATCGCGCGCAGATTGCAGATGTGGCAACAATCTCTGCCAAGGATCGCACCATCGGAGATCTCATCGCAGAAGCGATGGATAAGGTCGGCAAAGATGGCGTTATCACTGTAGAAGAAGCATCAACTGCAACTGTTGAACTCGAATTCACAGAAGGTATGCAATTTGATAAGGGTTACATCTCACCTTACTTTGTGACAGACCAAGACCGTATGGAATCAGTATTAGATGATGCCTACATCTTGATCTCTGCCAACAAAATCTCATCCCTGGCTGAACTTCTTCCTATCTTGGAAAAGGTTTCACAGGCAGGTAAGCCACTCTTGATCATCGCAGAAGATGTTGAAGGCGAAGCGCTTTCCACACTTGTTGTAAACCGTATGCGTGGAGTCTTCACATCAGCAGCTGTTAAGGCTCCTGGCTTTGGAGATCGTCGCAAGGCAATGTTGCAAGATATTGCAATCTTGACTGGTGGACAGGTGGTCTCAAGTGAGATCGGTATGAAGCTTGATCAAGTTGCGTTGACAGATCTTGGTCGCGCTCGCCGCATTGTTATTACAAAGGATGCAACAACGATCGTTGATGGAGCAGGGGATAAGGCAGCAGTTGTTGCTCGCACCACTGAGATCCGTAACGAGATTGCAGCATCTGACTCTGACTGGGATAAAGAGAAGCTACAAGAACGTGTTGCAAAGCTCTCCGGTGGCGTCTGCGTCATCAAGGTCGGAGCACATACCGAAGTCGAACTTAAAGAGAAGAAACTTCGCCTAGAGGATGCAATCTCAGCTACTCGTGCAGCAGTTGAAGAGGGCATTGTTATCGGCGGCGGCGCAGCACTTGTGCATGCAGCAGATGCTCTCGAAGGCGATCTCGGATTCACCGGAGATAAGGCAGTCGGCGTTCGTCTTGTGCGCAAGGCATGCGATGAGCCACTTCGTTGGATTGCTGAAAACGCTGGCCTTGAAGGCTATGTCGTTGTCGCAAAAGTGCGCGCACTCAAGGTCAATGAAGGCTTTAACGCAGCAACTGATGTCTATGGCGATCTTGCAAAAGATGGCGTCATCGATCCAGTAAAGGTGACGCGTTCAGCACTTGCTAACGCTGCATCAATTGCTGCCATGTTCATCACCACTGAAGCACTTGTCTACGAGCGCCCAGCTGATGAAGAACCTGCAGCAGGTGGCCATGGCCACTCACATGGACCCGGTGGACACAGCCACTAGCTACAAAAAATGCATTAACGAGAAAACCCCCGCGAAGTTATTCGCGGGGGTTTTCTTATGTAAAGATCTAAAAATTAGCTAGCGTGCGAAACCGTAGCTTCAGCAACAATGGAGGCTGGGATTGTTAGTGGTGTGACGCCTTGGCGCTCCAGGATTGCGGTGCGATCATCTTCTGAAAGACCTCCCCAGATTCCATACGGCTCTTGTACGGCTAGAGCATGGGCGCGACAGGCAGCGATGACAGGACAGCTTGCGCAGACCGCCTTCGCTGCATTTTCGCGATTGCGACGGCGTGGGCCGCGCTCTCCATCAGGATGGAAGAACATCTCAGGATCAAGGTCGCGACAAGCGCCTTTGTACTGCCATTCCCACTCTTCCATTACGGGAATCGGTAAGCGTGAAATCTCAGCCATCTCTTTACTCCTGTTCGTTACTCGGTAAAAGCGAGAATACAACCGTTTCATAAGTTGTTCAAGTATCTAACGAGTCAAACCTGGTTCAGCGGCGAAAAATTCCCAGATTGAGCGTGGTTTCAAGTGGTGAGATAGGCCACTAGGGAGCACGATTACCCCATGAGCCCAGCAGAGCAGCCGCCATTAGCCACAGGAGAGCTCCTGAGCGTGGCAGCGGTGGCTCGCAGGATTGGGGTTGCCCCAGCAACACTTCGCACCTGGGCCAGGCGTTATGGGATCGGACCTAACGAGCACGAGGCCGGTTCGCACCGAAAGTACTGCCCATCTGATTTAGCCAAGCTCACCGTGATGCGACGCCTCATTAGTTCAGGTGTAGCCCCGGCAGAAGCTGCAGAGCAAGCGAAAGCTCACGATGGTGAAGTAGTTATTGCAGAGTTCACCTCACTCTGTCGTGAATGCGATGAAACGATTGATGCAATTTTTAATGCAGCAGAAGCACTTGACTCACTCTTTGTTGAAACGATGTTGCGCAATGAGATTTCAGAGAATGGAATTATCAGTGCCTGGCAAGAAGTATTCGTTCCTGTGCTTATCCAAGTAGGAGCCGCATGGGAGAAGTCTGGCAAGGGCATTGAAGTCGAACACATGCTCACCGAAATTCTCAAGCGAGTGCTGCGCGAATCAACATCAGAAATTGTTGCGCCCGTTAATACTCGCCCCGTATTGCTTGCCTCCGTTGGCGAAGAGCTTCACTCACTTGCACTGCACGCACTCGCTGCCGCTTTGGCAGAGCGCGGTATTGAGACTCACTTCCTCGGTGCACGAACACCAGTGGAAGCAATCTCATCAATGGTCTCTCGCTTTGCACCCCCTGCAGTTTTCTTATGGGCCCAGCTGCCAGTCAACGGTGATCCGAAGTTTGTTACTGGCATTCCTTCTGTGCGCCCAGCACCGCGCGTCATCATCGGTGGGCCAGGATGGAACCCCGATAAGTGCCAAAACGCCCACTTTGTAGGCTCACTCACCCTTGCAGTAGATGAGATCGCGATGGCAGTCGGGGCCTAGGCCCACCGATAGACTGCGCCTATGAGCGAGCACGACAAGGTCACCATGTTGGGGCTGACCTATGACGATGTATTGCTCCTGCCCGATGCCTCTGAAGTTGTCCCAAGCGAAGTAGATACATCGACCTGGTTGACGCGCAATATTTCACTCGCTGTTCCGTTGGCATCATCTGCGATGGATACGGTGACCGAATCGGCTATGGGAATTGCCATGGCAAAAGCTGGCGGCATCGGAATTATTCACCGAAACTTTTCCATTCAAGATCAAGTCACCCACGTGAAGTTAGTTAAAAACGTTGGCCTGGCAGGGGCCGCCGTTGGTGTGGGCGACGATGGTTTTGCACGCGCACAAGCACTGATTGAAGCAGGAGTCGATGTAGTTGTTGTCGATACCGCGCACGGTCATCACCGCGCAGTGCTTGAGGCGATCGAACGCATTAAAAAGTTTTCACCAACAACTGAAGTGATCGGTGGCAATGTGGCAACACGTGCTGGTGCGCAAGCGCTGATCAACGCCGGGGCGGATGCGGTCAAAGTTGGCGTCGGTCCAGGATCAATCTGTACAACTCGAGTTGTTGCAGGTGTAGGTGTTCCACAAGTGACGGCAATTATGGAGGCAGCAAAGGCGTGTAACAAAGCTGGTATTCCATTGATCGCCGATGGTGGACTTCAATATTCAGGTGACATTGTTAAAGCAATTGTTGCTGGCGCACACTCGGTGATGCTCGGTTCACTCTTGGCCGGGTGCGATGAGTCGCCAGGTGAGTTAATTGAAATTGATGGCCGCAAATTTAAGGCATACCGTGGAATGGGTTCACTCGGTGCGATGCAATCGCGCGGTGAGCAGAAGTCATACTCAAAAGATCGCTACATGCAAGATGATGTTTTGAGCGAAGACAAATTAGTTCCCGAAGGTATCGAAGGAAAAGTCGCATATCGCGGATCTGTAGCAGAGGTAGTTCACCAACTTGTTGGCGGATTGCGCAGCGGTATGGGATATGCCGGGGCTCCAGATGTAGCCACCCTGCGCCGTGATGGACACTTGATTCAAATTACCGCCGCCGGGCTGCAAGAGAGCCATCCGCACGATGTGCTCCATGTTGCTGATGCGCCTAATTATTCGAAGTCTAAGTAAGGAGAGCACTCATGGATATCGAAATTGCCCCCGGAAAACGCGCTCGCCAGGCTTATTCATTTGACGATATTGCCATAGTGCCAAGTCGCCGTACACGCGACCCAGAAGATGTATCAACAACCTGGCAGATCGATGCCTACAAATTTGAACTACCGATGTTGGCAGCACCTATGGATTCTGTTGTTTCTCCTGAAACGGCGATTGAGATTGGTCGCTTAGGTGGCTTAGGCGTTCTTAACCTCGAAGGATTGTGGACTCGTTATGAGGACCCACGTATTCCTTTGGGTGAGATTGCATCGATGCCAGATAAGCATGCAACTCGTCGTATGCAAGAAATTTATAGCGCACCCATTCGCCCAGAACTGATTAAAGAGCGCATCAAAACAATTCGCGATGCTGGCGTCACTGTTGCTGCATCTCTCTCGCCTGCGCGTACTGCTGAATTTCATAAGGCCGTCATCGCAGCTGGCGTAGATATCTTCGTCATCCGCGGAACAACAGTCTCGGCTGAGCATGTTGCATCAGAGCGCGAAGAACTGAATTTGAAGAAGTTCATCTACGAGCTAGATGTTCCTGTGATTGTCGGCGGGGTCGCAACTACAACGGGAGCACTTCACTTAATGCGTGCTGGTGCCGCCGGCGTCTTGGTTGGCTTTGGTGGCGGAGCAGCGCATACCACTCGAAAAGTTTTGGGAATCGAAGTTCCAATGGCATCAGCTGTGGCAGAAGTTGCAGCAGCTCGTCGTGAATACCTTGATGAATCTGGTGGACGCTATGTTCACGTTATTGCAGATGGTGCAGTCGGTCGCTCTGGCGATATTGCTAAAGCAATTGCAATGGGGGCTGATGCGGTCATGATGGGATCTCCACTTGCAAAGGCGACCGAAGCTCCGGGACTTGGATGGCACTGGGGATCAGAAGCTCATCACAGCCAGCTGCCACGAGGTGAGCGCGTTAATGTCGGCACAGTTGGTTCACTTGAGGAGATCTTACTAGGACCATCACATAACGCAGATGGCTCAATGAATTTATTTGGTGCACTTCGTCGCTCGATGGCAACGTGTGGATATTCAGATGTGAAATCTTTCCAGCGTGTAGAGGTGCTTATTAGCCATGGCAAGTAACGTCACATCCGGTGGCGTACTAGTCGTCGATTTCGGTGCGCAATACGCCCAACTGATTGCACGTCGGGTTCGTGAAGCATATGTGTATTCAGAGTTAGTTCCGCATTCGATTACATCGGCAGAAGTTCTTGCAAAAAACCCTTCGGCAATTATTCTCTCTGGCGGCCCATCAAGTGTCTATGCCGACAATGCTCCCACCTTTGATTCATCCATTCTCACACTTGGAATTCCTGTCTTTGGAATCTGTTATGGATTTCAAGCAATGGCTCAGGGGCTAGGTGGGGTTGTCAGCCAGACAGGAAAATCTGAATACGGTCGAACTGATCTCGCTGCAGTGACAACCTCAAAAGTTTTCTCTTCTCTGCCGCAAGGACAAAAAGTGTGGATGTCACATGGAGATGCCGTTACGGAAGCACCGGCAGGATTTAGCGTTACCGCATCAACATCAGATACCCAGATCGCAGCATTTGAAAACGAGACAGGGTTACTTGCTGGAGTACAGTTTCATCCAGAAGTTCTTCACTCAGAACATGGCCAGGCGATTCTCAAAAACTGGTTAATCAATATCGCCAAATGTCCAGCTACGTGGACAACCTCAAATATTGCAGCCACTGAAATTGATAAAGCTCGCCAAGCAATTGGTACTAAGCGCGTTATCTGTGGACTATCAGGCGGTGTTGATTCAGCGGTAGCCGCTGCAATTATTCAAAAAGCAGTAGGTGATCAACTCACCTGCGTCTTTGTCGATCACGGGCTTTTACGTAGCGGTGAATCCGAGCAGGTTCAGCGCGACTTTGTAGCTTCCACCGGAGTACAACTTGTTGTCGTTGATGCAGTAGATCAATTTCTGACAGCTCTGAAAGGTGTTACCGATCCCGAGGAGAAGCGAAAGATTATCGGGCGTGAATTTATTCGATCATTTGAAAAAGCGGCGCGAGATATTGCAGCTGGGGGAGATGTTGAATTCCTAGTCCAAGGCACTCTCTATCCAGATGTTGTGGAATCGGGTGGCGGCTCAGGTACTGCCAACATTAAATCTCACCACAATGTTGGCGGACTTCCAGATGATCTGAAGTTTTCACTTATTGAACCACTGCGCACTCTCTTTAAAGATGAAGTCCGTCAGGTTGGCCTAGAACTTGGATTGCCAGAAGAGATTATCTGGCGCCAGCCGTTTCCTGGTCCTGGCTTGGGTATCCGCATCATTGGCGAAGTTACCTTTGAGCGCCTTGAGTTACTGCGCAAGGCTGATGTCATTGCGCGAGCAGAGCTCAAAGCCGCCGGCCTTGATCGCACAATCTGGCAATGTCCAGTGGTGCTCTTAGCCGATGTGCGCAGCGTCGGCGTGCAGGGTGATGGTCGCACCTATGGCCATCCAATAGTTTTACGCCCTGTTTCCAGTGAAGATGCAATGACAGCAGATTGGTCTCGCATTCCATATGATGTGCTTGAAAAGATTTCTACGCGAATAACCAATGAAGTTCAAGGAGTTAATCGCGTAGTCCTGGATGTAACATCTAAGCCGCCAGCAACGATCGAGTGGGAGTAAGCCATGAAAAAACTATTGCCAGCAGTGTTAATCGCCGCTGCCTTAACAGCAACGTCACTAGTAAGCGTGCAGGCTGCAGAGCGTCCAACTTCGGTTCCCTCATGTAAGAAGTCCACGGCTAAGCCTCACGTGCCGGCAGCAATAAAGCAGCCTATGGTTCCGGCAAAAAAGATTCCTCAAACTCTTACATTGCGAACAAATTGTGGAACTATCACGGCAACCTTGCTCACTAAAGAAGCCCCACAGACAACAACAAATATCACAACTCTTGCAAATAAAAAGTATTACAACAAAACTATCTGTCATCGCCTGACAACTGAAGGAATGTTTGTTCTCCAATGTGGAGATCCCACTGTAGAGGCTTCGGGAGCACCTACTGGTTGGGCTGGATATGCCGACGAGAATTTACCTAAAGCAGGTCCTAAGAATTACCCTGCAGGAACACTTGCAATGGCAAATAGCGGCAAGGGCATTAGTGGAAAAGGGACAAACGGCAGCCAATTTTTCCTTGTCTATGCAGATACCCAACTCGGCCCTGATTACACAATCTTTGGCCGGATTACATCAGGGTTAGACATCATTAAGAAAATTGCCGCAGTCGGTGCATATGAGGTGAGATCAGATGGCCAGGCATATTACGTTCCTGATGGATTTCCACTTCAAATGGTTGCTATTGAAAGTGCGTCAGCGCGGTAACTTTTAATTTGTGTGAACAATTTTAAAAGCTTCTGCAATACGCCCATCGGGTAATCCAGCAAGGCCGGCGTTGCGCTGACCCCATTCTCGGACCATATTTTCTAGCTCTGGGTTATGGCCGGTTTGTGAGGCATGGCTATGTAACGCCGCCATCTTTAAATCAAATGTATCTGTGATATCTACAAAGTGATCTGGAGTAGTAAAGCCCATCATCCACACTTCTTTTACCCGCCAAGGTTTCAACCCTTCGTCATCGAGTAGATCGGTAAATGCAAATGGATTTCGCGCATCCGGATAGACAGCTTGAATTGCAGCTTCACCTGCAGCCAAATGATCTGGGTGGCTTGCACCTATGCGCTCCCAATTACGTTCAGGTGATTGGCAGATCATGCGATCTGGTTGAGAGATTCGAATTTGCCTGACTAAATCTTTGCGAAGTGCCAACGTTGGCTCGAGATGTCCATCGACATAGTTAAGAAATGTAATGTCGGTAACTCCGACTGCAGCCCCAGCAGCTCGCTGTTCACGCTGTCTGACAGCAGGCATCTCTTCCTTTGTGAATCCAGATTCCTCACCGCCCTGATCGCCATTGGTGCAAAAGACGTAGGAGACATGGATTCCTGCCTTGACCCACTGCGCGATTGTTCCGCTTGCGCCGAAGTCGGAGTCATCAGGATGTGCATTGACAACCAATACACGCGATATTTCGGAATCGTTAAGAGGCTCCATGTTGGCCGATCCTAATAGACTCCCGCGCATGAACGAAATGGCAACGCCTGCAGATCTCTTGGTTGATGGCCTCAACCCAGCGCAGCAGGCCGCTGTTATTCATCAAGGCGGACCACTTCTGGTTGTCGCAGGGGCAGGCTCTGGAAAGACGCGAGTGCTCACACGACGGATCGCATATCTCATGGATGTTAGAAAAGTGCGACCGTATGAAATTCTCGCCATCACATTTACCAATAAAGCTGCCGGTGAGATGAAAGAGAGAGTCGCTGATCTCGTTGGACCAATCGCTAAGTCAATGTGGGTCTCAACTTTCCACTCGGCATGTGTCCGCCTATTACGCCTTGAGGCGCAGCGTCTTGGCTTCACTCAATCATTTAGCATCTACGACTCAGCTGACTCTTTACGGCTAATCACCATTGTTGCCAAGGGTTTAAATCTCGATCCCAAGCGGTATCCGCCCCGACAATTTCAATCGATTATCTCTAATGCAAAGAATGAATTGATGGGGCCGCAAGATTATCTTCATGCAACCACCAATCAATTTGAATCTGTTGTCGCCGATGTTTATACCGTCTATCAGAAGCGCTTGGAATCTGCCAATGCCATGGATTTTGATGACCTGATTCTCAATACGGTGAAAGTTCTACAGCGTTTTCCTGAGGCGAAGGCGCGTATGCGCTCACGTTTCAAACACATACTTGTCGATGAGTATCAGGATACAAATCATGCGCAATACATTCTTGTGCGTGAACTTACTGGTTCGATCGAAGATGGTCTGCCACCTGCAGAGTTATGCGTTGTTGGTGATGCCGACCAATCGATCTACGGTTTTCGTGGGGCCACCATCCGAAATATTCTGCAATTTGAACTCGATTATCCCAATGCGACAACGGTGCTTCTGGAACAAAACTATCGATCAAGTCAGAATATCCTGAGCGCTGCCAACGCAGTGATTACTAAAAACACATCGCGCAAAGAGAAGAACTTATGGTCTGATTCTGGTGCAGGTGCTCCCTTGATCGGCTACATCGCCGAATCCGAACATGATGAAGCAGAATTCGTCAGAGATGAAATTAGATCTCTCCAACGCAACGGAACATCTGAACCAGGGGATACCGCGATTTTCTACCGTACAAATGCACAATCTCGAGTCTTTGAAGAAGTCTTTATGCGGGCTGCTCTTGCTTACAAAGTCGTCGGTGGGCTTCGATTTTATGAGCGCAAAGAGGTGAAGGACCTACTGGCATACCTTCGCGTACTTGCCAACTTAGAAGATGAGATTTCACTTCGGCGCATCATTAATATTCCAAAGCGCGGTATCGGCGATCGTGCTTTAGAGGAAGTTGATCTCTTTGCCGCATCCCGTGATATCTCGTTCTGGCAAGGTCTCAATCGGTGTGCGGAGGCGGCAGAAGTTCCCACTCGTGCGGCTGCATCGATTGCACAATTTGTATCGATGATGAGCGCATTGGCTGTGCTTGTGGAAGCAAAGACAAAACCTTCTGTGATTATTGAAGCCATTCTCGAACAATCGGGTCTGCTAACAGAACTTGAAGCAAGTACCGATCCGCAAGATGAAGTACGAGTGGAAAATCTTAAAGAACTTGTTGCTGTTGCGATGGAGTATGAAGAGCGCTCATTTGATGAGCTGGCTGAAGATGAAGAGATTTCATTGGCAGGTTTTCTTGAGAAAGTTTCACTTGTGGCTGATGCAGATGAAATTCCAGATAGTCAGGATCGCGGCGGAATCGTTACCCTTATGACGTTACACACCGCTAAAGGACTGGAATTTCCCACAGTATTCCTCACCGGAATGGAAGATGGAATATTTCCACATTCACGAACCTTTGATGATAAAGATGAGATAGAAGAAGAACGTCGCTTGGCATATGTTGGTCTTACTCGCGCCCAACAACGCCTCTATCTCTCTCGTGCTGAATATCGTTCGTCATGGGGAGCGCCGAATTACAATCCGCCATCACGTTTTCTAGATGAGATTCCACCCGATGTGATCGAATGGCGAAACGAGGGTGGCAGTTCATTCACCCCTGCGACATCACTTCGCAGTACACGGACAGCATCTGCGCCACCACCGCGCGCAACTGGTAAGAAGAGCAGCGCGATGGTGTTAACAGTTGGCGAGCGTGTGTCACATGACACATTTGGCCTCGGCACAGTGGTTGCAGTTGCTGGTGAAGGAGATAAGTCAGAGGCGACGATTGATTTTGGAGATTACGGCCAAAAGCGCCTTCTTTTACGCTACGCGCCGGTCGAGAAGCTCTAACACGGGCTCTAAGATGGGCACAGTGAAAGACGCACGCGCCGCCCGGCGCCTATCAAGAATGTGCCCATCAATAAAGGAGCGATCTCGTGGATCTCTTTGAATATCAAGCCCGTGACTTGTTTGAAAAACATGGAGTTCCTGTACTTGCAGGCGCAGTAGCGACCACCGCAGATGAAGCCTTTGCCGCTGCATCAAAGATGGGCGGACGCGTAGTTGTAAAAGCTCAAGTGAAGGTAGGCGGTCGCGGAAAAGCTGGTGGCGTAAAACTTGCTGAGAACGCTGACGATGCACGTGAGAAAGCAGCAGCAATTCTTGGAATGGATATTAAAGGTCACACAGTTCATCAGGTAATGATTGCCCAAGCGGCGCCAATCGAAGCAGAGTATTACTTAGCGATCTTGCTCGATCGATCAAATCGCACATTTCTAGTGATGGCATCTGTTGCTGGCGGAATGGATATTGAAGAAGTTGCAAAGACAGCCCCAGAGAAGCTAGCAAAGGTGCCAGTCTCTGCCGTAGATGGAATCTCAGCTACTCAGGCGAAGAAAATTATCACCCAGGCAGCATTTCCAGCAGATGTTGCAGATCAGGTTGCAGATGTTCTCGTCACGCTCTGGAAAGCATTTACAGCTGAAGATGCAACCCTTGTAGAAGTGAATCCACTTGTAAAGACAAGTGATGGAAAAATCATCGCGCTCGACGGAAAAGTCACACTTGATGAAAACGCAGAGTTTCGTCAACCAAGCCATGAAGCGCTCGTTGATCACAGCGCAACTAATCCTCTAGAAGCCCTTGCAAAAGAGAAGGGGCTCAATTACGTAAAGCTTGAAGGTCAGGTAGGAATCATCGGAAACGGTGCTGGTCTTGTTATGAGCACACTCGATGTGGTCGCATACGCTGGCGAAAAATTCGGTGGCATGCGCCCAGCCAACTTCCTCGATATCGGAGGCGGAGCTTCAGCACAGGTAATGGCTGATGGCCTATCCATTATTTTGGGCGATAAAGATGTGAAGAGTGTCTTTGTTAATGTTTTTGGTGGAATCACAGCATGCGATGCTGTTGCTAACGGAATCGTTGCCGCCCTTGCAACACTCGGCGCAGCTGCAACTAAACCAATTGTTGTACGACTTGATGGAAATAACGTCGAAGAAGGACGTGCAATTCTTAATGCCGCCAACCACCCATTGGTAGAGCAGCTCGACACAATGGATGGTGCAGCATCACGCGCTGCAGAATTGGCGGCGAAGTAAATGGCAATCTTTATCAATAGCGCAAGCAAGGTAATTGTTCAGGGAATGACTGGCTCTGAAGGTACAAAGCACACCCGTCGCATGTTGGCCTCTGGCACCGCTGTTGTTGGTGGCGTTACACCTGGCAAAGGTGGACAGATCGTGGATATCGATGGCCACCAGTTGCCTGTATTTAACACAGTTGCAGAGGCGATGGCAGCGACAGGTGCCAATACATCGGTGGTCTTTGTTCCACCTAAGTTTGCAAAGGCTGCGGTGATTGATGCAGTTGATGCTGCAATGCCACTTGTAGTCGTGATCACTGAAGGAATCCCAGTACATGACTCAGCATTTTTCTACACGTACGCAAAAGAAAAGGGATCCACACAGATTATTGGACCTAACTGCCCTGGATTAATTAGCCCAGGTAAATCAAATGTTGGAATTATTCCTGCAAATATCACACAGGCTGGACCGATCGGACTTGTCTCAAAGTCGGGAACACTGACCTATCAGATGATGTATGAACTCCGTGATATCGGATTTAGTACCGCTGTAGGAATCGGTGGCGATCCTGTTATTGGTACAACACACATTGATTGCCTACGTGCATTCCAAGATGATCCCGAGACCACAGCAATCGTAATGATTGGTGAAATTGGGGGAGATGCAGAAGAGCGTGCAGCAGCATTTATTGCGGAGTATGTAACGAAGCCAGTTGTTGGTTACGTTGCAGGCTTTACAGCTCCCGAAGGAAAGACCATGGGCCATGCTGGTGCGATTGTTTCGGGATCTTCTGGAACTGCAGTGGCAAAGAAAGATGCTCTCGAAGCCGCAGGTGTAAAGGTCGGACAAACTCCTAGTGAAACTGCGCGCTATATGCGCGCCATTCTCGGGCGCTGATCTCTCATGGTGCAACGTGTCCTTGCGGTCACCTTTGCACAAGCACTTCGTAGCGCCGGAATTCTCTTACTGCCCCTTGCATTTATCACTCTCATCGCATGGGCAACTGCCGGAAGTACAACAGGCACGACATCTGATCCAATTCGCGCCGCTCTGTGGATCTGGCTCGGCGCTCACCATGTGCACTTTGATCTATCACTTTCACCCACTGGTGTTGCAGGCAGCCTGACATACCTTCCTCTTGGTGCATTGGTCTTTCCAGTGCTGGCACTTCGCAGCGGATTTAAGCGCGCAGTAACAAAACTCGATGGAGATTATTCGAATCTCACAGGCGCGCGTCTATTTTTCTCACTCTTCTACGCTATTGTGGCATTTCTGATTGCATTTTTCTCTGGTTCAGATGGAGTGCGCCCAGTCTGGCCACTTGCTGCCATCTTTGCATTCCTGATTGCCTTTGCGAGTACTCACTTCATTGGACGAGGAGTGAATTTTTCTCTTCCCATTATTTTTGCCTTTCGCATAGTCGCACTCTTGCTTGCACTCGGTTTTGCACTCTTCACAGTGGCTTTCTTCCTGAACTTTGATCAAGGCGTACTGATTACTACCGTCCTTGCCCCCGGAATTTTTGGCTCTATTCTGCTTTTCATTCTTAATATTGTTTATCTTCCGAATGCAGCCCTTGCCGCGCTTTCCTATATCAGCGGTGCTGGTTTTGCAGTGGGAGCAGATACTCAACTCTCGCCATTCACCCAAGAGATTGGTCAGATTCCTGCCCTTCCGCTCCTTGCAGCGCTGCCAGTGGAATCCAATACCTTAGCTCTTCTCTTTTCGCTATTCATTATTGCAATTGGAGTTCTCTTGGGTTACTGGACACTCTCACTGCCAGAGAAGATTGCGTGGCAGAGCATCCTCCTAGTGATCATAATGTTGGGATTATTGGGTTACTTTGCTAGTGGTTCATTGATTACATCGGCGATGGGGGCAGTTGGAGTTTCGATTTGGAAATTTCAACTCGCAGTTGGACTCGAATTACTCATTGGACTTGCCGCTATTAAATTCATCCCACGATTGAGAATTTTTAATCGATGAAGAGCATCGTTATTCTCGCCTCAGGTTCTGGCACTTTAGCGCAGGCGATATTTGATGCGATCGAGAATAAAACCTTAGATTGCACAGTTGCTGGATTGATTTGTGATCGCACTGATGCCCCCGTCATTCTTCGAGCCCAAAACCATCATGTGCCAGTGCACCTGCATCCCATGATCTCCGACCGGCAGCAGTGGAATAAAGATCTATTCACTCGGCTCACATCTTTGAATGCGGATTTGATTGTGAGCGCCGGTTTCATGCGTATTCTCGATAGCTCGATCACCTCACATTTTCCCATTATTAATAGCCACCCCTCGCTTCTTCCACTATTTCCCGGCGCACATGCAGTTCGTGATGCACTTGAATCCGGTGCAAGCCGAACCGGAACCACGATTCATTGGGTTGATGCAGGCGTTGATACAGGCGAGATTATTGCTCAGCAAGGCATCGATATCACTGAGGGTGAAAGCGAAGAATCTCTCCACGAGCGTATTAAGATTCTCGAAAGATCTCTCATTGTTGCCACGATCGGCACACTGTTATCGATGAAAGAAATTGGCAGGACATGACGAAAAAGATCATCAAGCGCGCATTAGTAAGCGTCTATGACAAGACCGGACTCGTTGAACTAGGCCATGCGTTGCAGAATGCTCAGGTTGAGATTCTCTCGACGGGATCTACGGCCGCAACTTTGCGTGATGCTGGAATCGCTGTCACCGATGTCAGCGCGTATACCGGGTTCCCTGAAATCATGGGCGGTCGTGTAAAAACTCTTCACCCTCGTATTCATTCAGGGATTTTGGCTGATCAGAACAATCCTGATCATCTCAAAGCAATTGCTGATCTTGATATCGCACCTTTTGATCTTGTGATTATTAACTTATATCCATTCGCAGAAACAATTGCATCAGGTGCCAGCTTTGAGCAATGTATAGAACAGATCGATATCGGCGGTCCATCGATGTTACGTGGTGCTGGAAAAAATCACGGAAGCGTTGCCGTAATTAGTAGCCCACAACAGTATCCATTGGTCGTGAAGGCTCTTACTAGCGGTGGATTTAGCGGTGAAGAGCGACGTGAGCTTGCGCTAGAAGTTTTTAGAGTCACAGCTGAGTACGACCTGGCCATAGCTACCTGGCTTGGCTCATCGCAAGAGATTCCAGATTGGTTTGGCCAGATTTATAAGAAAGAAAGTTCGCTGCGCTACGGGGAGAATCCTCATCAAGAGGCAGCAATCTACCGAAGCTCATCGGGCGGAATCGTTGGTGCAGTGCAGCATCACGGCAAAGAGATGTCATTTAATAACTACACCGATGCAGATGCTGCTTGGCGAGCAGCCCTTGATCACAGCGCTCCTTGTGTGGCGATTATCAAACACGCTAATCCATGTGGAATTGCAGTGGGCCAGACTATTTCGCAAGCCTACAAAGCAGCTCATCTCTGCGACCCAGTATCTGCCTTTGGTGGAGTTGTTGCAGCAAATAGAAAAGTAACGCTAGAGATGGCTCACGCTCTAGCGGAGATTTTTACTGAAGTTGTGATTGCACCTGGGTATGAAGATGGCGCGATAGAAGTGTTATCAAAGAAGCCATCGATACGAATTTTGACGTGTACCGAAACTCAGCTGAGTAAGGTCGAACTTCGCCCCGTCTCTGGGGGAGCTTTGCTACAAGAGACCGATTTGATTAACGCTCCAGGAGATAGCACCGATGGTTGGAAGCAAGTCTCAGGAGATGCTCTCGCCCCTGAAGTTTTAGCAGATCTTGAATTTGCTTGGCGTAGCGTTCGCGCAGTAAAAAGCAATGCAATTCTTCTCGCAAAAAATGGGGCATCGATTGGAATTGGAATGGGACAAGTCAATCGGGTGGATAGCGCCAAACTTGCAGTTGATCGTGCTGGTGATCGAGTAGCAGGTACTGTGGCAGCAAGTGATGCCTTCTTCCCCTTTGCAGATGGGCTCGAAATTCTGCTTCGTGCTGGTGTGATCGCTGTGGTCGCACCAGGTGGAAGTATTCGAGATGAAGAGATAATCGCGGCCGCTCAAGCTGCAGGTGTAGCGATGTTCTTCACGGGCACACGACATTTCTCACACGCCTGAGCGGTTAGAATATAGATATGAGTGCGCAGATTCTTGATGGTAAAGCCCTAGCTGCCTCGGTTAAGAAAGATTTAGCGCAACGAACCGCTCACCTTAAAAAAGCTGGAAAAGTTCCTGGACTTGGAACTATTTTGGTGGGCGATGATCCCGGCTCGCACTCTTATGTTGGCGGCAAACATCGCGATTGCAAAGAAGTAGGGATCGCATCTATTCGAATAGATCTTCCAGCAAATGCCACCCAGAGCGATGTATTGGCCGCAGTAAAAGATCTCAACGCGGCATCTGAGTGCACTGGATATATTGTTCAACTTCCTATGCCGCGGGGGATTAATACTCAGGAAATTCTTGAGGCGATTGATCCTGCTAAAGATGCTGATGGTCTTCATCCAATTAATCTTGGTCGACTTGTTGCTGGCTATGATGCGCCACTGCCCTGTACCCCACGAGCAATTGTCGAACTTCTGAGCCATTATGCAATTCCACTTAATGGTGCAGAAGTTGTTGTGATTGGTCGCGGCATTACCGTTGGTCGCCCACTGGGCTTACTTTTAACGCGCCGTCAGGAAAATGCCACAGTAACTCTGACGCATACAGGTACAAAAGATCTGACTGCTCACACCCTTCGGGCAGATATTGTCATTGCTGCAATCGGTGTGCCACATTTTCTTAAGGCACATATGATTAAAGAAGGCGCAGTGCTTGTTGATGTTGGAATTTCACGCACAGAAGCTGGATTAATTGGCGATATTGACCCGGGCGCACAAGAGCGTGCACGTTTTATCTCACCGATGCCTGGTGGGGTTGGGCCAATGACACGGGCCATGCTTTTACAGAATGTCGTCGAAGCGAGTGAAAGGTAAATGACTCTCTCGCTTAAGATTGCTTACCTATCACTAGTCATTGGAGTGATCGCTGGATTCTTCTCATTGATTCGTGTCGGTGCGGTCGTGATCGCCCTTGCAATGGGTGTCATCATCCTGGCGGGGCGAAAAAACGCACCCCATCGGGGGATGATTGCCACCTACCTGCCACTTGTGATTGCAATATCACTTTTCGCCATGGCAATAGCCCTCCCGCGTGGGTTGTAGGATTACGCTCAATCGGCTGCATCGTTAGCCCCACTCACTTTATAAGAGGTTTGATACATGGCAAAGAAAGTCACAGTTGTCGGAGCAGGTTTCTACGGATCAACCACAGCACTTCGTTTAGCTGAATACAACATCTTCGACACCGTTGTCCTGACAGATATTCTTGAAGGCAAACCAGAAGGTCTCGCACTCGATATGAATCAATCTCGCTCGATCGAGGGCTTTGAAACCAAAATTATTGGTGCAACTACAACAGCCGATGGCGGGGGATACGAAGCGACAGCAAATTCAGATGTTGTTGTGATTACTGCAGGCCTTCCACGCAAGCCGGGTATGAGCCGTATGGATTTGATTGGCGTCAATGCAGGCATCGTTCGCGGGGTCGCAGAAAATATTGCTAAGCACTCTCCGCAAGCAGTCATCATTGTGGTCTCGAATCCACTCGATGAGATGACAGCGTTGACACAGATTGCAACCAATTTCCCAAAGAATCGCGTCATGGGTCAGGCTGGAATGCTCGATACCGCTCGCTTTACCAATTTTGTCGCTGAAAAACTCTCAGTACCAGTTTCTTCTGTAAAGACACTGACACTTGGCTCACATGGAGACACAATGGTTCCAGTTCCAAGTCGTTGTACAGTTAACGGTGTTGCGCTATCTGAGAAGTTATCTGCCGAAGAGATCGAAGAATTAGTTGTGCGCACACGTAATGGTGGCGGCGAAGTAGTGGCCCTACTTAAGACAGGTTCTGCTTACTACGCACCATCGGCTGCAGCTGCTCGTATGGCTAAGGCCGTAATTGAAGATTCAGGTGCGGTGATGCCTGTCTGTGCTTGGGTAGATGGTGAGTACGGAATTACCGGCGTCTATCTCGGAGTCGAAGCATCCATTGGCCGCGAAGGTGTGAAGAAAGTTGTTCAAACAGAGTTGACGGAATCAGAGCTAGCCTCCCTCAAGGAAGCTGCAGAAGCTGTTCGTGCTAAGCAAGCAGATGTCCTCACACTTTAAGCATCACGATAAGAATAGAAAACTCTCGCACTCACAGTAAAGGAAGAAAATGACCAAGATTAAAGTTGAAGGAACTGTTGTAGAACTTGATGGCGATGAAATGACCCGCATTATGTGGCAGTTCATCAAGGATTCACTGATTCTTCCTTACCTTGATGTCAATCTTGAATATTACGACCTCGGTATGGAGTACCGTGATGCAACCGATGATCAAGTCACTATTGATGCTGCACGCGCGATCCAAAAGCATGGCGTGGGTATTAAGTGCGCAACAATCACACCGGATGAGGCTCGTGTTGAAGAGTTTGGCTTGAAGAAGATGTGGAAGTCTCCCAACGGAACAATCCGCAACATCCTCGGCGGCGTAATTTTCCGCGAACCAATTATTATCAGCAACGTTCCAAGACTGGTCCCACATTGGACTAAGCCGATTGTTATTGGCCGTCACGCATTTGGCGATCAGTACAAGGCAACTGATATTAAGGTTCCTGGTCCGGGAAAGCTCACCCTTTCTTACGTTCCAGAAGGCGGCGGAGAAGCGATGAATCTTGAAGTCTTTGACTTCAAATCATCCGGTGTTGCGATGGCGATGTATAACGTCGATGACTCAATTCGCGATTTCGCACGCGCATCTCTTAATTACGGATTACTACGCAAGTTCCCTGTCTATCTCTCGACAAAGAACACAATCCTTAAGGCCTACGATGGTCGATTCAAGGATATTTTCCAGGAGATCTTCGAAGCAGAGTTCAAAAAGGATTTCGATGCTGCTGGTATTTGGTATGAGCATCGCCTTATCGATGACATGGTTGCTATGTCTTTGCGTATGGATGGTGGATACGTCTGGGCTTGTAAGAACTACGATGGCGACGTTCAATCAGATACCGTCGCACAAGGGTATGGTTCACTCGGATTAATGACGTCGGTATTGATGACACCAGATGGAAAGATCTGTGAATCAGAGGCTGCGCACGGAACTGTGACGCGCCATTATCGTGATCACCAGGCAGGTAAGGCGACATCAACTAATCCGATCGCATCAATTTTTGCGTGGACACAAGGTCTGGCACACCGTGCCAAGCTCGATAACAATACGGCGCTTGCTGATTTTGCAAAGACACTCGAGCGAGTCTGTATTGAGACGGTAGAGCAGGGAAAGATGACAAAAGATCTAGCACTGTTGATCTCTCGTGATGCTCCGTGGCAGACCACTCAAGAGTTCTTAAGCTCGATCGACGAGAACCTCAAGAAGGCGATGGCTTAACCTTTACAAAAAAAGAGTAATAAAAAACCCGCCGGATATCCGGCGGGTTTTTTACTTAATGCGATTTAGATACGCTCTCCAGTTGTTGCATTGAAGAGGTGTACTGAGTTCTGCTGGGCTGTGACTGTGATTGTCTGACCAGGACGTGGTGGGTTCTTTGGATCCCAACGCACGATTACCTGAGCGCCTTCATCTGTTGCATTTGCAAACTTCACTGAAGTATCTGCAGGCTTTCCGTAGACAAATGCATCTGAGCCGAGCTCTTCTACAACTTCTACAAGAACATGAAAGCCAGTTGATGCTGGAGCGAATCCTTCTGGACGTATACCGACGGTGACAGAGGATCCAGCAGAAGCTGGTACATCAATGTTGAGATCTCCCAGCTTTGCCTTACCGCCCACTACTGGAGCTGTAAGCAAGTTCATCGCTGGTGAACCGATAAATCCGGCAACGAATGCATTTGCTGGATTGTCATAGAGGTTACGTGGTGAATCAACCTGCTGTAGCAAGCCATCCTTAAGAACTGCTACGCGATCACCCATGGTCATAGCTTCAACCTGGTCGTGAGTTACGTAAACTGTCGTGATTCCAAGGCGACGCTGTAGAGCGGCGATCTGTGTACGAGTTGCTACACGCAACTTCGCATCAAGGTTTGATAGTGGTTCATCCATAAGGAAGACCTGAGGTTCGCGAACAATTGCGCGACCCATAGCAACGCGCTGACGTTGTCCGCCTGAAAGCGCCTTTGGCTTGCGATCAAGGTATGGCTCGAGGTCGAGCAACTTTGCCGCTTCACGGACGCGCTTATCGCGCTCATCCTTTGATTTTCCTGCAATCTTGAGAGCAAATCCCATGTTCTCAGCCACAGTCATATGTGGGTAGAGCGCGTAGGACTGGAAGACCATTGCGATGTCGCGATCTTTTGGTGCAACGTTAGTTACATCTTTATCGCCGATGAGAATACGACCAGCATCGATCTCTTCAAGACCAGCCAACATACGAAGTGATGTTGACTTTCCGCAACCAGATGGTCCAACGAGTACTAAGAACTCTCCATCGTTGACAACAAGGTTGAGCTTGTCGACAGCTGGTGCTGTTGTTCCTGGATAGATACGTGATGCTGCTTCAAATGTGACAGATGCCATGTGGCAACTCCTTCTCCGGGCAGGTACGTGCCCGACGGTCCGAGGATGAAGGTGCCTACCGGTTGGCAGGCAGGTGAAGGCTACGACAAGGTGGGGATAAATGGAAGAGGACTCTGTAGACTTTACCTATCATGGAGAGCCACTCGTTTAGCTCACTTTTAGGGGATCTGGGGATAGTTGCCCTGCTGGTTACCCTTGGCGCCCTCTTCGTTGCCGCCGAGATCGCCCTGATCTCCCTGCGCGAGAGCCAGATCAAGCAGATGGCGAGCAAAGGTCGTCGCGGCGCAAAGGTCGCCTTCCTCGCATCTAATCCCAACCGGCTTCTTGGCGCTGTTCAGATTGGTGTCACCGTCAGTGGATTTTTATCAGCAGCCCTCGGAGCAGAACGCCTGGGACGGTATGTCATTCCATGGCTGGAGGATCTAGGGCTTACCACTGGAGCTGCGCGAATATTCTCACTCGTTGGTATCACGTTGATCATTGCCTATTTCTCTCTTGTCTTCGGCGAATTGGTACCGAAGCGATTGGCACTTTCTCGCACCGAACCGATTGCGCTCGCATTTGCTGACTTAATTGATTTCACCGCGAAAGTTTTTAGGCCGGTAATCTGGCTACTTTCGCATTCCACAAATTTTGTCGTACGGATCTTTGGAATTGATCCACACGAACAACGCACTGCAATGTCTGAAGAAGAGTTGCTCGATCTTGTGGCAGGACATGCCGCCTTAACTGATGAAGAACGCGACATAGTTGAAGAAGTTTTCAACGCCTCCGAAAGACAGATCCACGAGGTGATGGTTCCGCGCACTGAAGTAGATTTCATCGATGCCTCACTCACTGTCGGTAAGGCAATCAATTTGGCAGTTGATAAAGCGCATTCGCGTTACCCGGTTGTTCAGGGTTCTACCGATGAGGTTATCGGATTTATCCACGTGCGCGACTTGCTTGACACATCTCTAGTCAGCGCCGGTGGAAAGATTCAGGAACTTGTTCGCGCTGTCATGTTTTTACCGGGTACCAAAGGTGTGCTCCCTGCTCTCACAGAGATGCGTAACCAACGCCAACATCTTGCGATCGTCTTAGATGAGTATGGCGGCACAGATGGAATCATCACTCTTGAAGATTTAGTTGAGTGCCTGATCGGTGATATCCGCGATGAATATGATGATGAAGACGAGGAAGTCACTCTCGAAGAGCGAACAGGTGATTTCGAGGTTGATGGGTTAATCTCGATTGAAGACCTGTTAGATGACTCAGGAATTGAGATCCCTGAGGGTCCGTATGAGACCACTAGTGGCTTCGTCATGCACTTCTTGGGACGTATTCCAGTGGTGGGTGATGTCGTCAATATCAATGGAATTCGGATCTCTGTGCTGACTATGGAAGGTAAGCGTGCAGGGCGTCTCTTGATCTCAAGAAACTCCTGATTCATGCGAGAATTACATTCATGAGCGCGAAGAGAGTTCTATCAGGCATTCAACCAACGAGTGACTCTTTCCACCTGGGAAATTATCTTGGCGCCGTTAAGCAGTGGGTAGAGCTGCAAGATTCACACGATACTTTTTACTGCATTGTTGATCTCCATGCACTTACGATCGAGACCGATCCCGCACTTTTACGCCAGCGCACTCTCGCATCAGCGGCTCAACTCTTAGCTCTTGGAATCTCACCAGATAAGTCAACGCTCTTTATCCAATCTCAAGTTCCACAACATAACCAGCTGGGTTGGATTATGGAGTGCTTAGCCGGTTTTGGTGAAGCAAGTCGTATGACGCAATTTAAAGATAAATCAGCCAAGGTCGGTTCTGATTCTGCGCGAGTGGGATTGTTTACATACCCAATGCTGCAGGCCGCCGACATTCTTCTCTATCAGGCCAACCTTGTTCCAGTGGGCGAAGATCAGCGCCAACATATCGAACTGACTCGAGATCTTGCCGGTCGCTTTAATGCTCGCTATGGCGATACCTTCACTCTTCCCGAAGCATATATTTTAAAAGCTGGTGCGAAGATTAACGACATTCAAGAGCCGACTTCCAAGATGAGTAAATCATCGGGCTCTGTCGCAGGTGTTATCGAAATCATGGACTCGCCGGATGCGAACCTCAAGAAGATTAAATCTGCTGTGACAGATGCTGGTCGCGAAGTGAAGTTTGATCAGAACGAAAAACCTGGAATCAGTAATCTACTGACTATTCATAGCGCGCTCAGCGGCCGTACTATTGCTGAACTCGAAAATGAATTTGCCGGTAAGGGTTATGGAGATTTTAAATCAGCGGTAGCTGAAGTGGTTGTCGAATATCTCAGACCAATTCGTGAGCGTGCGCAAGAGCTCTTACTCGATGAAAAGCACCTCCTCAGTATTTTGCATCAGGGAAGTGAGAAAGCGCGTACAGTCGCGAGTGCAACCTTGGATGCAACGTATAAGGGATTGGGTGTAGTTCAGTAATGAAGAAGTTACTTCTTTCAACACTGCTCATAGCTTCACTCGTTGCGCCTACCTCAACGGCCCAGGCTCAATCTCACCGCATCTGTTTGGCATATGACGCCGGTGGTCCAGGAGATGATTCTTTCAATGACGCGGCACAAGCTGGCCTCAAGGTCGCCTCCAAGAATCTTCAATTCGCTCTGGAAACCACTGTCACATCAGGTGAGGCAAAAGATCGCAAAGATCGTCTTACCGCATTGGTCAATAAGAGTTGCACCATAGTTATTGCGGTCGGTACTGGGTATGCACCGGTCCTGAAAGAACTCTCCCAAGAATTTCCTGAGACTCAATTTGCAATCCTTAATGATGCAACAGTTGATGCACTCAACGTCACATCCATTGTTTTCGCCGATGTACAGGGGGCTTACTTAGCTGGATACGCCGCAGCGCTCTCTAGTAAAAGCGGCAAAATTGCGATGATTGGTTACTCATCCCAGAAAGCTATTTTTGATAAGGGATTTCTTCCCGGCGCTAAAGCTGCCAAAAAATCAATTACTGTCACCCACAAGTCAATCTCAACATCGGCAAGTTCTGTTACCTCGACCCTACTTCGGTCAGGCCATGATGTGATTTATCTGGCAACAACGGGATCAGCAACAGATGTGTTCTCTGTTATTGCAACATCTAATCGTGGTGGAAAAAATCGATTTACAGCCGGACTCATTACTCAAGAACCTGATCAATTCTTAACAGTTGACGCCGCCTCGCAGAAATTCTTGCTCGCTACAGTAATCAAGCGAGTGGATCTGGCACTGATTGATCTATTGACTGAGACATTGGCGGGCAGAACCCTTTATGACGAGGTTGATCCTGCTCAAGGTGTGTATGGTCATCGTTACGGAATTTCAGATAAGAGCATCGAGATCACGTTGCGCTCTCCAGCTTTGATTGCAGCGCGATCAAAGATTAATGCGGCAAGTGTTGCCGCGTCGAAGTTAAGCTCCTAGTAAATCTCGCAAAGGTTGACGAAGCGAAGATAACTCGGCTTCCGCTTTCTCCCGGTCAGCGCTAATCACTTCGATGTAGCATTTAAGTTTTGCTTCAGTTCCAGATGGACGAATAATTATTCGGATACCGCCAGATAACCACATTCGCAATCCATCAGTTGGTGGCAGGCCATTACTAGGCGCTGCAAGATCATCAATACTTTCTACTGAGCGCCCAGCAATCTCACGTGGTGGTGTGGTGCGTAACCGTGCTAGAAGAGTGGTGATTGCGCCCAAATCTGTGACTCGAATTGAAATCTGTTCAGTTCCGTGAAAACCATGGCGAGCCCAGACTTCATCGAGTAAGTCATTGAGATCTTTACCCTGTTCGGCCAAGGTAGTCGCAATCTGAGCCAGGAGAAGCGCCGCTGAGATGCCATCTTTATCGTTGACCGTTTCTGAGTCGACTGCATACCCAATTGCCTCTTCGTAACCAAAGGCGAGGTTTTCAATTTTGGCAAGCCACTTAAATCCGGTGAGCACCTCTTCGAAATCAATACCGTAGTGAGCACTGATTTTTCGCAGGATAGATGATGAAACAATTGAATTTCCAAATGTTCCTGTTGGAGCGGTTCTGGCAATCCATTCACCGAAAATAACTCCGAGCTCATCGCCTCGCAGCATTCGCCATTGTCCATTGCGATCTTTTATCGCTGCTGCGCATCGATCTGCATCAGGATCATTGGCGATTACTAAATCTGCATTGTGAGACTGAGCAGTTGAAATCGCGAGGTCGATCGCACCGGGTTCTTCGGGATTAGGGAAAGCAACTGTGGGAAAGTCTGGATCGGGCTCTGATTGCTCCCTCACGAGAATCGGCGGCGCAAAGCCTGCTTTCTCGAAAACTTGTGCCAGTGTTTGGGTGCCGACTCCATGCATTGCCGTGTAGACAATTTTTAGAGAACCTGGCTTTGGCCCAAGGGCTGCAGTGCGGTCGATGTACTCATCGATGATTTCCTCTGCGACAACGCTCCACTTACTACCACGAGCTTGAGATGAAAGTTGTTTTATTGACTTGATCTCATCGGCGATAAATCCATCCGTAGGGCTAATTATTTGAGAGCAGGCGTAGGAAATTCCATCAGCTGTTGGCCCAACGTAAACTTTGTATCCATTATCTGCTGGCGGGTTGTGGCTAGCAGTGACCATGATTCCAATATCTGCATTAAGCGCCTTGGTTGCATAAGCAAGTACAGGTGTTGGAAGTGCTCTCGGCATCAGAAAAACTTCACACCCAGCACCGCTAAAGATTTCAGCGCTCTCAATCGCATATTCATACGAACCATGCCGTGCATCTCGTCCGATAACGACACGATTGAATCCACGCTTTTTCATATACTGGGCAATTCCTGCAGCAGTTCGTCCAACAACAGCGCGATTCATACATGATGGACCTGGTCCATTTGGCCCACGTAAACCCGCGGTTCCAAATTGTAAAAAGCCATTGAAGTACGCCCGAAGTTGTTTCTCATCACCTGCATCAAGCAGTGCCTGCAGCGCTGTTGCGGTTACTGGATCTGGATCATCTGCAATCCAAAGAGCTACTTCTTCTTTCAGTCTTAGATCCATCAGTTTCTCAATGACTCTCAATCAAATAATCTGCGGAATGGTTTTTTTGATCAATTCACCCATTGAGCTTGCCGCTGCCTTACCCGCTGCGATGACCTCTTCGTGGCTGAGTTTTTGACCGGTGACACCGGCAGCTGCATTAGTCACTAGCGATATTCCTAAGACTTCGGCACCGAGTGCGTGTGCTGCAATCGCCTCAGGAACAGTGGACATTCCAACGAGGTCGGCTCCGATTGTGCGCATCATATGAATCTCTGCTGGAGTTTCATATGTAGGGCCACGCCAGTGAACGTAGACACCTTCTTGTAGCGATGAATCAGCTGACTTCATAATCGAACGAATACGCTTGCTGTAAAGGTCGGTGAGATCAATAAATGTTGCTCCAACAAGTGGCGACTGTGCGGTAAGAGAGATGTGGTCTCGGATAAGCACGGGTTGTCCCACCTGATACGCAGTATTAATTCCGCCGCATGCATTGGTTAAGATAACGACCTTGCATCCCGCCTTAACCGCTGTTCTCACTCCATGAACGACGGGTTCCATACCTTTTCCTTCGTACAAATGTGTACGCCCCAAGAAGACAAGTGCATGAATGACTCGGTTGCCATCGTTAATGGCATATGAGCGAATTTTTCCTGAGTGACCTTCAACTGCGGGTGGAAGAAATCCTGTTATCTCTTCAGCGCTACATTCATATGCTGGCGTACCAAGTGCATCAACGGCGCCAACCCATCCTGATCCCATCACTAGGGCGATATCGTGAGAAGCGACCCCAGTTCGAGATGCAATCTCTGCAGCTGCGCGAGTGGCAGCTTCGAGTGGATCTGTATAGAGCAATTCAGTTGATGTCATGTGGCGAATAATGTCATAGATCGATGATGTCGCACAGAGTTGCAGCACTCGCCACCGTCTCACCAATAACTACTGTGAGATTCTTAACTACGCCGCTCTTATGAGCATTGAGTGGCTGCTCCATCTTCATCGCCTCAATCACGATAATCAAATCTCCTGCTTCAACAGTGGCACCCTCTACTACAGCAACCTTGACCACGGTTCCCTGCATCGGACTTGTGAGCGCCGTTCCAGCGGCAGCACCAATAGATGATTGCTTGGCCCGACGGCGCTTGATAATCGGTGCGGGGGTGTGAACCTGAATTCCAAATCGCTTTCCATTAACTTCGGCAACAAGTGATTGGGCTGCAGGTTGTGACTCACGCTGTTGAACTTGATATTTAAATGCTGGAATCTGATTATTGAATTCATTTTCAATGTAGCTGGTGTAAATCTTAAAGTCTTGGGTAAATGCCGGATCTTCAACAATGGCGCGGTGGAACGGTAGGGCGGTAGGAAGTCCTTCGATGACAAATTCAGAAAGTGCTCGTCGTGCTCGCTCAATTGCTTGTGCTCTCGTCGCACCCGTTACAACAAGTTTTGCTAATAACGAATCAAAGTTTCCGCCAATTTCATCTCCACCTTGAAACCCTGCATCGACGCGCACGCCCGGTCCAGACGGTGCTGACCATGAGGAGATTCGACCAGGTGCTGGCAAAAATGAGCGTCCCGGATCTTCGCCGTTGATTCTAAATTCGATGCTATGTCCACGAATGATGGGATCTTCAAATCCGAGCTGCTCACCCGCTGCAATTCTAAATTGCTCACGTACAAGATCAATTCCGGTAACTTCTTCAGAGACTGGATGTTCTACTTGTAGGCGCGTATTTACCTCAAGAAATGAAATCGTGCCATCTTGTCCAATCAGAAATTCGCATGTGCCAGCCCCGACGTAGCCAGCCTCTTTCATAATCGCCTTACTTGATCGGTAGAGCTCATCTACTTGGGCCTGCGTAAGGAAAGGCGCCGGGGCTTCTTCCACGAGTTTTTGATGGCGACGTTGTAAAGAGCAATCGCGCGTACTAATCACAACGGCATTCGAATGTTGATCAACCAGGACTTGGGTCTCAACATGGCGAGGTTTATCAAGGTAGCGCTCCACAAAACACTCACCGCGACCAAAACCCGCAATAGCCTCACGTGTAGCGGAAGCAAATAGTTCAGGAATCTCTTCGATAGAGTGTGCGACCTTGAGCCCGCGTCCACCACCACCGAATGCGGCTTTGATTGCAACCGGAAGTCCGTGTTCTTTGGCGAAGGCAATAACATCTTCATGGTGAGAAACTGGATCTGTTGTACCTGCAACTAATGGCGCACCGACCTTGGCAGCAATTCGTCTGGCTGACACTTTGTCACCTAAGGCGCTAATTGCAGCTGGAGGAGGTCCGATCCAGATAAGCCCTGCATCAATTACTGCCTGAGCGAAGTGAGCATTCTCTGAAAGAAATCCATAACCAGGATGAACAGCATCGGCGCCAGATTTCTTAGCAAGAGCGATGATTTTTTCTATATTGAGATATGTATCTTTTGCACTTACCCCATTAAGTGAAAAAGCATAATCTGCAGCCTTCGCATGGAGAGCACTTCGATCTTCTTCAGAGTAAATAGCAACGCTCTCTATGCCATGATCTTTACATGCCCGAATGACGCGAACTGCAATCTCACCTCGATTGGCAATCAATACACGTTTCATGACATCTCCTTTACCTGAGGCCACGTATACCCCAGTTGTTTCATCGCACTTCTTAGAAATGGCATTGAGATACCAACGACATTTGTGTAATCGCCTTCAATGCTAGGGATAAAGGGAGAGCCGAAACCATCAAGAGTAAAGCCACCAGCAACATGAAGCGGTTCTTCCGAATCAATATAGTCCTGGATCTCTTCATCGGTCATCGTCGAAAATGTCACCTTGGTAGTCACACGATCTGCAATCTCAATACCTTTCTCTGTATCGATAATGCAATGACCTGTGTGCAGCAGACCACTTCGACCGCTGATTGCTCTGGCCCGTTCAAGAGCGACTGCGGGAGTTCCTGGTTTTCCAAAAGAGATTCCATCAACATCAAATGTTGAATCGCAGCCGATGATAATCGCTGGATAATCAATTAACTCTCTTACTGTGTGGGCTTTAGATATTGCTAAAGCAATTACCATATCTTCGGGACTCATCGCGTTGAAGAAATCAGTCTCCTCATCAACGTTACTCACAATGATTGTGGGAGAGAGGCCAGCATCAACGAGCAAGCGCTTACGTGAAGTCGATTGCGAAGCAAGAACTATTCTTGGCATCTAATCAAATTTCCTTGCGCCGAATGTAATTTGATGAGGAAGTGGCTGACGTAGCTGCGGTAGCCCAAAGACACTTCGTTTCACAACAGGCTTGAGAACTGCAGGCTTTTGAGCAGCAAGCGCTAACTTCAAAGCTTCTAGCTCTTCAGGTGTGGGGTTTCCAGAAGTAATCGAAAATTTCATTACAGCGGAATATTTCCATGTTTGCGGGCAGGAAGAATGTCACGTTTTGTCTTCAGAGTACGGAAAGCCTTGGTGATATATGCGCGCGAATCTTCTGGCTCGATCACTGAATCGATCGTGCCTCGCTCGGCAGCTGCATACGGATTTGAAAGAGTTTCGGTGTACTCAGTAATCAATTCTTTTCTGAGACTTTCTGGATCATCAGATTTTGCAAGTTCACCACGATAGAGAACATTGACGGCGCCCTGTGCACCCATCACAGCAATTTCAGCGGTAGGCCACGCAAAATTGATATCACTGCCTAAGTACTTGGATCCCATCACGATAAAAGCGCCACCGTAGGCTTTGCGAGTAATCAAAGTGACAAGAGGCACCGAGGCTTCTGCGTAGGCGTAGAGCAATTTTGCACCACGTCGAATAATGCCGTTCCACTCTTGTTCTGTACCTGGGAGAAAACCTGGAACATCCACCAAGGTAAGGATTGGAATATTGAAAGCATCACAGAAGCGAAGGAATCGTGCCGCCTTCTCGCTTGAATTAATATCTAACGTTCCAGCTAAGGCGGAAGGCTGGTTTGCGATTATTCCGATCGATTGACCTTCGATTCGTGCAAAGCCCACGACAATATTTGGTGCATAGAGAGAGTGAACTTCTAGAAATTCTCCTTCGTCGACCAACGTTTCGATCAGTGATTTCATATCGTACGGTTGGTTAGGTGAGTCAGGAATAAGCGTATTAAGTGCGAGATCACCAGCGCTCTTAGTCAATGTCTGAGTTGGTGGAAGTACCGGAGAACCATCCATGTTATTTGATGGCAAGTACGAGAGAAGTGCCTTTACATAATCAATGGCATCGGCTTCAGATTCAGCCATGTAGTGAGCGTTACCAGATTTTGTATTGTGGGTAAGTGCGCCACCAAGTTCCTCCATA
>Ga0315903_10002106_pt1 | contig 29871 bp, 17 predicted proteins | sample LakEriMetagenome_7_FD_203524 | JGI IMG/M metagenome (GOLD analysis project Ga0315903, IMG submission 203524) | Freshwater fungal communities from buoy surface, Lake Erie, Ohio, United States - Buoy 2 MA119 | ecosystem: Environmental > Aquatic > Freshwater > Lake | place: USA: Lake Erie, Ohio... | reverse complement strand
TCCGACTCGGCGAGCGAGAAGATCACGCGTCCCTCGAGGTCGATCAGCAGCAGGTCGGCATAGTCGAACGCCTTGGCCACGTAGAGAAAGTAGTCACGGAGGCCGGCCCCGGCCTGGTGAAGATCGCCACCCGCGGCGGCGACCTTCGTGAGGTCGCTGACGGCGGCGGTGAACGTGGGGCCGCGGGCGAAGGCGGCGCAGTCGCGGACCCGCTCTGCGGCATAGGCTTCGAGCTCGTTGGCCTTGCCCGCGGCGATCTGCACGAGGTTGTCGCGGACGGCCTTCTGGAGCGCCGAGGCCGCGATCCGCGCCGTGATCGCGGTGAGGATCGCGCATGGGATGAGGGCGATCACCAAAAACCAGAACAGCAGCCGCCCAGCGATCGACCGCCGCAGAACGCTTCCGCCTTCGTTCGTCGTCATGGAGTCGCCCCCCGCGCCGCTGCGCCGACCGGCTTGCCCCACTGGCCACCCCACGACCGTTGCAGGTCACTCACGAACGCCTCCCACTCCGGTCGGGAACGGGAGATCGGGAAGGGCACCGGACGGACGGCCGTGCGGCTCTGCCAGCGGATGTCGAACTGGCCGTCGCTGCGAATCTGGCCGATGAACACGGGCCGCCAGGTGTGCTGCGTGTCGGGATCGACGGCGATGATCCCTTCGGGGGCATTCAGGCTCTGATGCCGCATGGCATTGCGGACGGGGCGGACGTCGGGCGTCTCCGCCTCGCGGACGGCCTGCGCCCAAAGCATCACGCTGTTGTAGGCGGCCACGATGACGTCGGAGGTCGTGCGATCCGCGCCGTAGCGGGCCTTGAAGGCCCGCACGAACGCCAGATTTTCGGGTCGGTCGATGCTTTGGAAGTAGTTCCAGGCGGCGTAGTTGCCGGCCATGTCGGCGGCCTGCTGCCGCAGTTCGTGCTCGCCCACCGCGAACGTCACGATCGGCGTCGTCTCGGGCGCCATGCCGGCGGCACGCACCGCCCTGGCGAATGGCAGGGCCGAATCTCCCACCACCGTGCTGAGGATCACATCGGGCTTCGTGGCCGCGATTCGCGACACCAGTTCGTCTACGTCGGTGCTGCCGAAGTCGAGGTACGCCTCGCCGACGAGTTCCGCGTCGAGTCCCTTGAGCTGGTCGGCGATGATGGCATTGACGCAGTGCGGCCAGATGTAGTCGGAACCCGCCAGGAAGAACCGTCGCGCCCGAAGCGTGTCGTGACACCACTGGACCGCCGGGGTGATCTGCTGGTTGGGTGCGGCCCCCGTGTAGACGATGTTCGGTGACTGCTCCAGTCCCTCGTAGGCCATCGGGTAGACGAGGAGATGATCGTGGGCCTCGACGACCGGCAGCACGTTCTTCCGGGAGGCGCTGGTCCAACAGCCGAAGATCACGTGCACGTGCTGCTCGCGGATCAGTTCCTCGGCCCGCAGGGCGAACGTCGGCCAGTTCGATTCCCCGTCGGCGATCACCGCCTTGACCGGCCGCCCCAGCAGGCCTCCGCGGCGGTTGATCTCCTCGATGGCCAGCAGTTCCGCGTCGATCATCGACCGCTCGCTGACCGCCATCGCCCCGGTCTGCGAATGAAGCAGGCCGACGAGGATCGGCCGCCGGTTGACGAGGAAACGGTCCAGCAACAGCCAGGCCAGCGCAACAGCGGCCAGGCACGCGATGATGGCGAGCCAGCGGACGAGGTGGCGGGACGCTGTGGTGGACGGCATGATGCGCTGTGGCGAAAGGGAGGACCGCGGATGGCCCGCGGACCTCCTGCAATCTTTGTCCATCTTTCCCGACCGGGCGACACGCGGGCCAGAAAACCGTGTTTGTCCCGAGTTTCAGCCTCGTTTTCGCGACGCGTCCCGACGGTGCAACCCTCAGAACCCGCCCAGGTTGACGTTTCGACGGTGGAGTTGCTGGCCCGTCCATCACCAATGGGGTATAGAAACAGTGTTGCAAGGCGCGGTGGTCGCCCTGCCGATCGCCACGCCCCCTTCGCCCCTGGTTCGACGATGTCGGACATCCCCATGGAGACGGTCGCCAGCACGTCGCCAGGGAACGACGCCATCCAGCGGATCGTCGGGGTATCTCCGTGGGCCGAGCAGGTTCGACGGTCGATCGAACTGGTGGCGGTGCACCAGTCGAGCGTGCTGATCCTCGGCCCCAGCGGGACGGGCAAGGAGTTGATCGCGCGGGCCATTCACGCCTGCAGCATGCGGTCGAAAAAGGCCTTCATTCCTGTCGACTGCGCGGTGACGACGGGCACGCTGTTTGCCAGCCACATGTTCGGGCACGTGAAGGGGTCGTTCACCGGCGCCACGTCGTCGACCCTGGGCTGCTTTCGTGCGGCCGACTCGGGCACCATCTTCCTCGACGAAATCGGGGAGATGGAACTCGAACTGCAGGCGAAACTGCTACGGGTTCTGCAGCAGCGGGTGGTCGTGCCCGTGGGCAGCCACGCCGAACTCCCGGTCGATGTGCGGGTGCTGGCGGCCACCAACCGCGACCTTGCGTCCGAGGTGCAGGCCGGCCGCTTTCGCGAGGATCTCTTCTACCGTCTGAACGTGGTCGCCATTCGCACGATCCCGCTCCGCGAGCGGATCGAGGATGTGCCGGTGCTCGCCACCCGTTACCTGGCCGAACTCTCCGCGCGGCATGGCATGCCGATGTGCGCCCTGTCGCCGGAATCCACCAGAATCCTTCAGCAGTATTCGTGGCCAGGCAACGTTCGCGAACTCGAGAATGTGCTCGAGCGAGCTGTGATGTTTTCCTCGGGCGACCATATCGACCCCGACGCCCTGTCGGGCCTGATGGTGGGCGGCGCCCCGGGCGAACCGCCCACGCAGGGCAGCACAGCCCAAATGGCGATGGCCGCCACCCGCGGGATCGTCTCGGCGACGCCGCTCCCCGGCGTCTACCGGGTAGAGCCGAAAGTCCCCGTGGATCCCGCCGCTGCACCAGCCCCGCCGGCTGGCGTTGCCGACGCTTCGGCGACCGATTCCTGGCCGACGCTTGCGGACGTGGAGCGCATGCACCTGGAAAAGACGCTTGCCGCTACCATGCAAAACAAGTCGCTCGCTGCCAAGTTGCTGGGCATCGACCGGTCGGTGCTGCGACGCAAACTGGAGCGGTATGGCCTCGACGAAGCCGAAGGCCCTGCGGATTCGGCAGAGTGATGGTCAGCCGGCGCGGGCCCGGATGATGGCGGCCTCTTCATCGGGCACGCGCAGTCGCAGGGTCGTGGACGGGGGCACCCGACGCTCCTGGGCGAAGCCCCGGCTGCCGCCCGCGAGAAACTGCCGCAGGTGCCGCACCGGGCCGCTGGCGAACTCCTGATCGAGCACGTCGAGCACTTCCTTCCACGGCAGTCCGCGGCGATACACCACCCGGTAGGCCGCCTTCAACTCGGCGATATCCTCGGCCGCGTGCCCGCTCCGCCGCAGGCCGACGACGTTGAGTCCGACGATGCAGCCGGTCTGGCCATCGACGAGCATGTACGGAGGCACATCCTGCACGATGCGGGCGTGGCCGCCGACCATCGCCAGTCTTCCGACCCTGCAGAACTGATGCACGGCGACGGCGCCCGACACGAACGCCCGGTCCTCGATCGTCACGTGGCCGCCCAGCAGGGCGCTGTTGGCGAAGATGGAGTTGCTGCCAACGACGACATCGTGGCCGAAGTGGGTGCCGGCCATGACATAGTTGTGATCGCCGACGAGCGTGTACGTTCCGGGCTTCAGGGCCCGGTGGACGGTCACGTGCTCCCGAAAGACGTTGTGATCGCCGATCCGCACGCGGCCGATCTGCTGCGGCCTCGCGACATGCTGCGGCGCGCCGCCGATCACCGCGTGCTCGAGGAACTCGTTGTGACAGCCGGCGCTGACACCGGCCTTGATCACGGCCCCGCTGGCGACCGTGCAGAAGTCGCCGAGCTCGACGTCGTCTTCGAGGGTGGCGAACGCCCCGATCTTCACGCCGACCCCAAGTCGTGCATCCGGGCTCACGACGGCCATCGGGTGGATGCTCACGGGGCCCCTTTCAATGCAGCATGGCGTGGGAAACCGTGGGTTTATCGGCTCGACGGGCGGCTGGATTCAATGCCAGTTTCACCGCGGGCGGACACCCTCCCCGGCTCTCCCTGTCGTCCGGAGCCGGTTCGCCCACCCAGACTCCCCAGGCTCCGCCATGACCCTATACTCGCGGGGCTGGTCGGCATCATTGCCGGCCGACTGCCCTACCGCCCCGAGGTGCCTGCCATGGATTCCCGCGACGAACGATACGCTGCCGCCGAGCGATGCAAGGACGCGGGCGACCTCGCCGGCGCGGTGGCCATGCTCGAGGCGGTGGTGGCGGACGACCCGAGTTTCGCCCTCGCCCATTCCGCCCTGGCCGCGTGGTGCACCAGGCTTGAGCGGCATCAGGATGCGGTACGGCACGCGCGGCGGGTCGTGGAACTGGAGCCGAAGGACCCCTTCAGCTACACGGCACTCAGCGTCGCCTGCATGCGGGCGGGTCTGATTCCCGAGGCCGAAGACGCGCTTGCTCGATCAAGGATGCTTCAAGGATGACGTGACGGGATGACGTGATCGCCCCACGGGCATCGGCCCAGCGGTGGATTCGTCAGCGCCTCGGTGTATCAGCCCTGCGGTTCAACTGCCTCGGCCTGCTGGCCGAATGCCGCCTCGAGCTTGGCAAGCCGATCGCGATCCTCCGGTGACAATCGCGATGAGGTCAGTCCACGGCGGCGGCCCGCGTCGAGCGACGCCTTCGCTGCCGACTTGTCGCCGGCTTCGAACTGCGCCCAGGCCAGATGGAGGAACTTCACGTCAGTCGGCTGCAGGACCGCCTCGGAGAAGTCGGCCACCGCCTCCTGACTCTCGCCGGCCGCCATGTGGATCATGCCGCGGGTGTCGAGCAGGTCTGGAAGCGGGCCGAGTTCGTCGATGGCCGCGTCGATCAGCTTTCGCGCCTCGGCGGTCGATCCTGGCTTGGCGAGGTGGAACGCGAGATTATTCGAAATGATCGCCTTCTGTGTCGTGTCCATGTCGGTCTTGTTGAGCAGCTTTCGGTAGATCGTTTCCGCATCCTCGAGCTTCGCGTCGAGGGAGAGGAGTTCCGCCTCCAGCAACTCGATCACGACGGAGCCGGGGTCAACCCGCTTTGCCTTGGCGAACCAGGGCTCGATCCTGGTGGTCCACGCCTTGGGGTCGTCCTGAACGCGGGCCACCTGCACGGCGGTGGCGAGCACGCGTTCCAGGGAAAGTTCGCTCCAACGGGCCTCGAGGATGTCGAGCGCCTCCTCGGCCCGCTTCTGCCGGCCCAGGAACTCGGCGCGGGCCACGGCGCCCTCGGGGGAGAGTTCGGCGTACTGCGTGAACACCTTGTCCGCGGCCTTGGGAAAGCCGAGCTGCTCCATGAGCTTCGCCACGGCGTTGAGCTGGCCCGGCTCGCTGCCCGACACCACGCCTCCAGGCATGAGCTTGCGGGCCGCTTCAGCGGCAAGTTTCCGGTCGTTCTCGGCGATGGCGAGCTTGGCCTCGAGGGCGATCGTGATGGCCGACTCCGGAGTCGACTTCTGCAGCCGTGAGAGCCACTGCCGGCTGGCGACGATCTCCCCGTGGTCGATCATCTTCTCGATCAGCATGGCCACGTAGGCGGGGGGCACGTTGGGGGCGGCCGTGACCGCGATCAGCTCGTTGCGGCATTCATCCCAGCGGCCGACTTTTTCCTGGAGCTGGGCGAGCATGATCCGCTGTCCCATGACGAGTGGCTGCCGGCGGGCAAGATCTTCCAGGATCGTGATCGCCCGCTTCCAGCTGGCCGGCTCGGGGCGGTTCGTGAGGAGCTTCACCTGGAGCAGGGCGTCGTCGAGGGCCACTTCTCCCTTGTCGTCCACGTTGAGCTTGAGCAGGTCCATGGCCCGCTGCATCTCTCGGAAACTCCCACGCTCGGCGATCAGTTCGGCGCTCAGTCGTCGCGCCCACGCCTTCGTCGCGTTGGCCACCTTGGAGTCGTCCTTGGAGTCGAGGATGACCTGCAGCGATTGCTGCGCCGGCACGAGTCGGCCGCAGCGGACCAGAAACGAGGCGAGCGCGCGATGCGTCTCCAGGTTGTCCGGCGCGACCTTCACCGCCTCGCGGAAGGAAGCCTCGCTCTCTTCGAGCCGCCCGAGCATTTCGAGCCCCTGACCGAGGGCGAGTTGCTTCTGCGGCGGTTCCATCATTTCGGTCGCCCGCTCCAGCGTCCGCTCCGCCGCCTGCTTCTTGCCCGTGGCGGATTGATGCGCGAACAAGGCCAGTTGCACGTCGGACCGTTCGGGGGCGGCCTGCGTAGCCTGCAGGAGCACCTCGCCTGCCCGCTCCTTCTTGCCGGATCGGTCGAGCAGCTGGCCGAGCCAGAGGAGGTCGTCGGCATTGGTGGAATCCTTCGCCACGCTTCGTTCCGCCATGGCGATCGCCTCGTCGACCTTGCCGGCCTGGAGTTCCCTCTCGGCGCTGAGTCGGTCGGAACCGACCTCTCCTTCGGCGCCCAGATTGGCCAGCATCGCCTGCGCCTCCTCCAGACGGTTCACCGTGTAGAGAAGGGCCACCAGTCGGCGGATCACCGCGGGGTTCGACGGCCCGAGGGCCACGGCCTTCTTGAGTCGATCGATGGCACCGAGGGTGTTGCCGCGGAGCGACTCGATTTCTGCGAACAGGGTCTGGATCTGGCCCCACCCAGGGCGGTCGTTCTCCGCCTCGATCAGCATGTTGCGGGCCTCGTCGACCAGCCGCTGCTCTTCGGGCGTCAGGGTGGCGTCGGCGTCGCCCGACTTCTGCCGCTTCTTCAGCGATTCCCGCACTTCGAAGATCTTCACGCTGGCTTCAGCGACGCGGGCCCGCGCCGAGGTGCCGCCTGCCGCCTCGGCGACGTCGGCCGCCGCTTCCTTCGCGCGTTCGATGTCGTTTTGATTGATGACGAGTTCGAGCACCGCCTCGCGGGCCCGGATGTTGTCCGGCTGCCGCTTGGCGATGTCCCGCCACAGCCGCTCGGCCGGCGCCAGGTCGCCGCGCGAGAGATAGATGGCGGCGATCGTCGAGAGCACGTTCGCGACCTCGTCGCTGGCCTGGAGGCTCTCCGCCTGCTTCTCGATCGCCGCGAGTTCCTGGGCGAGGATTTCAGGATCGCGGCCGGCCGACACCTGCGCGCGGACGGTGAGCAGGGCCGCGGATGCTGCGGCGTCTGCGGGCACGCGTTCGAGCACGGCTGCGGCCTCTTCACTGCCCCCGGTACGGAGCACGAGCATCGTGAGGGCGGCCCAGACCTGCGGACCGCCGTCGTCGCGACTCGCCTGCTCGAGGATCTCCCGCGCCGAATCGATCTCTCCCTTGCGGACGAGCACGTCTGCCCGCAGCAGGGCCAGTTGGGTCGGTGTCATCGCGGCCGACTGCTCGAGAGAATCGATCAACTGATCGACGCTGCTCCAGTCCCGCTGCGCCGCCGGCTGCTTGGCCTGCTGCTGCATGCGGAGTTGGAGGAGCGGATACCAGACCTGCGGAACCGAGGCGAGACGCTCGGCGGGGAGGGCTGACGCGATCGCCTCGAACTCGGCAAGGGCCTCATCAGGCTTGCCGGCCGCTGCCAGCGCTGCGGCGGTACCGGCCCGAGCGGCCAGCGAGCTGGGGTCCTCGCTGAGCACGCGACGGTTGACGTCCAACTGAGCATCGTACTCGTCGAGATTGGCGTGGCACTGGCCGAGGTAGAGATCGACCTGCCGCACCAGGTCGGGCGCCCCGACGACCATCGGCCGGACCAACTCGAGCTTCGCTTTGGCGTCGGCCCACTTCCGCTGAGCCACCAGCAGCCGGCCTTCGAGCAGGCCCACGGCCGGGCTCGAGGAGCCGTAGAGTTCCTTGATGCGGGCGATCGACTGGGCGACCTCCTCGAGCTTGTTCTGCTGGAGCAGGGTGTCGGAGAGCATCAGCAGCAGCGAAGCCTTGGTCGGGAGTTGTTCGATCCCGTCGAGGAGCACCTGCTCCGCGGTGGCGAGGTCGCCACGCTGCAGCGCCACGGCCGCGAGGCCGCGATAGGCCCGTTCGTCTCGCGGCGACAGCTCCCTGCCCCTCTCGGCGAGGGCCGCAGCGGCCTCGAAATCCTTACGGGCTAGGGCGAGTTCGAACCCCGCGAACACGCTGTTGACGTTGTCGGGGTCGAGCTGGATCGCCTGATTGATGTCGGCCTCCGCGGCGTCGAGGTTGCCGTGCTGGCGGTGCCAGCTGCTGCGGGCCAGCCACGCCTGCACGTCCTTGGCCTGATCCTCGACCAGTCGATCGAGCACCTTGCTCGCCGCGTCCTTGTCGTTGAGCCGATCCTCGAGAATCGCGCCCAGCATCAGATACGCTTCCGTCGCCGCCGTCGTCGCACCCTCGGCGGAGAACGTCCGCGTTTCCATGTCAAAGCCGACCATCTCCGCGACGAGCTTCGCGGCCTCCTCGAAGTCGCTCGTCCCCAGCAGCGACCGGGCGGTGAGGATGGCGATGAGATCGGCGTCGAGCGGCTTGCGACCTTCCTCGTCGGTGGAGGCAGGCGCGTCCTTCAGTTCGCCGGACTTGAGCCGTTCCCTGAGGACTTCAAGGTGTTCGCGGGCATCGGTTGAACGCCCGATTCGCAGTTGGAACTCGGCGAGCCGTCGGCGGAGGTCGTCGTTGTCGGGATTCCGCCGAACCGCCGTCTCGAGCGTGTTGTAGGCGCGAGCGAGGTCGTTGCGGGTGGCGTCGGGTGCGTCGGCTCGGGCGAGAATCAGCTTCGCATACTCGGCGAACGCCGCATCGTCTTCCGGCCGGAGGCCGATGTAGCGGGCGTAGAGCGTGATCGCCTCGGCCGGCTTTCCCTCGTCGAGTCGTTGCTTCGCCAGAGTGGCCAGGTTGCCGGAGTTGCGCAGAACCTGGAACCGCCTCAGGAAAAAGAGGCCGGCGGTGCCCGCCACCAGGGCGGTGATGAGAATGAGCAGAAACTTGAGGTTGATCCGTTTCACGGGAGCGGGACTCAAAAAGGCGGCAAAAGCCGGCGGTGCCGGGCTGGGATGGAAGAAGCACAGAGTCTAACAGCCGCCAGGGGGCGGATTCCACGAACCGCACCTTCTGGCGGAGAGCGGGCCCCCGAATCGGTGCGGCCCGGAAATCACCAAAGATTCAGGTCCGGTTGTGCCGATAGCAACGACGGTGCTGATCGTACCGGCTGGGAAGACCCTGCGGCCGATCGGGCTCCCGGGCCGTGAGCAGGCCCGTTTCACAGCCTCAAGGACCGTTCCGATGACCACCTTTATCCCGCCGGCAAGCAGGCCCCTTCCGTCCGTGGTGGTTCGCAAGGCCGTGCAGGCTCTTCCCCTGCTCGCCCTTCTGGCCGTGACGGCGCAGGCGGCATCGCCGACGCTGACGGCCAGCCAACGGCGGGCCGCGGCTGCTCAGCAAACTCAAGCGGCACGCACGATCGTGGACCACTCCGTCCAGCCAGCCGGAGGAGCCTGTCGTCAGTGCGGTCCTGCCGGGTGCAAGCATGGCCATCATCGCGACTGCCGCGACGGTGCGTGTGTGCCCTACTGCCCGGTGCGGCCGAGCACGTTTGGCTTCTACGGAACCCAGTGGCGTCGCTGGCCGGGAGCTGGCGTCGTGCCGGTGTCGAACGAGCAGGCGGCAACGCCAGTGAAGCCGCCGAAGTCGTCGGTGCCTGGCCCTGACGAGGAGTCGCTGGGGCCCAAGGCATCGGAGTTGCCAGAGCCCGATTACCCCGCGGGCAACTCAGCGGCGGAAGAGCCGCGGGCTGCCCTGCCGCCCGAGCCGGAGACTCCGGAGCCGACGGCACCTGCGACGGACGCCACCGACCCTGCCGCCGCACGCGTGGAGCCCACCGCTCCGGCTCCGGTGCCCGAAGCCGATGCCAAGCCCGTTCAGCCCGAAGCGGCTCCGGCGAAGCCCCGGCCTCAGGACGAAAATCTGTTCGACGAATCGGCAGCCAAGAAGGTTCGCCGCAAGATCCCGGTGACGGCCGGCCAGTTCCCCACGCAGCGGCCGACCGGTCAGCGTCCGGCAGCGAGCCGTGTTCAGCCCGCAGCTCACCAGGAAGCCGACCCCCGCGATGCATCCACGGCCGTTCGCCGTCCGGCGTTGAAGCCCGTGCCGCGAGTCGCCTTCGATCCGCGGCAGGAAGCGGAGCGAACGCGGCCGCAGGCCCGCTGAGCGGCTGCGGGCATGGGTTGAGTGCGAGAGGCGGGAGTCGAACCCGCACGCCTTGCGGCACTGGAACCTAAATCCAGCGCGTCTGCCAGTTTCGCCACTCTCGCATGGGTGCCATCCGCGGTCAGTCTATCCGCCGGGGATTCACCGCCGCGGAACGGCGATCTCGTCGGGGGTTTGGGCCGCCGAATCGAGCAGCCTGTCGAGGTTGCCGCGGCCCCCGTTGCCCCGCGATGGCCAGGCCGCGAGCAGCATGTCTTGAAGGGCCTCCTGGCCATGCTCCACGCGCCGCATGGCGAAGCGGAGTTGCAGGGATAGGACCTGGTCCTGCGGGCCGTGCCGGGCGTTCCAGTCGCGTGCGAGGGCGGCTGCGGCCGGGCCGGCGAACACGCGGCAATCCTCCCGAGGCAGGACCCAGAACAGTTTGTGCCATCGATGCGTGCCCAACGCCGTGAAGCCACCGTCCGGACGTTCAGGCTGCAGGAGTTTGCCCTGCCGCAACAGATCGACGACCCGGCCATCCGCCAGTGTCGCGGCGCCGTAGGCCCACTGCTCCTGCCGTGGGATCGTGCCAAACATCGGCCAGTGCTGCTCCAGGCCGGCCGCGAGGATCGCCTGTCGCATCGCGGCTGCAAGGGGTGAGGTGCCCAGGGAGCCCAGCCCATCGAGAAAACTGACGAGGGCGAGCCCGAGCGCGACGCTGCAGGCGAGCGACGCCATGCGGCCCAGGGGCGGTGCCGAGGGGTGCTCGCGGGGACCGGTCATGGCGTTCCAGGCCCCGGTGGGCAGCATGGGAAGCCACGCGACGATGCCGACGGGAGCGAAGAGACCCACCCACATGGTCGCCCACACGGCGAGGTGGAAGAGGATGAAGGCCGTTGCCACCGTCGCTCTCGCTGTGGCCGTCGGCACGAGCACAAGGACGAGTGGTCCAAGCAGTTCGCTCGACAGGATCAGCCAGGTGATGGCACGCGACAGCCAGTCGACTCGTGACAGGAGCATGCCGAGCGAGTTGCCGTGATCGTGGACCGACAGGGCGTAGGACACCGCTTCCCCCGAGAACCACGTCGGGTTGCACTTCGCGAGGCCAGCCCCGAGATACACGGCTGCCACCTGCAGCACCAACGCGGCCGACGCCACCGAAAGCACCGCCACGGCAGGGTGGGATCGGCGCCGGGGGGAGAGCGACCATGCGGCGTTCAGAGGCAGGAACATCGACCAGAAGAGCAGGCACATCAGCAGCGAGTCTCCGGCGTTGTTGGCCGGCTCGGTTCGTCGCACGACGCTCACCGTCACGAGCCACGCCGCGACGGACGCCTCGCGGCTGCGAAAACCGGTGGCGAGCCACGCCCCGGCGAGGCCCTCCGCAGCGAGGACGGCGGCCCCCCACCACGTGGCATCGGATAGTAGGGCGAGCGACCACTTTGCCGGCGTTCCCTGGAAGCTGCGGAGCACGTCCGGCGGAAAGACCCCGTCGGCGGCAAACATCAGGTGAAACGTCCGGAACCGCAGCAGGCAGTCGGCGACCAGAATCAATCCCAGCCCGATCCGGAAGGCGGCGAGTCCGCGGGCGTCGAGCGTGAACGCTGCCCGCCACCACGCGCGGGCGAGGTCGCCGGCTCGATGGAGCAGCGGTGGTCGATCCATGGGCGAGGGGGCCGCACGCGGTTGCGAGGCTTTCTTGAACGATTCCGCCCCCGAAACTACAACAAGCCCGCCGTTCCGGACGATCCCAATCCCCGTCCGGCGGCCCCGCGCCGAGATCGTTTCGTGCCGGGCCCGCCCGAATGAAGCCTGCCCGACTGAGGAGATCGAGATGCACGTTCCCGTGGTGGTGCTTGGCGGAGGTCCCGGCGGCTACGCCGCTGCATTCTTGGCCGCCGACCTGGGCATGCAGGTGGCCATGATCGAGCGGGACGAGCGGCTCGGGGGCACCTGCCTGCTCCGTGGCTGCATTCCCTCGAAGGCCCTCCTGCACGTCGGCCGGGTCCTCTCCGAGGCCCGCGAGATGGAGGAGTGGGGCATCCACTTCACGAAGCCGTCGCTCGACGTGGCCGCGCTGCGGGCTCGCAAGGACAAGGTGATCTCAGCGTTGACGGGCGGACTGTCGCAGCTGGCGAAGCGGCGGAACGTGACGATCGTCCATGGCGCCGCCCGGTTCGTGAACTCGACGACGCTCGAGGTCGCTCCGGCGGTCCCCGGCGGCGCGAGCCAGCGGATCACGTTTGACCACTGCATCCTCGCCAGCGGGTCGCGGCCGTCACGGATTCCGGCGTTCGACATCGGCAGTCCGCGGGTGATGGATTCGACGGGCGCCCTGGAACTGGCCGACGTGCCCGCGTCGCTCCTCGTGGTCGGCGGGGGGTACATCGGCCTCGAGATGGGAACGGTCTACGCGGAGCTCGGATCGAAGGTCTCGGTCGTCGAACTCACCGACATGCTCCTGCCCGGGGCCGATCGCGACCTCGTCAAGCCGCTGCAGAAACGGCTCGAGGGGCTCTTCGAGGCGATCATGCTCCGCACGAAGGTGGTCAAGCTCGAAGACATCGGCACGGCCGTTCGGGTCTCGTTCGAGGGGCCTGACGGGCCGATGACGAAGGAGTTTTCACGGGTGCTCGTCGCCGTCGGGCGGAGACCCAACTCCGACGGGCTCGGCCTCGAGAACACGAAGGTCGTGGTCAATCCGAAAGGCTTCGTTGACGTGGACGGCCAGCAGCGAACCGCCGACCCGCACATCCTCGCGATCGGCGACGTGTGCGGAGAACCGATGCTGGCGCACCGCGCCAGCCACCAGGGCAAGGTGGCGGTCGAGGCGCTCCATGGCGAACCGGCGTTGTTCGCACCGCGGGCGATCCCCGCCGTCGTGTTCACCGATCCCGAGATCGCCTGGGCGGGGTTGACGGAGAACGAGGTTGCCGCGACCGGCCGAGTCGTCGAGGTCAGCAAGTATCCCTGGGCTGCCAGCGGACGAGCCCACGCGCTGGGTCGCACCGACGGCCTGACCAAAATGCTCGTCGATCCGGAGACCGACACCGTCCTGGGGGTCGGGATCGTCGGCCCGGGGGCGGGCGAACTGATCGCCGAAGGGGTGCTCGCGATCGAAATGGGCTGTTCGGCCCGCGACCTGATGGAGGCGATCCACCCCCATCCGACGCTGGGCGAGACGATGGCCTTCAGCGCCGAGAACTATTTCGGGCTGGCTACCGAAATCTACAGGCCCCGGGCCGAGTAGCCGCGGCCCCCGAGCGGTTTTTGCGGCGGGGATGGACGTGGTTCCGGGGGCAGGGCAATCGCCCTAGACGCCCCCACTACGACCCGAATAATCTGAAAAGTCCCCCGCAAATTCCCGGAGCCGCGCATGGCCAACTCCAGCGATCATTCCGCCACCGAGGCGGCCGACGACATTCTCGCCGGAGGCTCCCGGCTCCCGAGAGGTGCCCACGCCCCGATGTCGATCGGCCAGATGGGTGACAACGCGACCGGCCAGCCCGAGGTGGTCGACGGGGTGTCGGCGGTCGACGCCGACCCGACCGAGACCCGGGAGTGGCTCGATTCACTGCGGTACGTGATCAACAGCCGCGGGGGCGACCGGGCCGCCTACCTGCTGCAGGCGATCGAGCAGGAGGCCTATCGGCTCGGCGTGCCGATTCCGTTCTCGGCCACCACCCCCTACATCAACACGATCCCGGTCGAGAAGCAGCCGGCCTTCCCCGGCAACCGCGAGATCGAGCGGCGGATCAAGAGCATCATCCGCTGGAACGCGATGGCGATGGTGGTCCGCGCCAATCGCGAAGACAAGAGCATCGGCGGCCACATCTCCACTTTCGCCTCGTCGGCCACGCTCGTCGAGGTGGCAATGAACCATTTCATCCGCGGCCGCGGCGACAACTACTCCGGCGACCAGGTCTACTTCCAGGGCCACGCCTCTCCGGGCATCTATTCGCGGGCGTTTCTGGAGGGCCGCATCAACGAGAAGCAGCTGGAAAACTTCCGGCGCGAGCTCGCCGAGGGGGGCGGCCTGTCGAGTTATCCGCATCCCTGGCTGATGCCCGGGTTCTGGGAGTTCCCGACCGTGTCGATGGGCCTGGGGCCGCTGATGGCGATCTACCAGGCGCGATTCAACAAGTACCTGCAGGACCGCGGCATCAAGGACACGAGCGGGCAGCACGTCTGGTGCTTCATCGGCGATGGCGAGACCGACGAGCCCGAGACGCTCGGCGCGATCTCCTTGGCGGCCCGCGAGAAGCTCGACAACCTCGTGTTCGTGATCAACTGCAACCTCCAGCGGCTCGACGGCCCGGTGCGCGGCAACGGCAAGATCATCCAGGAGCTCGAGGGCTGCTTCCGCGGCGCGGGCTGGAACGTGATCAAGGTGATCTGGGGCGACGAATGGGATCCGCTCCTCGCGAAGGACGACAAGGGCCTGCTCGTCAAGCGGATGAACGAGGTGGTGGACGGCCAGTACCAGAAGTACATCGTCATGCCCGGCGGCTACATCCGGGAGCACTTCTTCGGGGCCGATCCGCAGCTGGCCGAGATGGTGACGAACCTCTCCGACGAAAAGCTCAAGAAGCTCCGCCGCGGCGGGCATGACCCGGAGAAGGTCTACGCGGCCTACGCCGCGGCCATGAAGTGCCACGGCAAGCCGACCGTGATCATCGCCAAGACGATCAAGGGCTACGGTCTCGGAGAGGTGGGCGAGGGCCGCAACGTCACGCACCAGCAGAAGAAGCTCAACGAGGAGGAACTGCGGGCCTTCCGCTCGCGGTTTGGCATCCCGATTTCCGACGACGAGGTGGCGAAGGCGCCGTTCTACCGTCCACCGGAGGATTCCGAGGAGATTCGCTACCTCCGCGAGCGGCGCGAGGCCCTCGGCGGCTACGTGCCGACCCGTCCGCTCGAGTCGCCGAAGCTCAAGACGCCTACCCTCGACGAGTATCGCTCGTTCATCGAGAAGAGTGCCGGCCGCGAGGTCTCGACGACCACCGGCGCGGTCACGCTGATGGCGTCGCTGCTCAAGGACAAGTCGGTCGGCAAGTACATCGTGCCGATCGTGCCCGATGAGTCGCGGACGTTCGGCATGGATCCGCTCTTCAAGCAGTGCGGGATCTACGCCCACACGGGCCAGCTCTACGAGCCGGTCGACTCCGACCAGCTCCTCTACTACCGCGAGGCCAAGGACGGCCAGATTCTCGAGGAGGGGATTACGGAAGCGGGCAGCATGTCGAGCTTCGTCGCCGCTGGCACGGCCTATGCCAGCCACGGGGTGCCGATGATCCCGATCTTCATCTACTACTCGATGTTCGGCTTCCAGCGGATCGGCGACCTGATCTGGGCCGCCTGCGACTGCCGCGCCAAGGGCTTCCTGCTCGGCGGCACGGCGGGCCGCACCACGCTCAATGGCGAAGGGCTCCAGCATCAGGACGGCCACAGCCACCTGTTCGCGATGGCCTACCCGACCGTGAAGGCCTACGACCCGGCCTTCGTCTACGAGACGACGGTGATCATGCTCGACGGCATGGACCGGATGTATGCCAAGGGTGAGGACTGGATCTATTACATCACGGTCTACAACGAGAACTACGAGATGCCCCACATGCCCGCCGGCTGTGAGGAGGGCATTCTCAAGGGCATGTACCGGCTCAAGGACGTGCCCGCCACGGGCAAGCCGGTCGCGGCGAAGCTTCCCCGCGTCAACCTGTTTGGGTCAGGCACGATCCTCCGCGAGGTCCTGCGGGCGGCCGACCTGCTGGCCGAGCACTGGGGCGTGGCGAGCACCGTCTGGAGCGTGACCAGCTGGAAGGAGCTCCGCCGCGAGGCCCAGGAGTGCCGCCGCTGGAGCATGCTCCACCCCGAGGCCCCTCCCAAGGTCAGCTACCTTGAGGCCACGCTCGCCGGCACCGACGGCGTGTACGTCGCCGCCAGCGACCACGTCCGGGCCGTTCCCGAGCAACTCGACCCGTGGATCCCAGGCGGCCTGTTCGTGCTCGGCACCGACGGCTTCGGCCGCAGCGAACTCCGCGCCCGGCTTCGTCGCCACTTCGAGGTCGATGCCGAGTGCATCGCGGTCGGCGCCCTGTCACGGCTGGCGGCCGCGGGCGCGGTCGGCACGCACGTCGTCGCCGAGGCGATCAAGCGGCTCGGCGTCGATCCCGCCAAGGTCGATCCGGCTTCGGCCTGATCCGCTGTCGTTCGTCTCGATTTCCTGTCGTTCACCATCCCCACCACTCCAACACCTTCCGCGGAACGAGCCATGGCCACCGAATTCAAGCTCCCCGATCTCGGCGAGAACATCGCCTCCGGCGACGTCGTCACGGTCTTCGTGTCCGAGGGCGACGTGGTGAAGCCGGGGCAGGCACTGCTCGAGGTCGAGACCGACAAGGCGGTCATCGAAGTGCCCTGTCCGCCGGGCGGACTGGTGGCGAAGGTGCTCGTCAAGAAGGGCGACACCGTAAAGGTGGGTCAACCGCTGGTGATGCTCGACGCCCCCGGCGCCGCACCCGCCAAGCCGGCGGCTCCCCCGCCCAAGGCCGTTGAGTCGGCAGCGCCGCCGGCTGCTGCGGCGAAGCCCGCTGCCGCCGTTTCTGCTCCCGTTGCGGCCGCTCCCATCGTGACCGCGGCGCCGCAAGCCGCGCCCAAGGCGGCTGCCGTCGCCGTCGAGGAGCCGCCAGCCGTCGCCGCGGTCGCCGCCGTCGAGCCAGCCGGTCCGGCCGTCCGTCGCCTCGCCCGCGAACTCGGCGTCGATCTTGCCCGTGTCAGGGGCACGGGTCCCGCGGGGCGGATCGTTCGCGAGGACGTGATCGCGGCCGTGCGTCACGCCAGCGCCGCGCCGGCCGGCCGGCCGCGGCCCGAATCGACCGCCACCGAGCGGGACGACTGGGGGCCGATCCGTCGCGAGCAGATGTCGCGGATGCGAAAGACGATCGCGGCCAACATGGTCCGTAGCGTGCAGACGATTCCGCACCTCACCAACTTCGACGACGCCGACGTCACCGAACTCGAGGTGCTGCGAAAGGCGAGTGCCGCTGAATATGCCAAGAACAACCTCAAGCTCACAGCCCTCTCGTTCGTGATCAAGGCGGTGAGCCTGTCGCTCCGACAGCATCCGGCGATCAACGCCACGATCGACATCGAGAAGGGCGAGATCATCTACCGGGATTATGTGAACGTCGGCCTCGCCGTTGACACGCCGAGGGGGCTCGTGGTGCCGGTGCTCCGCGACTGCGACCAGCTGTCGATTCCGCAGGTCGCCCAGGCGGTGGCCGACACTGCGGAAAAGGCGAAGAACGCCCAGTACGGGATCGAGGATCTTCGCGGCGGTACGTTCACGATCAGCAACCTCGGGGCCGTTGGCGGTGCGTATTCGACCCCCATCATCAACTGGCCCGAGGTGGCTATCCTGTTGCTGGGCCGCTCGCGGAAGATGCCGGTCGTCCACGACGACAAGATCGAGCCGCGGCTGATGATGCCGCTGTCGCTCTCATACGACCACCGGGTCATCGACGGCGCCATGGCCGCCCGGTTCCTCAACGAGATCATCGGTTACCTGGAGAGCCCGGGCCGGCTCCTGCTGGCCATGTGATCGCGCGTCAGAAAACCCTCCCACTTCCCGCCTTTACCGTGCCCGCCAAACTGCGGCGGGCCTCGATCCATCCGTGAGCACCATCGACAGTATCGACTCGGCCGGGACCGCCAGCCTCGCGTTTCTTGAAGAGCTCTTCGAACGCTATCAGGAAGATCCCGCGAGCGTCCCAGCCGACTGGCGGGTGTACTTCGAAGGGCTGCGAAACGGTCGGGCCGTGCCGACCAGCGGGCAGGCGGCCGCGCCGACGCTCGCGGCCCAGCCGGCGATTCGTCCCGCCGCGACGGCGTTTCCCCCCACATCGAAGCTCGTCACCCCCGACGGTATCGCGACGGCCCATGCGGTGGCGATCGCCAACGGCGACGTGAAGCTTGCCGCCGCCCCGGCCGGCGAGGCGATGCCGCTGCCCCTGCCGCCCGTGGCAACGGGCACCGCAGGCGAGGAGCGGGTGGCCTTCCTCCAGGATCGCGTCGATCAACTCGTCCGCGCGTACCGCGTTCGCGGGCACCTGATGGCCGAGATCGATCCGCTCGGCCGGCCACGGCCTGGGCTTCCCGAGCTCGATCCCAACTTCTACCACCTCACCGAGGAGGACATGGACCGGTCCTTCTCGACCGACACGATCGAGGGACCGCAGTCGATGTCGCTGCGGCAGATCATCAAGCGGCTTCGCAACACCTACTGCCGGTCGATCGGCGTGCAGTTCATGCACATGGACGACCTTCGGGTCCGGCAGTGGCTGCAGGTCCGGATGGAGGGCTGTGAGAACCGGATCCAGCTCGACCGCCGCCAGCAGCTGCGGATCTACCGGCAGATGACCAACGCGGCGGTGTTCGAGGAGTTCATCCAGAAGCGGTTCCTTGGGGCGAAGAGTTTCTCGCTGGAGGGCTCGGAGAGTCTGATTCCGCTGGTCGAGATGGCGATCGAGCGGGCCGCCGCGCAGGACATTCGCGACTGCGTGTTGGCGATGGCCCACCGCGGCCGGCTCAACGTGCTGGCCAACGTGATGGGGAAGAGCCCGCAGCGGATCTTCCGCGAGTTCGCCGACATGGACCCGGAACTTCACGTTGGCCGTGGCGATGTGAAGTATCACCTCGGCCATTCCAGCGACTACAAGGCCGCCAACGGCAAGTCGATCCACCTCACGCTCTGCTTCAACCCGAGCCACCTGGAGTTCGTGAATCCGGTGGCCATCGGGCGGATGCGTTCGCGGCAGGATCGCTCGGGCGACCGCTCTCGGCAGAACGGCCTGGTTATCCTGATCCACGGCGATGCCGCGTTCGCCGGCGAGGGAATCATCCAGGAAACGCTCAACCTCAGCGAGCTCGATGCCTACCGCGTCGGCGGCACGCTCCACGTGATCGTCAACAACCAGATCGGGTTCACGACCGGACCCCGCGAGGCCCGCAGCTGCATGTATGCCACCGACGTGGCGAAGATGCTGCAGATCCCGATCTTTCACGTGAACGGCGAGGATCCGGAGGCGGTGGCGCAGGTCGTGGGCTTGGCGATGGACTTCCGTCGCGAGTTCCAGCGGGATGTCGTCATCGACATGTACTGCTTCCGCCGTCGCGGCCACAACGAAGCCGACGAGCCGGCGTTCACCCAGCCGGCCCTCTATCGCGTGATCGAAAAGCGGCCGAGCGCGCATGAGAGCTACCTGGACAAGCTGCTCAAGCTCGGCGAGGTGACTGCCGACGAAGCAAAGCAGATCGCCGAACAGCAGCATGCCAAGCTCGCCGCCGACCTGTCGGTCGCGAAGAGCGAGGAATATGTCCACAAAGACGACATCGGCGGCATGTGGGCGCTCTACATCGGCGGCCGCGAGCGGGATGCGGCGGAGGTTGATACGAGCATCCGCCGCGACGTCATCGAAAACCTCCTGATGCGGCTCGTGGCCCTGCCGGAAGGCTTTCAGCCCCACGCGAAGATCAAGAAACTTCTGGAGAATCGCGTGCAGATGGCGGCGGGGGCGATGCCGCTCGACTGGTCGGCGGGCGAGTCGCTGGCCTACGCGTCGATCGCCACGCAGGGCCTCCGCATCCGCATCTCGGGCCAGGACTGCCAGCGGGGCACGTTCAGCCACCGGCATGCCGTGATCCACGACGCGATCACCGACGAGACCTACTGCCCGCTCGAACATCTCAGTCCCGACCAGGCGCCGGTCGAAATCTACAACAGCCCGCTTTCGGAGGCCGGAGTGCTCGGTTTCGAGTACGGCTACAGCCTCGACTGCCCCGACGGCCTCGTGATCTGGGAGGCCCAGTTCGGCGACTTCGTCAACGCGGCCCAGGTGGTGATCGACCAGTTCATCGTCAGCGCTGAGGACAAGTGGAACCGGCTCTCGGGGATCACCATGCTCCTGCCGCATGGCTTCGAGGGGCAGGGGCCCGAGCACTCGAGCGCCCGCCTCGAGCGGTTTCTGTCGCTGTGTGCCAAAGACAACATCCAGGTGGCCCAGCCGACGACCCCGGCCCAGCTGTTCCATCTGCTCCGTCGGCAGGTGCTCCGCGTCTGGCGGAAGCCGCTGGTTGTGATGACACCCAAGAGCCTGCTGCGGAACCCGGCCTGCGTCTCGCCGCTGGACGACTTCGTGAAGGGCGGGTTTCAGAGGGTGTTGGCCGACGCCACCGACACCGTCCCCCGCGACATCCACCGGGTGCTGCTCTGCAGCGGTAAGGTGGCCTACGAACTCGAGAAGCGGCGGCAGGAGCTGGGGCGTCGCGACGTGGCGATCATTCGCGTCGAGCAGCTCTATCCGTTGCCTCGTCAGGCGCTCGAGGAGGCGCTTGCGAACTACACCCCGGGCACGCCGGTCGTGTGGGTTCAGGAGGAGCCCGAGAACATGGGTGCCTGGCGGTTCGTGCGAATCCACTTCGGTGAGAAGTTGTTCGATCGCTTCCCGTTCTCGGGCGTCTGCCGCCAGAGCGCCGCGAGCCCCGCCACGGGGTCGAAGAAGAGCCACGACATGGAGCAGAACGAACTGCTCTCCGCCGCGTTCACCAGTTGACGTATCCCCCGCGAGGCCGCCGGTCGGCGGCGGACAATCATGCCCATCGAGCTGAAGGTTCCCGAGGTTGGCGAGTCGATCACCGAGGTGATGGTCGGCACGTGGAAGAAGCGGGAGGGCGATGCCGTCGCCGCCGACGACTCGATCGTCGAGATCGAGAGCGACAAGGCGACCGTCGAACTGCCCTCGCCGACCGCCGGCATGATCACGAAGGTTCTCAAGGGAAGCGGTGAGAAGGCGGTGGTCGGCGAGGTGATCGGCTACATGGAGCCGGCCGCCGTCGGGGCCGCCGCGGTATCGTCGGCCGCTCCGCAGCCGACGGTCGGCGTCAAGCGGGCCGAGGGCACGACAACGATCGGTTCCGTCCAGCCGCCTGCGGCCCCGGTGATGCCGCCGAGGGTGATGCCGTCGGCCGCCCGCGTCCTCGGTGAGGCAGGCATCCCGGCCGAGACGGTCAGTGGCACCGGTCCTGGCGGCCGGGTGAGCAAGGCCGATGCCGTCGCCGCCACGTCAGCTCCGTCACCGGCCGCGAAGCCCGCGGCGCCGCCGGCGAAGTCGCCCGTGGTCCCCCCGGCGGCTGTTTCACGGGGCGGCAGCCGAGAGGAGCGGTACCAGCTCATCAGTCCGATCCGCCAGCGGATCGCCGAGCGGCTCGTCGAGGCCCAGCAGCAGGCCGCCCTGCTGACGACGTTCAACGAGTGCGACATGACCGCCGTGATGGCGCTGCGGGGGAAGTTCAAGGACCAGTTTCAGGAGCGATACGGCGTGAAACTCGGGTTCATGTCGTTCTTCGTGCGGGCGGCAGTCGAGGCTCTGCGGGCGGTGCCTCAGGTGAATGCGGAATACCGTGAGCCGCACATCGTCTACCGCGACTACTGCGATATCGGGATCGCCGTGGGCGGCGGCAAGGGCCTGGTCGTGCCGGTGATTCGCAACGCGGAGTTGCTCTCCTTTGCCCAGATCGAGCAGACGATCGGCGAGTTCGCCCGTCGGGCTTCCGAGAACAAGCTCAAGCTCGAGGAGCTCCAGGGGGGCACGTTCACGATCTCCAACGGCGGCGTGTATGGCTCCATGCTCTCGACGCCGATCATCAATCCTCCGCAGAGCGGCATCCTCGGCCTGCACTCGATTCAGGATCGCCCCGTGGCGCTGAACGGTCAGGTGGTGATCCGGCCGATGATGTACCTCGCCCTCACGTACGACCATCGCCTCGTGGACGGCCGCGAGGCGGTCACGTTCCTGAAGCGGATCAAGGACACCATCGAAGATCCCACCCGCCTGATGCTCGAGGTCTAGTTTTCACGTGGGCAGGGCCATCCATGGCCTCTGCCCGCTTGGCCGGCCGCGGGGGAACGCCGAGGGTTCCCTGGGCCGGCAGGCGTCGCGTCCAGCGGCGCCGGTTTCCCCGACGTCATTCGGACTTTATCCATGCCCCATGACCTACTCGTGATCGGTGGCGGCCCTGGTGGCTACGTGGCAGCCATCCGCGCCGCCCAACTCGGAATGAACGTCGGGATCGTCGAGAAGGAACCCCGCATGGGGGGCACCTGTCTGCGGGTCGGCTGCATCCCGTCAAAGGCGCTGCTCGAATCGAGCCACAAGTTCGAGGAGGCCCGGCACGATTTCGCCCGCCACGGCGTGAACGTCATGGGCGTGTCGTTCGACCTCGCCACGATGATGAAGCGGAAGGACGACGTGGTCGCCACGCTCGCCAAGGGGATCGATGCGCTGCTCGCGAAGAACAAGATCACCCGGTACGCCGGGGCTGGCCGACTCGCCGGAGCCGGGCGGGCCGAGGTCATCGGTGCCGATGGAGCCACGACGACGGTCGAGAGCCCGCGGATCATCCTCGCGGTCGGCAGTCGCAGCATCGTGCTGCCGGGCGTGGACGTGGACGGGCGGTTCGTGGGCACGAGCACCGAGGCGCTGGCGTTCGACACGGTCCCTGGCCACCTCGTGGTGATCGGCGGCGGCTACATCGGGTTGGAACTCGGCACCGTCTGGCGGCGACTGGGGGCGAAGGTCACGGTCCTGGAATACGCCGACCGCATCCTGGCGGGCATCGATGCGGAGATCGCCGCCGAGGCGCTCGCCCTGTTCCGCAAGCAGGGGCTCGACATCAGGCTGGGTGCGAAGGTCACCCGAGCCCGGGCCGACGGCAACGCGGCGGTCGTCGAGTGTGCCGGGCAGGAGCCGATCCGCTGCGACCGCGTGCTGGCGGCGACAGGCCGGCGGCCGGCGACGGACGGCATCGGCCTGGAGACGGTCGGCATCACGACCGACCAGCGTGGGTTCGTTCCCGTGGATCAGCACTTCCGCACGTCGGCCGCGGGCGTGTGGGCGATCGGCGACTGCATCCCGGGGCCCATGCTCGCCCACAAGGCCGAGGAGGATGGCGTGGCCTGTGCCGAGGGGATCGCGGGCAAGTGGTCGCACGTCGACTACGACCTCGTGCCGGCCGTCGTGTTTACGCATCCCGAGATTGCGGCCGTCGGCAAGACCGAGGAGCAGCTGGTCGCGGCAGGCGTCGCCTTCAAGAAGGGCGTGTTTCCGTTTCGGGCCAACGGCCGGGCGCGGACGATCGACGAGACGGCGGGCAAGGTGAAGGTGCTGGCCGACGCGACGACCGACCGCGTGCTCGGGATCCACATCATCGGACCGTCGGCCGGCGACCTGATCGGCGAGGCCGCAGCCGCGATGGCGTTCGGGGCCACGGCGGAGGACATCGCCCGCGTCTGCCACGCCCATCCCACGCTGCCCGAGGCGCTCAAGGAGGCGGCGCTCGCGGTGTCGGGTCAGGCGATCCACGCCTGATCGTCACCACCGCCAGCCGAAGCCCGCGTCGGAGAAGAACGCCGCCGCATCCCGGGTCATGCCCCAGCCGACGCGGAGCCCGATCTCGAGGTTGTCGGTGAGCATGTAGTGGGTGCCGGGACTGAAAAACGGCGATGTTTCATCGTCGGGAGCTCCCACGGTGAACGTGGAGAAGTATTCGACATGCACCTCCCAGCGCTCAGTCGCTGGAATGCGGAGGACGATCGACGGTGCCCACTTGTTGAACCAGCCTTCGCGTCCCTCCGCGTAGACATAGCGGATGGCTCCGTCGATCCGCCACTCGGCATCGGTCTTCCAGCCGAGGGCGTACGTGGCGATCGGAGCGGTGCTCGAGTAGTCGCCGAAGGTTGGTGTGAAACCCTCCATGATGAAGCAGCTCTGCGGGAGCAGTCCATCCTGGTGGGTGATGGACGCCTTGAGGCCGTAGAGCACGCTCGACTCGTAGTAGATCGTTCCGTTATTCCGCCCTTCACCGCCCTCGGCGTTGGTCACAAGGTAGCCGCCGCCGTTGTCGCAGTAGTTCGCGCCGAACCTCACCTCCAGCCAGTCGGCCACTGGGATGCGGGTGAGCAGTTCCGGGTAGCTGTTGGTTGGCGGCAGATCACGGTTGGCGATGTACACGTAGGATCCCTCTGTCAGCACGCTGCCGGTGGGAACCGTCAGCGTCGAGGGCGTGAAGGCGTCGCGGTCGGTGCCGAGCTCGATGATTTCAGCAGCCGTGGGGCCGGCCGTCAGGACCAGCAGGCCGAGGAAGGCCGCGGCAGAGGGCAGGCCTCGTCTGGCAGCGCGGAGGGGCGTTGCGAAACGCGGCACGGCGAACTCGACAAACGGCTGGAACACCACTCAGGATTCGGCTGCCGGAGGCCAGGGATCCCGACTTTTCCGAATAACCGGCAGGGTTTGCGCCGCCTCCGCCGGTTCCCGCGGAGGTCAGCGGTAACGGGCCATCAGGGCGTCGAGAGCCGCGGATCCCGGGCAGAGCCGATCGAACGGGATGTCGATGAGCGGCGACTCGGGAGTCTTGAGCAGGTCGTGCATGTCGCGGCTCGACTCGTCCACGAACAGCAGGCCGGTGGCGATCTCGCCCCGCTGCTGGCAGGCCCGGACGTGGGCGTAGGCCGAGGTGCGGTCGGTCGGATCGTAGTCGGCTGCCGTGCTCCGCAGCCGGACGGTGCTGCCGTCGTGCATGTGCACCACGCGGAGTTGGTCGCCCGAGTCGGGCAGCGTGATCTCGGCATGCACCGGCACGTAGTCGGCGTGGACGGCCTCGATCTCGTGCTCGCGGGTGTACTTGTAGCTCTTCGTCGAACCCTCGTGGTCGTTGAACGTGACGCAGGGCGAGATCACATCGACGAGCGCAAGCCCTTTGTGGGCGAGGCCCGCCTTGAGGATCGGCACGAGCTGCTTTTTATCGCCCGAGAACGACCGGGCCACGAACGTCGCTCCGATCGTGAGGGCGAGCAGCGCGGGGTCGATCGGGGCCTGCTCGTTCGCCTCGCCGCGCTTCGAGGTCGAGCCGACATCGGCCGAGGCCGAAAACTGACCCTTTGTCAGGCCGTAGACGCCGTTGTTCTCGATCACGTAGAGCATGTTCACGTTGCGGCGGATGGCATGGGCCATCTGGCCGATGCCGATCGAGAGCGAGTCGCCGTCGCCGGAGATGCCGATGTAGGTCAGCCCGCGGTTGGCCGCGGCGGCGCCCGTGGTCACCGACGGCATCCGGCCGTGCACGGAGTTGAAGCCGTGCGACTGCTTCATGAAGTAGGCGGTCGTCTTCGACGAGCAGCCGATGCCGCTCATCTTGGCGGCCCGGTGCGGCTCGAGTTCGAGTTCCCACGCGGCCTGCACGAGGGCGGCGGTGACCGAGTCGTGGCCGCAGCCGGCGCAGAGCGTCGACATCACGCCCTCGTAGTCGCGGAGGGTCAGGCCGAGGCCGTTCTGCCGGAGGCTGGGGTGGCGGATGGGGGGCTTGGCGATCGAGGTCATGTGGGCACTCCGGCCAGATGGCTGCAGACGGCGTCCACGACGACCTTGGCCGTCAGCGGCATGCCGCCGTAATCGAGGATCGGGTTCATGTCGTCGCGAGGAACTCCCAGTTCGATGGCCAGGAGCGACCGCAGCTGTCCGTCGCGGTTCTGTTCGATCACGAACACGCGGTCGTAGGCCTCGAGGAACTCCTTGACCTCCTCGCCGAATGGGAAGGCCCGGATCCGCATCACGTCCACGAGGATCTCCTGAGCCCGCAGCTTATCGGCGGCCTCACGGACGGCGGCATCGCAGCCGCCGATCGTCACCAGGCCGATGTCGGCGCCATCCTGGAGGGTGAACGCGGGCTTCGGGACGATCGTGGCGGCATGGGCGAACTTTCGTCGCAGCCGGTCCACGACCTCCATGTAGGCGTCGGAGTCTTCGGTGTAGCCGGCGTGCTTGTCATGCCCCGAGCCGCGGACGAAGTAGGCCCCCTTGCCGCCCACGCCGGGGAGCGTGCGGGCGGCGATGCCGTCGCCATCGACGTCGAGGTAGCGGGAAAACCGCTTCAGCTTCTCGAGGCCGGCGGCGTCGAGCACCTTGCCCCGGTCGGGCTGGTAGGAGTCGTCCCACTCGAGTCGCTTTACCATCCAGTCGTTCATGCCGATGTCGAGGTCGGTCGCGACGAACACGGGCGTCTGCAGCCGGTCGGCCAGGTCGAAGCTCTGCACCGCGAGTTCGAACGCCTCGCCCGGGTTGGCCGGGAAGAGGATCGGGTGCTTGGTGTCGCCGTGCGACGCATAGGCCATCGTGATCAGGTCGGCCTGCTGCGTCCGCGTGGGCATGCCAGTGGCCGGGCCGCACCGCTGGATGTCGAAAAACACGGCAGGAATGTCGGTGTAATAAGCAAGCCCCAGGAACTCCTGCATCAGCGAGATGCCCGGGCCCGAGGTGTTGGTGAACGCCCGGGCCCCGGCCCAGCCGGCCCCGATCACGATTCCTGCCGCGGCGAGCTCGTCTTCGGCCTGCAGGATCGCGTAGCGGCGCTCGCCCGTCTCCTTGTCCACGCGATACTTCTCACAGAAGGCCTTGAAGCCCTCCATCAGCGAGGTGGCCGGCGTGATCGGATACCAGGCGCCGACCGTCGCGCCGGCGTAGACGGCGCCGAGCGCACAGGCCGTGTTGCCGTCGATCAGGATCGAGTCGCCCGTCGCGTCCATCTTCTGGAGGTGGAACGGCAGGGGGCAGGGGTAATGCTCCTTGGCGTAGTCGTGGCCGAGCCGGATCGCCGTGTGGTTCGACGCCAGCAACTTCGGCTTTTTGCCATAGGTCTGTTCGAGGAGGGTTTCGACGACCTGCATGTCGATGCCGAGCAGCGCCGTGAGGGCGCCGGCGTAGGCGATGTTTCGCAGCAGCGTCCGCTCCCGGTCGCCCTCGAACGACTGCACACAGAGCCGGCCGAAGGGGATACCGAGGATCGTGATGCCATCCCGCTCGAGTTCCTTCGGCAGCGGCCACGAGGAGTCGTAGAGCAGGTAGCCGCCCGGGCGGACGGTGGCCACATCCTTGGCATAGGTGGCGGGATTGAGCGCCACGACCAGATCCACCTCCGACGGGCGGGCGGTGTAGCCGTCCTTGCTGACCCGGATCTCGTACCAGGTGGGCAGCCCCTGGATGTTGGACGGGAAGATGTTCTTGCCGGAGACGGGGATCCCCATTCGGAAGATCGCCTGCATCAAGAGGCCGTTGGCGCTCGCCGAACCCGTGCCGTTGACCGTGCCGATCTTGAAGGCGAAATCGTTGACGCCGTTCATGCCTGTACCAAGTCTCCTTGCTCGCAGGCGGCGCCCGCCACCGGCTTGATCAGATCGTAAAGCCGCATGTCCCACGCCGCGGTGGGGCATCGTTCAGCGCAGAGGCCGCAGTGCAGGCAGACGTCTTCGTCCTTGACCATCACCCGCTTCGTCTGGGGGAGGGTTTCGGAGAGGTAGATCTCCTGCGTCAGGTTGACTGCGGGGGCCGAGAGCCGCTGACGGAGGTCGGCCTCCGACGAGTGGTTGGTCGTGATCGTCAGGCAGTTCGTCGGGCAGACGTCGATGCAGGCGTCGCATTCGATGCACTTCGGCGCGGCGAAGTGGGTCTGGATGTCGCAGTTGAGGCACCGCGACACCTCCGTCGCCACCTGCTCGGGCGAGAAGCCGAGTTCCACCTCGACATTCAGGTCGCGGAATCGCTTGGCAAGTTCCTCGTGCCGCATCACCTGCCGGACGGAGGGATCGTAGTCGTTGTCGTAGGCCCAGCTGTGCAGGCCGTTTTTCACGCTCACCAGCGTCATGCCTTCGGGCGGCCGTTCCGTGACAGGTCGGCCGTGGCACCGCAGGTCGATCGAGATCGCCGCCTGGTGGCCGTGGGCAACCGCCCAGATGATGTTCTGCGGGCCCCACGCCGCGTCGCCGCCGAAGAACACCTGCGGGTGCGTGCTCTGGTGGGTGACGCGATCGACGATCGGCATTCCCTTCGCGTCGAACTCGACGCCGACGTCCCGCTCGATCCACGGAAAGGCGTTGTCCTGCCCGATCGCCAGGATCACGGCGTCGCAGGGGATCACCGTGTTCTTCACCACCGTGCTCGACTGGCGGCCGGAAGCGTCCTCGCTCCACTCCAGCACGTCGAACTCCATCCCCACCAGCCTGCCGTTCTCGACCACCATCCGCTTCGGGGCGTGGTTCTCGATGATTTCGACCTGCTCTTCCTCGGCGTCTTCGAGTTCCCAGGGCGAGGCCTTGAAGTGCTTGCGGCCGCGACGGGCCACCACCTTCACGTCGGTGGCGCCGAGCCGCTTCGCGGTGCGGCAGCAGTCCATGGCGGTGTTGCCCACGCCGATGATGATCACCCGCGGCTCGATCCGCTCCACGTGCTTGAAGTGGACGTTGGCGAGCCACTCGATGCCCAAGTGCACCTGGCCGGGGGCGTCGTGCCGGCCCGGAATCTCGAGTTCCTTGCCCTTGGGGGCGCCGCTGCCGACGAACACCGCGTCGTAGCCCTCGTCGAGCAGGGCTTTGAGGCTCGTCACGGGTGTGCCGTAGCGCATCTCCGCGCCCATGTCGATGATGTAGCCGCACTCGTCGTCGAGCACCGACGCCGGCAGGCGGAACGACGGGATGTTGATCCGCATCAGCCCGCCCGGTTCGTGGTTCTTCTCGAAGATCGTCACCTCGTAGCCCAGCGGCAGGAGGTCGTTGGCCACGGTGAGCGAGGCCGGCCCGGCCCCGATCAGCGCGACCCGCTTGCCGTTCTTGACGTCGGGAGCTTTCGGTAGGAACGGCCGGATGTCATCGCGGAGGTCGGCGGCCACCCGCTTGAGCCGGCAGATGGCCACGGGCTTCTCATCGACGCGGCCGCGGCGGCAAGCGGGCTCGCAGGGACGGTCGCAGGTGCGGCCCAGCACGCCGGGAAATACGTTCGACTCCCGGTTGAGCAGGTACGACTCCGTGTATCGCCCCTGGGCGATCAGCCGAATGTAGGCCGGCACATTGGTGTGCGCCGGGCAGGCCCACTGGCAATCGACGACCTTGTGGTAATAACGCGGGTCGGAGACGTCGGTCGGTTCCATGACGTGTGCTGTGTTCCCGTTCCCAAAAAACCTGTCCCAAGAACCTTGTAGTGTCGCCCGATCGGCGGGCGGTGGCAAGCGGAAATGACGTGTCGCGGCTCCGGCAGCAACTGTTTCGGAATCAGCCACGTGGGTGAAGGCGAACTGTCGCGAGTTGGGCGGCCGTGGGGTACGATTCGCTGATGACCACTGCTTCCCGCCCACTTCTTTCTGGGTGGGGTGCTGCCCCGAGCGCCCTTCAGGAGCCCACGAGATGCGGTCTGTCCCTTGCGTTGTCGCGCTGATCGTTGTCTGCCTCGTGCCGGCCGCCGTGTTGGCCGGCAGGGCGGACGCCGCCCCTCCGGCCGTCGCGTCGCCAAAGCCGGCCAAGCGTCCTGACCCGGCGCTCGGAATGATCGAGGACGTTCCCGGGTTGCCGCGGGTTCTCCTGATCGGCGACTCGATTTCGATGGGCTACACGATCCCCACGCGGAAACTGCTCGAGGGCAAGGCCAACGTCCACCGTATTCCCGTCAACGGCGGACCCACGACGCGAGGGCTCGAGCACATCGACCAATGGCTCGGCACGTCGAAATGGGACGTGATCCACTTCAACTTCGGACTCCACGACATCAAGCACGTGGATGATGCCGGCGGCTCGGTGGATGCGACGGCCG